>Ga0115004_10000747_pt1 | contig 25529 bp, 25 predicted proteins | sample ArcticOcean_MG_C_10_FD_88737 | JGI IMG/M metagenome (GOLD analysis project Ga0115004, IMG submission 88737) | Marine microbial communities from western Arctic Ocean - ArcticOcean_MG_CB11_90 | ecosystem: Environmental > Aquatic > Marine > Oceanic | place: Arctic Ocean: Canada Basin | collected... | reverse complement strand
CTAGGTTGAGAGGTGAGTATCACAATAACCGTCCAGGAGGACAATTCACAAAAAAATATCCTAACGGTAAAAATAGAGAGATAGGCACATTTTATCGAAACAAATATAAGAATTCTTTAAAAAGGTTTCATGAGAATGGTGTTCTTGAATACGAGGCTAATTATGATGAGTTAGGAAAAGAACAAGGTCAAGTTAAATATTCATATCCTAACGGTCATTTGGAATTTGTATATGAAGCTCAAAGTGGTGTACCAACAGGAAAGGCAGAACGATATTATGAAAATGGTGATATTAAAGAGGTCATATACTATGCTGCCGATGGTTCAATCGAAAAAAGTGAAGTGAAAGAAATGGTTCGCCCTACTGTAAATGTAGTAGAGTCAGTTGTTTCTAAAGATCCTGCTCCTATAGTGGTAAACCCAAGAACAAAAGGAGCAAAGTTCGAATCAAATGGATACAATAAGGTATACAATCTGAATGATGAGATTTGGCAAGATGGTGATTTTATAAGTGGTAGACTCTGGGATGGAAAAGTTTATGAGTATGATTCAGATGGTATTCTTCTCAAAGTGAAGGTATTCAAAAAGGGTCTATATCATTCTGATGGACAACTTTAATCAAACATAAATTGAAAAAAAAAAGCCCCAATCGGGGCTTTTTTTTGACTGAACTTATGTTACTATATTTTTTAGCTTAAATAAGTGAAAGCCCCTTTTATTGAAGAGAACAGGCTGCGCTAAACAAATAACTATCAAACAAAATGAAAAATGATACGACAAATATCGTGTTGCCCGATTTTTCAAAATCTCCACGCATTGATAAAGTAGGAGTAGAGGAACAAGTAGCTAAATTTCAGAAACGAAGTGTAAAGGCAGAAACGAAAAAACAAGGTCTAAGGATGGCTTTAAATATGATTGATTTGACTACGCTGGAAGGAAAAGATACTCCGGGAAAAGTGAAACAACTGTGCTACAAAGCACAACACGTGCATGATATTCTTCCAGGCCTTCCTAAAGTCGCTGCCGTATGTGTATACCCGTCAATGGTTGGTGTTTCTGTAAAAGCTCTTGCCGGATCGGGGGTTAAAGTCGCGTCTGTTTCAACCGCATTCCCAAGTGGTCAGTCCCCCCTATCGGTTAAACTAATGGATACGAAATTTGCTGTTTCTGAAGGAGCTGATGAAATTGATATGGTAATATCTAGAGGTAAATTCTTGTCAGGGGAATATAATTTTGTTTTCGATGAAATTGCAGTAATTAAAGAAGCTTGTGGTGAAGCTCGATTAAAAGTGATTTTAGAGACGGGAGAATTAGTTACGTTAGATAATGTAAGGCGCGCAAGTGATATTGCTATGTATGCAGGAGCTGATTTCATTAAGACTTCTACGGGTAAGATTCAACCTGCTGCTACAATGCAAGTTACTTGTGTAATGTTAGAAGCTATTCGTGATTTCATGGATACTACTGGAATAAAGGTTGGAATGAAACCAGCCGGAGGAATTTCAAATTCTAAATTAGCGCTGCATAATTTGGTTATGGTAAATGAAGTTTTAGGTTCAGAATGGCTTAGTAATGAATGGTTCCGATTTGGAGCAAGTAGTTTAGCGAATGATGTACTTATGCAAATCATTAAAACTGAAACAGGAGTTTATCAATCATCTAATTACTTTTCAATAGATTAGTTATGGCAAAGCAAGGGAATAAAAAAAATAAAGCATTTTCATGGGATTATGCTCCTGCTTTGGAGGGGATATCTCATCTCAATATAAAAGAAAAATACGATTTGTTTATCGATGGAAAATTTGTAAAACCTTCATCGTGTAAATATTTTGATACAATTAATCCAGCTACAGAAGAGCGCATTTCTCAGATAGCACATGGCTCAGAGATTGATGTTGATAAAGCGGTAAAAGCTGCAAGAAGAGCGTATGTAAATGTTTGGTCAAAAACATCTCCATCAGAGAGAGCAAAGTATATCTATCGTATTGCAAGATTAATGCAAGAACGTGCTCGTGAGTTAGCTGTTATTGAAACACTAGATTCAGGTAAAGTAATCACGGAATCAAGAGATATCGATATTCCTCTAGCTTGTAATCATTTCTTCTATTACGCAGGATGGGCTGATAAATTAGAATATGCTTTTCCAAACAGAAAAGTAGAATCATTAGGTGTGGTTGGACAAATCACACCTTGGAACTTTCCGCTATTAATGGCTGCGTGGAAGATTGCTCCAGCATTGGCGGCAGGAAATACTGTTGTACTAAAGCCTGCTGAAACGACTTCGTTGACGGCTTTAAAGCTTGCGGAGATTATAAAGGATTCTGGATTACCAAATGGTGTTGTAAATATTATTACTGGTTATGGAGACACGGGTGCTGCAATAGTAAATCATAAGGACATCAATAAAATTGCTTTTACTGGTTCAACTCAAGTTGGAAAGATAATTCAAAAATCAATCGCAGGGACTGATAAAAGAGTCACCTTAGAATTGGGAGGTAAATCAGCGAATATCATTTTAGATGATGCTCCTATTGATCAGGCTGTTGAAGGAATTGTAAATGGAATATTTTTTAATCAAGGCCATGTATGTTCCGCTGGGTCCAGATTATTTGTTCAGGAAGGCGTTGCAGACATTGTTATTAATAAGCTTAAGCGTAGAATGGATAAGTTGATTATTGGAGATCCATTAGATAAGAATACAGATGTTGGTGCTATCAATTCTAAAGAGCAGTTGAAGACGATTAATGACTATATAAAGATTGGCAAGGATCAGGGGGCTAAAATACATCAGAGTTCAAGTAAAGCACCTAAGAAGGGGTATTACTGTGTTCCGACAATCTTTACAGATGTTGCTCAGTCAAATCGAATTGTCCAAGAAGAAATATTTGGACCCGTACTTACTGTGCAAACCTTTAGAACGATTGATGAGGTTATTCAAAAGGCGAATAACTCACCATATGGTTTAGCCGCTGGGATATGGTCGGACAAAGGATCACGTGTTTTTAACTTGTCATCTAAATTAAAAGCAGGTGTTATTTGGGCAAATACATATAATAAATTTGATCCTACATCTCCTTTTGGAGGCTATAAAGAGAGTGGGTTTGGACGTGAAGGCGGGCTTCATGGTTTAAGGGCTTATGTTAATTTAAAATAAGGATGAAAAGATTAGAAGTTTTAAAAACATACAAAATATATATAGGAGGAAAGTTTCCTAGAACAGAATCTGGAAGATATTATACTCCTTTGAATAAGAAAGGCGAACAGCTAGCTAGTGTCTCCCAATCATCAAGAAAGGATGTTAGAAATGCTGTTGTTGCCGCAAGAAAAGCATTTGGAGGATGGTCTGAGCGTGCTGCATTTAATCGTGGACAAATTTTATATCGAATTGCAGAAATACTTGAAGGCCGAAAATTGCAATTTATTGAAGAATTAATTTTTCAAGGTTCTTCTAAATCAAATGCTGAAAAAGAAGTTAACGTTTCTATTGATCGCTTTATTTATTATGCAGGATGGTGTGATAAATATTCTCAAATATTAGGCTCAGTTAACCCTGTTGCTTCTTCACATTTCAATTTTTCAGTCCCTGAAGCTACAGGAGTAGTGGGTGTTATTACTGACCAAACAAGTTCGCTAATAGGACTGGTGTCATTAGTTGCTCCAATAATAGCGGGAGGAAATACATGTATCGTTCTAGCGTCAGAAAGTAAGCCATTATGTGCAATTACATTTGCTGAAGTATTAAATTCCTCAGATGTCCCAGATGGAGTTGTTAATATTTTAACAGGGTCTCAGGAGGAGATGATTGAACCACTAACAACTCATATGGATGTTAATGCGATGTCTTATAGTGGTATATCAAAGAATTTTGAAAAACAATTAAAGGAAAGCTCAGCTTTAAATTTAAAGCGAGTTTCTATCTATTCAAAGGATTGGATAAAATCTGACAATCAAGATTTATATATGATTGCAGATTTCCAGGAGATAAAAACAACATGGCATCCAATTGAGAATATTGGGGGTTCCTCTTCTTTCTACTAAACATAATTAGGCTTTTGCCTTGTATTTATAATTGCACTATATTTGATTTAAAATTAAAAACAAAAGTTATGAAGAATTTTACTCTATTAAGTCTTATCATTTTAGTTTCAGTAAAGTGTTTAGGCCAAACTACGCATACAGTTAACTCCGGAAGTTTTTATTATACACCTGCTTCATTAACTATTGATGTTGGAGATTCAGTTGTTTGGATTAATGATGGAGGTTTTCATGATGTTAATGGTGCGAATAATTCTATTACTAATGAGCCTTATAATAATCCTGTAATATTTAATTCTGACGCAACGAATGATATTGATGCAGTGATTTTTTCTTTTAAATTTAATGTCCCTGGAGTTTATAATTATGACTGCTCAATCGGAGAACATGCAGCGAGTGGCATGACAGGTCTAGTTATAGTTGAGGCACCTTTAAATAGTATAAATGAGATAATATCTAAAGATATTTATATTTATCCAGTTCCAGTTAACGATGTGATAAATATCCACGGAATTGAGTCACTCAAAAATATTAAATCGCTAGATATTTTATCACTTGAAGGAAATAAAGTGTTAACATTTGAAAATAGTTCTTATTCATATGATATTTCCTCACTTAGTGATGGTGTTTACTTTTTTGTAATAGAGTACGGTAATTCAGAAAAGGAGACTATCAAGTTTTTAGTGAAATAAAGTTTCAAATATACTCCTAGCAATCAACTACTATTATTTTATTGAATCATCAATTTATTAGAAAAAAAGCGATTAAGTTTTTTATTAAAGAATATGTTAACACAAAAAAACCGCACATGAAAATGTGCGGTTTTTTTTATGGGTTGCTACTATACAATTCAAGGTTCATTGGTAAGCGAAAGCTTAATCTAGTATTTAGCTTTTTTACTTCTGTGGTTTTCTATTTTGGCATTTTACGAATTACCATTGCTTCTATATCGATTTCTGTAATTATTCTTCTCTCTATTTTAATAATACATAACTTGTTAATTAATGAAATGATTGAAAATATTAATTTTTAGCTGCTCGCTACTTTACTTTTTTTTGGATTCATAATCGATTATAAAACAAACTAAATGCCAAAGTTTAAAGTAAAAAAAAACCGTGAACATGTTCACGGTTTTTAAATACTTTATAAGGTATTCTAATTCAATGTAAAATTAATTGGAAGCCTACATCGAGTCCTTACTTTTCGTCCTCTAGCTTCACCAGCTGTCCATTTTGGCATTTTACGCAATAAGCGTTTTGCTTCACGGTCTAAGTCTACGCTTACACCTCTTTCTATTTTAACCCCTCCAATAGATCCGTTTGATTCTACAACGAAAGAAAGGTAAACACGACCTTGTTCATTCATTTCAATGGCAGTCTGAGGGTATTGTACGTTTTCTCCTATCCACTTTTGCATTGCTGCAGCTCCTCCAGGGAAACCAGCCTCAACATCAGGGAAATCAATGATTTCTTCTTCTACAACCACTTCTTCTTTTCCAAAATCAACAGGGGGAGGGGTTTGCACTACTGGAGTTGGTTCCACTTCTGTATTTTCCTCCTCAACAATCTCTTCAGTTACCGGTGGTGGAACATCTACTGCTGGCGGCGGCGGCGGCGGTGCGTCTTGGTCCTTCACGTCCTGCATAAACTGTATATCAGCTGAATTCGTGCCTATATCAGCTTTTAATTCGCGTTGCATACCTTGTTGATATGAGAAAGAAGCTAAAACAATACTACCTACAAACAATAACCCCATAAGTGTAATGGGTAAACGTAAATTTTCAATGTTTGCTCGTTCACTTTTCTTTAAGTCCATAATTATTAGTAGAATTAGTACGTAAATATATTAATTTAAGCTTACAAAATCTATACCAAAAACTCAATAATATGAGCGATACAATATCCGAAATGTCAATATGCCTAAACATGATCCAATAAGATCAAAAACTAAGTTCCAATAACTAAATGAAGCTGAAACAGCTGTCAAATAGATCATTGTTTCTGACAATAAGGTTAAAATCACTGCTGCTAAAAAGGTTAATGCAACTGCTTTTCTTCGCAACAGCTCGTTCTTTGCCTGTTTCTTACATGCAATAATCCATATATTCACAAAACCCAAGAAAAGAGCAAAGTGAACTATAGACCTAGCGGGAATGCATTCAAAGAATACGTTGTCATTGTCTTTTACCGGGGTAAGAAACAAGAAGAACATGGCGCCAATCCAAACAAGCCCTAAGAAAAATATACGGATATTCAACTATTCAGAATTTAACCAATCAATGTATTGTAGGCAGCTGCATCAAGTAGACTTGAAACTTCGTCTAACTTTGACATCTTGATTTTAATCATCCATCCTTCGTTATAAGCATCAGAGTTTACCGTTTCTGGACTAGAATCCAAGCCTTCATTAAAAGCTATGATTTCACCTGATAAGGGCATAAACAAGTCAGAAACTGTTTTTACGGCTTCGACAGATCCGAAAACTTCTTCGATATCTAAAGTTTCTCCTTCAGTTTCGATTTCAACATATACGATGTCTCCAAGTTCACCTTGTGCAAAATCAGTAATACCTACTGTTGCTATATTACCATCAATACTAACCCACTCGTGGTCTTTTGTATAATTAAGATTTTCTGGAATATTCATTTTTATAATTTTTATTCCAACAAATTTAAAATTTTTAGTTACTCTTTATAGCTCTTTTACACTTTTGTTCTAAACAATTTTGTAATCTTTTTAACTAAGTTTGTTTTGCATGATAAATCAAGATCAAATAAAAAGTATTCGTATTCGAATCGATACGATAGAAGACTATCTGAAAATTAGTGAAAAACGGATCCTTTTTAAGGAAGAAGAATTGAAATCACAAGATCCTAATTTCTGGAATGACTCTAAAAAAGCTGAAATTCAAATGAAAGCAATTCGCTCAATTAAATATTGGTTGGATGCTTTCGATGATTTAGATGAGCGTTGTGCCGATCTTGAAGTATTGTATGAATTTGCTAAGGAAGGTGAAGCGGATGAAAAAGAAGTTGATGAGCATGCTGAAAAACTCTTGACCCTTATTGAAGAGTTAGAGCTAAAGAATATGCTATCCAGTGAAGAAGACAGTTTAAGTGCAGTTCTTCAAATTACTGCCGGTGCAGGTGGAACGGAAAGCTGTGACTGGGCTTCTATGTTGATGAGGATGTATACAATGTGGGGTCAAAAGAATGGGTATAAAATCAAAGAATTAAATTACCAAGATGGAGATGTTGCAGGTATTAAAACAGTAACTATTGAGTTTGCTGGAGAGTTTGCTTTTGGCTATTTAAAAGGAGAAAATGGAGTTCACAGATTGGTTCGAATTTCTCCCTTCGATTCAAATGCTAAAAGACATACATCTTTTGCTTCTGTATATGTTTATCCTTTGGTTGATGATACAATTGAAATTCATGTAAACCCTGCTGAAATCTCTTGGGAGACATTTAGGTCAGGTGGTGCTGGGGGACAGAATGTTAATAAGGTTGAGACTGCCGTTCGTCTGCGTCATGCCCCTTCAGGCCTTATCATTGAGAATTCTGAATCAAGATCACAATTGGGGAATAAAGAGAAGGCAATGCAACTCTTAAAATCTCAATTATATGAGATTGAATATCGATCTAGAATGGAAGCTAGAGATGAAATTGAATCAAATAAGAAGAAAATAGAATGGGGGTCACAAATTCGTAATTATGTGATGCATCCTTATAAGTTAGTTAAAGATGTTCGAACAGGGCATGAGACGGGAAATGTAGATGCAGTGATGGATGGTGATTTAGATAAATTCTTGAAAGCCTTCTTAATGACATCTGGAAATTAAAATTATGTCAGATAAATATATAGTTTACCATAATCCACGCTGTTCTAAGAGTAGAATGGCTGTTGATTACTTGATTCAGGCTGGAAAAGAAATAGATATCATTGAATATTTGAAAGAAGCTCCTTCTAAGGAAGAGTTAATTGCTGTTTTAGATAAATTAAATGTATCAGCGGAATCAATAGTTCGAAAAGGAGAAGCAGACTATAAACAAAATTTCAAGGGGGATCATATGTCTGAAAATCAATGGGTTGATGCTATGGTGGAATTCCCAAAACTAATTGAACGCCCAATAGTGATAAAAAAAAACAAAGCGGTAGTTGCAAGACCGACCGAATTAATTGAACGTTTGGGGTAATATTTGTTAATAACGTGTCGAAGTTAATACTATATTTGCGGTCGTCAAATTAACAGCGACAAACAGCGCATGAATATAAAAATCATTTACCTTAGGGCAGGGTCCGAGTTTTCAAAATTTATAACAGCTTGGGCTTCTAAACTCGACATTCAAACTGAAGAGTATGATGATAAAGGAGAAGGTCTTGGTGCAGAAGGGCTATTGTTAATTAATGAAAATCAAGATATTGAAAAAGATATAGAAGATTTGCACAGTCAATTTTACAAAAAACATTATCCAACGCAGAAAATTGATGTGAACGGTACTTTACAGGTAGCTGTTTCTAATTTTAATATTTGGTTGAAAAATTTTAATTGCCAAGAAATTTTAATTATAGGTTCTAATAACTTAGTTAAAAATGATAATCTGGAACGATTTTTTGACTCATTAGATTCAAACGATTCTTAATATTCATTATTTCACTCAACACTATTCTAATTTTTTGGGTGTATAAGACAACATCTGTAGTATATCATTGATTTAATTCTAAGAAAATAATACCATAATGTAGGTATTGTGCAAAATTATTTTTGTTAGTACTATTGCTATCAGAATAGGTTTTTCTATTGTGATAGTTTTAAGAATAAAAAAATATAATGAATATATTTAGTTTAATACTCCTTCTATTAGTTATGGCATCTAGTGGATGTAAAAAAGTGATCGATGGAGATTCTACCAACATTCCAATTTGTGAGTCACCTCAAAAGTTCTATGCTATGAATAATGGTAGTTCAAGTTTCCGAATGGTTTATGGAGGTGATGGCAGAGTAGAATCTTTTTGTAGAGGCTTTGACGAAGATTTTAGTATTCAGAAAGACGTTATAACAGACGATGAAGGGTTTATTAGACAAATATTAGAACCAAATCTTGATGGCTCTGAAGGTATTGATACACTGGATGTAATATATAGCGATGATTTAGTAGTTGGTATTAGTTTCTACGATTATTGGGGAGGAACTCACCTGTATGAATATTCGTATGATAACAGTAATCGTATTATCTCATTAGATATTAATAATTCGTATACAAATAATACAGATAGATATACATATACTTATACTATTGATAATGTAACCCGCATGGATTATTACCAGATTAATGATGGCGTTACATCACATTTATTTAAGTTTCTATACACCTATGATAATCAACCCAACCCATATAGTGAAATCGACGAAAAATATCATTCTTTTTTACTAGGTTGGCAATCTATTTTTCCCCTCAGTTCAAATAATATAACTCAAGTGGACGTCTTTAATGCTGATAATTTTTTGTATTCTAAATCCTATATATATTCATATCGTGCCGATGGTTATCCTGAATCTGGATTTGAAGCTCCTGAGTTTAATGGCTTCGATATTTCTTATTTTTATCAATAGCGACTAAGTTTTTTTTTATAAAAACAGTCATTTTACTTACGTAATTATTGCGGAATACTCTTGTTTTACAATTTTCTTGGTATTTTTGCGTTTTAGTGCTAATAAATATGAAAATTTTAATATTGTTCTTGATTATGACGACTGTGGCCTTTGGTCAAAGTCATACAAGTGCATCAAAGTCAGAGCTTGGATTTCTTTTTGGAGGAACTTATTATTTGGGGGATTTAAATCAATTTAGCCAGTTTAAAAATACAGATTTAGCTGGAGGATTAATTTATCGATATAACGTTCATGGGCGTTTGAGTCTTCGTGCAAATTTCATCTATGGAAAGGTTAGTGCTTCTGATGCAGAGTCAAAAGCCGATTTTCAAAAAGAACGTAATTTGAGTTTTTCATCTGACATTTACGAATTGGGATTTGGAGTAGAATTTAATTATTTTCCATTTCAATTAGGTCACGATCGTTATAAAGGAACAGCTTACTTAATGGCAGAATTAGGGATATTTAGGATGAACCCTAAGGCATTCTATGGAGGTTCTGAGGTGGAATTAAGAAGCCTTGGAACTGAAGGACAAGGAACGTCTTTGAATTCAAGATCGTATTATAGTCTAACACAGGTTTGTATTCCCTTAGGTGTTGGAGTTAAACTTTCGTTAGGAGATAGGGTAGGCATGAATTTCGAATTCGGAATTCGTAAAACTTTTACCGATTATTTAGATGATGTTAGAGCAGATACATATGTTGACCCAACAGTTTTAGAATCTGAAAACGGACCATTGTCTGCGGCAATTTCCAACCTTTCGGGAAATCAATATGGCCAACGAGGAAACTCTTTAACCAAAGACTGGTATGTGTTTTCAGGGATGATGATTACATTCCGATTAGGAAGCCCTTCGAAGTGTTTCTATAAAGAGAATTAAAACAAAAATATAGATAAGAGATAAATTAAGAAATAAAAAAGCCAGCTAATTAGCTGGCTTTTTTATTTCTTAATGATTATGTCCATCGTGTCCATCGTGTCCATCGTGTCCATCGTGTCCATCGTGTCCATCGTGATTATTTGGTTGTATAGACTCTTGAGATGGGGGGGTTAAATCAACCGTTTCAATATCAAATACTAAATCTGAATATGGAGGAATAGCACCTGGTCTTCCTTTTGCACCATAAGCTGAGTAATAAGGAATAATTATTTTCGCTTTACCCCCTTTAGCCAGTAATGATATTCCCTCTTCAAATCCAGGAACCATTCGTTGCTCTAAAAATTTAAAATCCATTGGTTGACCTCGGTCTATGGACGAATCAAATTTTTCTCCAGACTTCCGAAAAGTGCCAGTGTAATGAATTGACATTTCAGTTCCTTTAGTTGGTTTTGGTCCAATGCCATCGTCCTCTATTATGTAAACTAAACCTGAATTCGATATTTCAGCACTAGGAAAGTCTTTCGTTACTTCTTGATACATGTACTTACTATACTCATCGTTAGTCATTGCAGCGATCTTTTCATATTCAGTAATTCTCACTTCTTCTTTCGCTTTATAGACATCCATAATAGATGAGTATTGTTCAGAAGCGTTCCATTTTCTAGCAACTTTTCCTTTACGAATAATTGTTACTTCTTTCATTATATCATCTTTCTCAATAGCATTAACAACTTCTTGACCATCAATAACATGCCCAAAAACACTGTGCTTGCCATCTAGCCATGGAGTAGCCTTGTGTGTAATAAAAAACTGACTTCCATTTGTATTTGGTCCAGAATTTGCCATTGATAGAATGCCAGGACCAGTATGTTTTAGATCTGGGTGAATTTCATCTATGAACTTATGCGCTGGTCCTCCTGAACCTGTTCCTTCAGGGTCACCAGCTTGAATCATGAAATCCTTCATCACTCGATGAAATTTTAATCCATTGTAAAATGGTGTTGTGAATTCATTTGTGTCAGCGGTGAATTTTCCTTCAGCTAAACCTACAAAGTTAGCAACCGTCATTGGAGTTTTCTCAAATTCAAGTTTAATGAGAATTGTTCCTTTAGTTGTTGTTATTTTAGCATAAATACCGGGTTCTAATTTCGTTTTTTTCGTTTTTTTTCCTTTTCCGTCAACTGCAGCAAAAGAGGTTGCAAGCATTACAATAGAAAGGAGTGTTAAAAGTATTTTAGACATATTTATTTATTTTAGTGGTTCAAAAATATTGAATTATTAGTTAATATGAGAGCAAAATCCTGCCGAATGTTAAAATAGGTCAACTAATTGCGCTTATCTTTCCCCCAAAGCATTTTATTACGAATGGTATCTAAGAAATTGTTTTCCTCAAATTTGATAACGTTTACCATATAATCTGCTTTGTGAATAATAACTTCTTCATTTTGCCTGATGCTATGAGATTTTCCATCTAAACTGATTAAATAGGATCGATTTCTTCCTTCGATATTTAATTTGATTGGCATATGATCAGGAACAACAATTGGACTTACGTTTAAGTTGTGTGGTGCAATAGGTGTTAAAATGTGCACTTGACAGCCCGGTGTAATAATCGGTCCTCCACAGCTTAAGCTATATGCTGTCGATCCAGAAGGGGTTGCTACTATAAGTCCATCTGCCCAATATGAGTTTAAATATTTCCCTTCTAATGATGCATGCACGGTTATCATTGAAGAAGTATCTTTCTTTTGTAGTGTTATCTCATTTAACGCAAAATTGTCTTCTCCAAAAATATCGCGTTCAGTTTCTACACGGATCAAGGACCTTTCTTGATGAACATATTTTTTATCTCTAACCAACCCTATGGCTTCAGCAATATGATCCTTTGAAATATTTGATAAGAACCCCAGCCTTCCTGTGTTAACTCCTAGAATAGGAATGCCAGAATCACGGATGAACTTTACATTTTGAATAAAGGTACCATCACCACCAATACTTAAACTCAAGTCTATCCCCGATTTTAAATCGTTATGACTGCTGAATTCATCCGTACTTTCAGGAAGGCCGGCTTTTTTAATTAAAAGCTGTTTTAAGTCTGAATGAATTATAGGGTTCCATCCAAACTCCTTCAATATTTGAACGAGTTCTAAATAATAATTTACGTTTTGTTTATTGACCTTTCGACCATATACTGAAACATTCATATTTATAGTTTCAAATAGTTCATTAACGCATCATACCTGAACTGCATATCATCCTCAAATTTCCCTTTTTGATAGGATGCCTTGATAATGTAATTATAGCGTTCAAATGTTCTAATGATTCTATCTAGTTCAATATTATTAATCTTGAGTGTAACTTCAATATTTGTCGATTTTTCAGATGACATTATATATGAGCTTAGTATTTTCGCATCATTGCTCTCTACAATTTGACCAATTTCAGCCATTGAATAATCAGATGCGGCCATCTCCAAAACTAAGACTCCTCCATTCTCTTTAATACTTCCGGTATTTGCTATTAGAAGCATTAAGTTTTGAACAGATACACAACCTAAGTATTTTTCATTTTCATTCAATACTGGAATCACACTTAATTTCAACTCAGAAATTCTAGAAATTACTTGATAAATATGATCTGACTCGAGTACATAAGGCCTTGGTAAGTGCTGGAATAATTCATCCAACGTTTTTTCAGGGTCCATCTTGTCTAATATTTCGGTTTCGGATACTAATCCAACAAATTGACCTGATTTTAAAACAGGTAAATGCGAAAGCTTAAACTCTTCCATCCAGTTTAACGCCTTTTCACCCGTATCAGAATGAGTTAAAGGGGGTATTTCCTCAGTTATTAGATCTATTGCTCTCATTGTATTTGCTAATGTAGTATAATACTTAGTAAGTTCTTACTTTTGTAAATACAAAAATTGGACCGTATGAAGACGAAATTAAGCGTTAATGTGAACAAGATAGCAACTTTGAGAAATGCTCGAGGAGAGAACACACCCAATTTAGTTGAGGTTGCGATAGATTGTGAACGGTTTGGTGCCGACGGAATAACCGTTCACCCAAGACCTGATGAGCGCCATATTACGCTTAAAGATGTATCTGATTTAGCAAAGGTTGTGACTACTGAATTCAACATTGAAGGATACCCAGACGATCGATTTATGTCATTGATTTCTGATGTTATTCCTGATCAAGCTACATTAGTTCCTGATCTTCCGGGAGTTTTAACTTCAAATACCGGGTGGAATACGAAAGTAAATCAGTCTATGTTAACGGAATTAAATGCTGAATTAAGGTTGAAAGGTATTCGCTCTTCCATTTTTGTAGGGACAGACTTACAAAATATTGAATATGCCGCAAAGTGTGGCGTTGATCGTATTGAGTTTTATACCGGGCCGTTTGCTTCAAGCTTTACTAAAAATAGAGAAGAGTCGATTAAAGAATATCTAGATGCTTCAAAATTAGCCTCAGAATTAGGTTTAGGTATTAATGCCGGGCACGATTTAAGTTTAGAGAATCTAGGGTATTTCGATTCTAAAATTGAAGGTTTATTAGAGGTTTCAATTGGGCACGCTTTAATTCGAGATGCACTTTATTATGGTTTGGAGAATACGATCCAGATGTATCAAAGATTATTGAAGTAGCTAGTGAATAATTATTCTTCCTAATTGAACTGAAATAGCTTTTTTAATTTGTTCAAGGGCAACTTGCTCTGAAAGTAATTCCATTAATTCTTCGCTGGTAATTTCAGGGCCTAACTTGATTAGATTTTTTTGTATTTCCTTGATTCGTTTTTCAACTTTGGAAGACTTAAATGAGTATATTGAACCTAGGACAGCTTCTTTTAATTTATCTTGTTCAGAGTTTGTAAATATACTATGTTTTGTAATCCAGTTGTGGCTTAACTCGTGCTTATTCATTTCAATTTCAGAAACAAATTTAACAATCTTCTGATCTAGTTGACTTTTGAAAAAATCAGGTTTTAAAAAGGTGTTTTCTTCTAGAGAATCATTGATGAATTGATACATTGAGGCAAAAGCAGGATTATCAAAACTCAATTCATCTTCATCTAAAGAACTACAAATATATTCAGTCACACTAGTTTCTAGCAGTGTTTTCTCTCCTTTTTCATCAATTTGCTCAAGATTAATAGCCATCGGGCCGTATAGAACCAGTATTCGCATTAGATCATGTTCGTTATGATCATCAAGAATTTCAATGGGTAAATCTGGAGTATCCTTAAATGGGCTAGGTTCATGCGAATAAGGATCAAATTTGGCGTCAAATGATCCGCGGTTATCTATGCTAGCAGAATTATTTTGTGATGAATAACTTTGCGTATTTGAATGTGAATTCTGTCTTCTTCTAGCTTCTTTTTGTTCTTTCGTTGCTGCTTCATTTCTATATTTGGTTACCTCATTCCAAATAACTTCTTCTTTAATATTGAAACGTTTTGCAAGTTCCGGGATAAATACATTCCGCGTGATTTGGTCAGGAATTAGTGAAACACTATGGGCTAAATCTTTAATTAAAGTAGCCTTTTTAATAGGATCATTCTCTTCAGTTTCTAATAAAATACCTGCCTTAAAAGAAATAAAATCTTGTTGATTTTTATTTATATAGTCTTCTAAATCAGAAGAACTAACTGCTTTAGAATACGAATCAGGATCTTCTCCTTCAGGAAAAAGAACAACTTTAACATTTAATCCTTCTTCAAGGATTAAATCAATACCACGAAAAGAGGCTTTTATTCCAGCGGCATCACCATCATAAAGAATAGTAATATTTTTTGTATAACGTTTTACTAAGCGAATTTGTTCACGTGTTAATGACGTTCCTGAAGAGGATACCACATTTTTTATTCCCGCTTGATACATGCTGATTACATCCGTGTAACCTTCACAAAGAAAACAATTATCATATTTGATAATATCACTTTTTGAAAAATGAAGTCCATATAATATTTCACTTTTATTATAAATGATACTTTCCGGTGAGTTGAAATACTTTGCAATTTTTTTATCAGTGAATAGTGTTCTTCCACCAAAACCAAGTATCCTTCCAGTTACGGAGTGAATAGGAAACATAACTCTACCACGGAAAAAATCAAAACTACGATTATCTTTTACTTTGGATACACCAACTTTTTCAAGGTATTCTAATTTGTATCCTTTTTCAAGTGCAGTAGATGTAAATGTGTCACTTTTATTAATACTATATCCCAATTGAAATTTTTCAATAATATCGGGTCTAAAACCTCGTTCAACAAGATAAGAGAGTGCTATTTTTTTTCCTTCATCGCTCTTATGTAGGTTGTTTTTGAAATGATCTTTTGCAAATTCATTTATGATGTGTAAACTTTCACGTTCTGAAATCGCAGCAAGTTCCTCTGCTGTTGCAGGCTTATCTTCAGGGAGCTGGATTCCATATTTTTCAGCGAGCCAACGTAATGCTTCTGGATAAGAGTAATGCTCTTTCTCCATCAGAAAACTGACCACTGTACCTCCTTTACCAGTTGAGAAGCACTTGAAAATTTGTTTCGCAGGAGAAACAACGAAGGATGGCGTTTTCTCATCTGTAAAAGGGCTTAACCCCTTTAAGTTAGATCCAGCTCTTTTTAATTGTACAAATTCTCCAATAACCTCTTCAATACGAGAGTTTTGCATGATATCATCAACAATATGTGGAGGTATAATTGCCATTTTATTAAAGCTTGTTATAATCTACTTCATTCATCATGTCACCTTCAATTGAATAGGTCCTCCAAACACCAACTTGTTTGTTATTTGAATACTCACCGGTATAGTGAAGGTTTCCGTTAGGGTACTTTACAATGGAGTGGCCATGTCTTTCTCCATGTCTGTACATTGTCATTGATAGTTCAACGCCAGATTCAGAAAAGTATTGCCATTTTCCATTGCGTTTTCCATTCTTATCTTGTGGGCCTTCAAACTTCACGATTTTCTTGTTGGAATAGTATTCTTTGAATGTGCCATTTTCAATTACAACTAAATCTTTTTTATCAATAACAGGGGTGTTTTCTTTTTCGCTATTGTCTGTCGACTTAGCGTTGTCAGACTGTTCAATACTAGCACTATCTTCTTTTACATCAGTTTTACATGAGACTAAAGATAAAGCGGTAGCTACTAATAAAATTCGAAGCATCATTTTTTTCGATTTGTTGTATATTCTACTAATCCAATAACTGATTCTTTAGAATCAGAATGTGGGATATCTTTAATTAATCGTAATGCTTTTTCTTTGTATTCAAGCATTTTTGTGTGTGCGTAATCAATCCCACCATATTCAATGACTAAGTTAACTGCATTTTTAACCTTCTTAGGATTTTCATTATGGTTTTTAATAATATTGATAAGCTCTTTTTTGATGTTTTTAGGAGCGTTGCTTAAAACATGAATTAAAGGCAAGGTCATTTTTCGTTCGCGAATATCTAATCCGGTTGGTTTACCAATTTGTCCGGGCTCTCCATAATCGAAAATATCATCTTTTAACTGGAAAGAAATTCCGATTAATTCACCAAATTCACGCATGTTTTCACGTTGATCTAATCGACCTACACTTAAAGCACCAAGCTCGCAACATGTAGAAATAAGTGACGCTGTTTTTTTTCGAATTACATCAAAGTAGACTTCTTCAGTAATGTCTAGTTTTCGCGCTTTTTCGATTTGAAGTAATTCACCTTCAGACATTTCTTTTACAGCTCTAGCAACAACTTCAAGAAGGTGTATATTGTTTTTTTCTATAGAAAGAAGAAGCACTTTTGAAAGCATATAATCTCCAACCAAAACGGCAATTTTATTTTTCCATAAAGCGTTAATAGAAAAGAACCCTCTGCGTTCATTTGCGTCATCTACAACGTCGTCATGAACTAAAGATGCTGTATGCAGTAACTCAACTAGCGTTGCACCATCGTAAGTCTTATCGTTTATCTTTCCTAGCATTTTAGCTGTCAGAAAAATAAACATTGGGCGCATTTGTTTTCCTTTCCGTCGAATAATGTAATGCGTTACCTTATCTAGCATGGGAACTTTTGACTTCATACTCGCGCGAAAACGATTTTCGAATTCCTCCATTTCTGGATTAATAGGAGCCATTATTTGTTTTACCGATGCCATTACCACAAATATAATAGGAATGAAGCCTAATTGTATTAAAAAGGGAGTCAAATCTTATTTGAATATCTTCAGAGAATATGGTTTGTCTTTAATTGGAAAAATGAGAAGATGAAAAAAGGTGCTTATCACTGATAAGCACCTCCTTTTATTTTTTTGATTATCTTATTAGCTCTAAGAACCCTTGTCCTTCTAAAGTTAACGCTTCATCTACACCGTTTACAATGTATCGGAAGAAATAAGTGCCATCCTGCGCATCCGTACCATTTGGAGATCTTCCGTCCCACCAGTCTGGATTACCAGTGCTACCAATATTATAAATAGCATTGTACATTACGTTACCCCACCTATTTAATATTGTTAATTCAATTGATGTAGCATTAGTATATGTTAATTCAAAAACATCATTATCTCCATCACCATTTGGAGTAATAACATTAGGAACAAATACAGTTGGAATTGGAAAAGTACAACTTCCATCATCCTGTGTTGCGCTAGAGTTGTAATTTGTTGCATCAGGATCGGTACACCCACAGGGTGAAACATTTATAGTTAGATATGCCGTATCTGCACAATTAGGGTCTGTTGAAGCTACAAGCATTACTGTTGAAGCACTTGTGAATATTTGATCTTGGCTGTCCAAATTATCAACGGTATAATCGTTACCATTGTTAAAATTCCAATAATATGTAGTTGTATTTTCACTGTTATTTGTGAATGTGATATCTACAGGACTACACCCAGAAAAAACTGAAGCGCTAAAAGCTGCTATAGGGGGGTTGTTTATTTCTACAAATATACTATCACTATCAGTACAAACATCATCCGTTACAGAAAAGTAATACCAACCTGAAGATAGGATAGGTAATGTTGATGTTCCATCAAAACCACCTGGGGGTAGCCCAGGTCCAGACCAATTAAAAAATGGTTGATTAAGATCATTAGTAATACCATTTATAGGATATGCGACTACAGCTCCATTATTTTCACATGCACTTGCAGGGTATGAAAAAACGCTGTCAATAGATAATGTTTGGTTAGTTACCATCACAACTGTATCAGGATGTATGTATCCACAATCATCAGAAACAGCTACGAAATAAGTGATTAATCCGTCTTCGCTAGAGCCACTTGAAAGGATTTCCATAGAATTTGTTCCTCCAGTAGACCAGTCAAAAGAATAAGGCATTGTTCCGTTTTGGATATTTAATACTTCTACAGGAAAAGAATCGTTAGGACATAAAGCGAAAATGGTATCAATTAAATCATACGTTATGTCATCTGGATAAACAGAGATGAAAATTGGAGTAGACTCACACTGGTAAATTCCTAGTGAATCATAAACATATGCAATTAGCGTATCATTAACCATTGGGTTAACAATAATTGTATTTGTATCGGCTATTCCATTGCTCCAATTTACAACCGCTGATCCACATGGCGTACCACTAGAGTTGATAATGACATTTTCTAGCCCCCAGTTATCGCAGCATGTACCTGAGTTTTGCTCTTGTGTCCATCTGAAAGCAGTGTTTGTTGTCATTGCTCCAATAGGAATTGGTACTGTAAATGTATTCCAAGTTGTATAAGGAGTTCCTGCTGTTGTAGCAACCTGAGTTGTAGTGTTGGGGTTTGTCGGTAATTCATATCCACCAGGACTGTAATAGACAATTGAAGTCCAAGGATCACCGCCTGTAGTGCTATATTGAAGTTCAACCCCTTCATCTGCTAGATCAGGTCCTTCACATGGGATGTTACTAGCTTGAACTGCATACAGCATGTCAAAAACAATTGTACCGCCACAGCTTACGTCAAATGCGGCAGTTGTAATACCAGGATAAGTTCCTACACTTGCTGTAGATGCCCAATAATATGGGTCTTCCGTTAAACTTGGAGCGCAAGGAATACTAAATGTATTTCCTCCGACGGCACTCCATCCGAGAGGTAAAACACCTCCGTTAAAGTTGAATGATTGTCCACTAGGGATTAGATTTGCAATAGCAGTAATTTCTACAGCTTCCCCAGGGCATATTAAAGTATCTTCTGGATTAACAGTTACGTAGCATGTCTGACCAAAAGCCGACTGACCGATGATGAAAAACATTAAGATTTTTAGTAAAGCAGATTTCATAATTAGTCAATTTTTATATCTAAGATCTGAACAGATTCAAATCCTCTTGTATCTGGATAGTTAGGATTCGTGATGAGTGAGGATAGAATCCCGTTTGTAAAAGTACAGTCGCATTCGATGGAACTATTTGCAGGAACATTGATTGCTTTTCTACTTTCTTCTTCACCATTACAACCAATACACTCTTGATAGTATTTTAAGCCACCTACGAAATAAATATTTTTGGCGATAGAATTTGTGTTTTCAATTTTGTAAAAAATATAAGTTAGCAGTTTCACCTGAGGTCCAACTTTACAAAAGTCTTGGCGTGCATAGATATTAACACCACTTTCGTTATTAACTAAAGACCACTCTTGAGTTAATTCATTTGCAGCCAAATTACTTTGAGAATAAGCTGAAACGCTAGCAAAAATCACGAAAAGCAGTAATAATCGATTCATTAATTGTTTTTTCATCGTATTTTGATTGAATAGTTTATTTAATAGACGCCTATTATTTAAATATAGTTGCATACATTTTTTGTCTAGTGTAAAATTACGAAATGTTATTGACTCTGAATTTAAGTAGCTTGTGTTCTCTTTCTGAAAGTTATAAAAAGCGGTTTATTTTAATTTGCGATCGCCTTTCAGAATAGCATTGTTTTTGTTTGCTAACTGCCCACAAGCTGCATCAATGTCTTTTCCACGACTTCTCCTAACATGAACAATTATATTTTTCTTTTCTAAATAATTTGCAAAGGCATCAACCTTATCAATGTCAGCTTGTTGAAACTCCCCATCATCACTAGTGTTGTATTCAATTATATTGACTTTACAAGGAACGCACTTAGCGAATTTTGCTAATTCTTGTGCATCCTCCAATGTATCGTTGAAATCTTTAAATATGATGTATTCAAAAGTTACGCGGGATCCAGTTTTTTGATGGAAATATTGCAATGCTTCTTTTAGTGATTCTAAGTTGTTAGAATCATTAATATCCATGATATGACTTCTTTTTTTGTCATTTGCTGCATGGAGTGAAAGGGCTAAGTTGAACTTAACTTCATCATCGCCTAACTTTTTAATCATTTTAGCAATTCCTGCTGTAGATATTGTTATTCTTTTTGGAGACATCCCTAAACCTTCAGGTGAACAAATTAACTCCGTGGAGCGTAGCATATGGTTATAGTTGAGTAGCGGCTCCCCCATCCCCATATATACAATATTACTTAGAGTTGTTTTGTATCTGCTTTTCGCTTCATTTTTTAAGTATACAACTTGATCAACCATTTCTCCAGGTGTAAGGTTTCTCATTAGTTTTAATTTCCCAGTAGCACAAAACTTACAGGCCAAACTACATCCTACCTGAGATGAAATACAGGCCGTAGTTCTTGATGATGTTGGAATTAAAACTCCCTCAATTACTTTACCAGCATCAATTTTAAATGCACACTTAATGGTTTTGTCTGAGCTAATCTGCTGATCTTCTAACTCTATATGATCAATAAAGAAATGGTCATTTAACTTTTCTCTAAGTATCTTTGATAGACTAGTCATGTCTTCGAATGTTACAGCATCTTTTTTCCATAACCATTCAAATACCTGTTTTCCACGGAAAGGTTTTTCTCCCATTTCTTGAAGGGAAGATTTAATTTCATCTAAGGTTAAAAGTCTTATGTTCTGTTTACGTTCCATTATTAAAGCAAATGTAGGGTTATTCTTTATTTTAACCTTTAAATAAAGGCGATGTCTTTTATGCCAACAAATAAGACTTACCCTTTATTATAGAAATTTGTGTACATTACTCCTTGTGATTTTAGAGTTTTTTGAAAGGGTATAAATTGTTGCATAGGCTGCCTCCAAGTTTCAGAATACCTAGGACGATCAATCACAATAATTATTACATGTTCAGTTTGATATGTATGAGGTAGCTTATAACTCGTACAATTAAAAACAACAATATGAAGATATTACATCTTATTATTCGTCGTTTCCTGAGTACGAAGACTTATTTTTTTCAGTTTCAGAGATAACTACCTCAAGGTTGAATTCAGGGTTTATTTTAATTCGCAATAAATTCCAGATGACAACTGAAAGATTTTCAGTTGTTGGTATAATCCCTTTAAATTCCGGGCAGTCTAGGTTAAGATTTCTATGATCAAAGCGATTTAATATTTCTTTGTGAATAATTTCTTTCAAGATCTTTAAGTCCATAACAAAACCCGTTTCTGGATTAATACTTCCTTCTATCCACACCTCGACTACATAGTTATGACCATGATAATTCGGATAACTACATTTCCCGAATACCTCTAGATTTTTTGTGTCGGACCATTCAGGCTTGAATAATCTATGCGCTGCATTAAAGGTTTCTCTTCGGCAAATTTTCATCATTAGATTATAGTTAGAATTGACAGTTTAAATAATTGATATTAAATATCATCAGCTTAGGCAAAGTAATAAATTATCGCGGATAATTAAGCAGTAATTACTCGAATTAGGTGTTTAATGTCTTTAGCCAAAGTTATGGTTTCATCCATAGATTTTCGAGCAATAGTTATGTGGCCCATTTTCCGATTTGGCTTGGTGATTTCCTTTCCATATAAATGAATATGAACTCCCTTAATTGAAATAACATCGAATAAACCTTCGTAGATAGCTTGACCATGGTAGCCATCACTTCCTAATAAATTCAGCATGGCACCAAATTGTGTCATGTCCGTTGCTCCAAGGGGCATGTTTAATATTGAACGTAGGTGTTGCTCAAATTGTGATGTGACATTACATTCGATTGTATGATGACCACTATTGTGAGGGCGAGGTGCAACTTCATTTACAAGAATGTCTCCATTTTCACATAGAAATAATTCAACCGCTAAAAGCCCAACCATCTCCAGTTTATTTATTACATCAATAGCAATGGCAGCTGCTTTATTTTCGACCTCACTTGTGATTTGAGCGGGAAAAAGAAATTCTACTAAATTAACATCATTAAATTCACATTCAACGGTTGGATAGACAGCAGTTTCACCATTTTCATTTCGTGCAACAATAACGGAAAGTTCTTTTGTAAATGGTACTAATTCTTCAGTGATGGAAGCTTCCTGAAACATGTTTTTTAAATCATTCTCTAATTTGATTACTTCAACTCCTTTTCCATCATAACCACCCGTTCTCAATTTTTGTACGAAAGGTATTTTTTTTGCTAAGATACTTCTGTCTGGATTTGACGGGAGCAATTCAAAATCTGAAGTAGGGATGTTATTCTTCTTGTAAAATTGTTTTTGCAAACCTTTATCTTTAATTATTTCTAGAACTCGAGGTTGAGGAAAAACATTAACACCATTTTTTTCTAAATGATAAAGAGCTTCTATGTTTATGTTTTCAATTTCAACGGTTAGGGTGTCTAAGTTTTTACCAAATGCGACAACATCATCATAGTTGTTAATGTCACCTTTTGTAAATGTGTTTGCTGAAGCTGCGCTTGGAGCTTTCTTATTATTATCCATGATGTGTACATGAATATTGTAGCTTATCGCTTCTTGAATAAACATTCGACCTAATTGACCACCCCCTAGAATTCCTAGACGATATTCCGAACCAATGAGATTTTTTTTCATAATACAAAGATAATGTTCATTTATGTTTTACAAGCTTTTACCTATATTTTATTGTCTTTTTTATTGATAAAAGTGTACTTTTGAAAATCTAAAGATGATAACTGTGGTACAAGTACTAGATAAGAGTTTTGAAGAGTTTATTACTCGAGATGAGATCCAAACGGAAGTTGAGTCTTTAGCAGAGCAAATTAACAATGACTTTATTGGGAAGGAAGTTGTTTTTATAGCAGTACTCAACGGATCATTTATGTTTGCTTCTGATTTAATGAAGTCTATCTCTATTGAGTCAGAAATATCTTTTATTAAAATGAGTTCTTATTCAGGAACGTCAACTACCGGAACAGTAAATAAGTTAATAGGATTGAATAATGATTTAACTGGGAAGTCAGTAATCATTGTAGAAGACATAATCGATACAGGAATTACAATTGACGAAATTATGGCCTTGCTTACGATGGAAGGTGCAAAAGAGGTTAAGGTTTGTTCATTATTATATAAACCAACGGCATTTAAAGGAACATATAAACCGGATTATATCGGTTTTTCGATTTCAAACGCTTTTGTAGTAGGTTACGGATTAGATTATAACGAAAAAGGGAGAAATTTAGATTCTATATTTAAGATTAAAGAATCGAAAACATAAAATATAAGTATGTTAAACATTGTTTTATTTGGGCCTCCAGGCGCTGGAAAAGGAACTCAGTCCGAAAGATTAAGAGAGGAATATGATTTAGTTCATATTTCTACGGGAGATGTCTTTAGAGCATTAGACCCTACTTCCGAATTAGCTAAATTAGCAAAGAGTTATTCAGTTAAGGGGAATTTAGTTCCAGACAATATTACAATTCAAATTTTAGAAGGAGAAGTGTCTAAACATCCTGAAGCACTTGGTGTTATTTATGACGGTTTCCCAAGAACAACGGGGCAAGCAGAAGCTCTTGATAAATTCTTAGAGTCTAAGGATACTGCAGTAAAAACAATGATTTCTTTAGTTGTTCCAGAGGATGAGTTAAAAACTAGATTAATCGCTAGAGCTGAAGTTTCAGGAAGAGCTGATGATGCCGACTCGGAGATTATTCAGAATAGAATTAATACATATAAAAAAAGTACTGCACCAGTAGCTAATTTTTATAAAGCACAAGATAAATTGATTGAAATTGATGGTGTTGGCAGCATCGATGAAATTACAGGACGTATTTTCAATGCAATCGAGACAATAAAATAATAGTTACTTATCCAGAAGTTTACTTCTGAAACTCAAGCCAACATGGCATCAGATAATTTCGTTGATTACGTAAAGATTCATACAACCTCTGGTAAAGGAGGTGGCGGGTCTCAACACTTCCGTAGGGAGAAATACATACCGAAAGGTGGTCCAGATGGTGGTGATGGTGGTCGTGGTGGACACGTAATTCTTCGAGGAGAAAAGCAGCTTTGGACGTTGTTACATTTAAAGTTTAAGCGTCATATAAAAGCTGGACATGGTGTACATGGTTCAGGAAACCTAAAGACGGGTGCTGAAGGGCAGGATGTTTACATCGATGTTCCATTAGGTACTATTGCCAGAAATCCAGACACAGGGGAAGCATTATTTGAAATTACAGACCATGGGGAGGAAAGAATTATTGAACGTGGTGGTCGTGGTGGACTAGGAAATACAAATTTCAAATCTTCTACGAATCAAACACCTCGCTTTGCACAGCCAGGTGAAGAGGGAGGTGAAGGCTGGAAAACACTTGAACTTAAAGTTTTAGCGGATGTTGGTTTAGTTGGTTTTCCAAATGCAGGAAAGAGTACATTATTGTCAGTTGTTTCTGCAGCAAAACCTGAAATTGCTAATTATCCATTTACAACATTAAGACCTAATCTTGGTATTGTTAACTATCGTGATTTCAGATCATTTGTCATGGCAGATATCCCTGGTATTATTGAGGACGCCCATAAAGGAAAAGGTTTAGGCCTACGATTTTTACGTCATATTGAACGTAATTCTATGCTATTGTTTATGGTTCCAGCGGATAGTGATGATATCAAAAAGGAATTTGAGGTTCTAATGAATGAATTGAATTTATATAATCCAGAACTTCTCCAT
>Ga0115004_10000743_pt1 | contig 25612 bp, 27 predicted proteins | sample ArcticOcean_MG_C_10_FD_88737 | JGI IMG/M metagenome (GOLD analysis project Ga0115004, IMG submission 88737) | Marine microbial communities from western Arctic Ocean - ArcticOcean_MG_CB11_90 | ecosystem: Environmental > Aquatic > Marine > Oceanic | place: Arctic Ocean: Canada Basin | collected... | reverse complement strand
TCTTTTTACTTTCGTTTATAGATGTATACAATACACAATGTTTAATCTGGCTGGATGGCAGAGTGGTTATGCAGCGGCCTGCAAAGCCGTTAACGCCGGTTCGATTCCGGCTTCAGCCTCCATCTTAATATATAATGTCATTACATAAATTAGAAAAATAAAATATGGATATATTAAATAGATTTAAAATACTTGAAAAACCTAGACTATATTCCCATGGATTTTCTCCTGCTATATGGCGCATCTTTGGAAAAATAGGCAACAAATTTTTTCAGTCATACCCACCTAAAAAGGTTGATTCTTCTCAAAAGAATCTTCTTAATTTAGGTTCAGGGGGTATTAGTCTTGATGCGTTTATAAATGCTGATTTTTTTAGATTGCATAAGATCTGGTCTAAGGATAGAGCAGATTGGATGCTGGATATTACGAAGCCCATGAAATGTCATGATAATTATTGGGATGGTGTGATTATCGAGCATACAAATGAGCATATTCTATATTCTGATAATTACAATATGTTATCTGAATTACTCAGAACAATGAAACCTGGAGGTGTTTTGAGGATTGTTGTTCCTGATCTCGATAAATATCTTGATTGGGAAAACTTAAAAAATACTGTTCCCAAAATGAACAGATATCAATCGCTTCCAGAGGCAATTTGCAACCTAACACAAAATCATCTGCATGTTTCAGTCTGGAATTTTGATCTTATGAATGAGGTGTTAAACGACGTAGGTTTTACAAATATAACTAAAACTTCTTTTATGAAAGGGGTGATGCCAGAATTACTAGTTGATTCAGAAAATCATCAATGGCAAAGTCTTTATATAGAAGCAAAAAAACCAATTTAATTAACCTTAATTAATACTATAAACCATTTATATAAATTATAATTACTACACTATTTAATGCCCGGGTGGTGGAATTGGTAGACACAAGGGACTTAAAATCCCTCGCCAGCAATGGCGTGCCGGTTCAAGTCCGGCTCCGGGTACCATATAATTATTTTTAATCTTAAGGAAATGTTAAACTGACTCATTAAAATGTTAGCAATAAAATATAAATTATGAACAATAACAGTAACAACAATTATGAGGATGAAATTGATTTTTCTTTTTTATTTACCACAATATGGAATTCAAAGTTAACAATACTTCTTACAACTATTTTATTTGGCATTTGTTCAATATTTTATGCTCTAAGTATTCCAGATAAATTTACTTCATCAGCTCTTCTTCAAGTTCAATCCTCTAATGCAAATTCTTCTAGATCGGGTCTAACCTCTCAGCTTGGAGGTCTTGCCTCTCTTGCTGGAATTTCGATGCCTTCAGGCGGAGGCGATAAATCTTTTTATGCAATAGAAACGATTAAATCAAGAGAATTTTTAAAACACTTAGTTACATTTGAAGGTGTTAAAGAGAATTTAATCGCTGCTAATGGCTATGACTATAAATCAAACTCAACAACATTCGATGAGGATATATATGATTCTAATATTAAGAAATGGGTAAGGGAAGAGACTCGAGATACAAAAATAATTCCAACTTACTTAGAAATCTATGATTATGAATATAATCAGAATCTGCTCATTACAAAAGATAAAAAATCGGGATATTTAACCGTATCTTATGAGCACTATTCACCGCAATTCGCGTATGATTTTCTTAATTTAATAATAAATGAAGTTAATTCTGTTGCTAAGAAGAAAGATTTGGAGGAATCTCAGATCGCACTTGATTATCTTACCGATAAATCAAAAACTATTGCACAAAAAAATATCAAAGACTCTTTTCAAAATCTTCTTGATTCTCAATTAGAGAGATTGATGCTTGCTAACATTAAAGACGATTATTTGGTTGCTGCAGTTGACTCTCCTTTTATAGCTGAACAAAACTCATCACCCACTAGACCTTTACTTGTAATAATTATTACATTTTTTGGTTTTCTATCATCAATATTTTATGTCCTATTCAATTCTCATTTACATTACTCAAAAAAATAAATCAATAACTATTTAAAACTATAAATTACAGAATAAAATTATGAAAAAAGCATTTATTACAGGTATTACTGGACAAGATGGCTCTTATTTAGCAGAACTTTTATTAGAGAAGGGTTATGAAGTTCATGCCATCTTAAGAAGAGCATCTGTCTTTACCTCAAAACGAATAGATCATTTCATGGATAATAAAAATTTGTATACTTATTATGGAGATCTTTCTGATTCTAGTAATTTACATAGACTTATTACTACTATCAAGCCAGATGAAATCTATAACTTGGGAGCTCAATCTCATGTAGCTGTATCATTTGAAGTTCCTGAATATACTGCTGATGTGGATGCTCTTGGGACTATAAGAATATTAGATGCAATTCGCGATTTAGGAAAGGAATGTAAATACTATCAGGCATCCACTTCTGAACTATATGGTGGTATTCCAGGTACTGAGCCTCAAAGTGAAAGTACACCTTTTTACCCCAAGTCACCTTATGGGGTTGCAAAATTATATGCATATTGGATATGCATTAATTATAGAGAATCATATGGTTTATATGCATGTAATGGGGTTCTCTTTAATCATGAGTCACCCAGAAGAGGGGAAACCTTTGTTACTAAGAAAATTACCAAAGCGGTAGCGAGAATTTATCAAGGTAAACAAGATAAATTATTTTTAGGCAACATGGATGCCAAGAGGGACTGGGGCCATGCTAAAGATTATGTTTACGCACAATGGTTAATGCTTCAACAAGATATACCAAAAGATTATGTCATTGCATCTGGTGAAACCCATACGGTTAGAGAATTTGTTGAACTCTCTTTTAATGAAGTGGGTATAGAAATTGAATGGAATGGAACCGGTGTGGATGAAAAAGGTTTAGATAAAAAATCTGGAAAAGTTTTAGTAGAAATAGATGAGCAATACTTTAGACCTTCAGAGGTTGAAATTCTTCTTGGAGATCCCTCAAAAGCTGAGTTAGAGCTAGGATGGAAAAGAAAGATTTCATTTAGAGAATTAATTTCTACCATGGTCAAATATGATCTTTCTAATGAGAATTATGGCGGTCTTGAGTAATATATGAATATTTTAGTTTTAGGATCATCTGGTTTTCTTGGCTCATCTGTTGTAAATAAATTAAATAAAAATTATGGGATCTTTAACGTCATTGAATCTTCCTTATCACAGGGTTGTGACTTTAGAAATTCTCATGAAGTCGATAAGCTCTTTAAAGAATGCTCACCTAAAATTGTTATAAACTGTGCAGCTCATGTTGGAGGTATCCAATATGGCTTAACTCATTCTATGGATTTATTTCATGATAATATGAGTATGATTATTAATATCTTCAAGGCTTGTAATGCCAATAAGATAAAAAGATTAATTCAACCTGTTTCAAATTGTGCATATCCTGCTCATTTATCTATATACAAGGAAGAAGAATTTTGGAACGGACCTGTTCATGATTCTGTCTTTACTTACGCAGAAACAAGAAGAATGATGATGGTTGCAGCTAAATCATATTATTTACAGAATGGGCTTGATACAATTAGCTTAGTCCATCCTAATTTATATGGACCTGGCGATCATTTTGAGGAATATAGGTCCCATGCTTTAGGTGCTTTAATTTCAAAGATAGTTTTGGCAAAAAAAGAAGATAGAAATGAAGTAAGTATATGGGGAACGGGTTCACCAATTAGAGAATGGCTTTATGTAGAAGATGCAGCTCAATCTATGATTAATGCAATTGATATAGATCCTTATCAAGATGTAATTAATATTGGTAATGGCTCAGGAGTAACTATTAAAGATTTAGCAATTATGATTAAAGATGTTTCCAATTGGAATGGAAACCTTATATTTGATGAATCAAAAATAGATGGAGCTCCTATCAAGATTATTGATGGAGATAGGGGAAATAAATTACTAAATATGTCAAAGTTTGAAAATTTTGAGAATGGACTAAAAAAAACAATAGAATCATTTATAGCAACTAATTGAAATTAAAAAATGAAAAAAATAAATCAGATTGAACCATTAATTACTGAAAAAGAAGTGACTGCGATCTCCGAATATTTAAATTCAGGAGCTTGGTTAACGCAGTTTAATAAAACTAAAGAGTTTGAACAAAAAATTGCAGATTATGTTGGGGCAAAGCATGCCACTGCTGTTCCAAGTGGAATGGTTGCTATATACCTATCATTGCTTTCAGTTGGAGTTGGAAAAGGTGATAAAGTTGCCGTCCCAAATTATACAATGATAGCAACTATTAATGCGGTAAAGTGGACTGGAGCTGAGCCAATAATATGCGATGTTGATTCTGAAACTATGTGTTTAGATATAGATACAATAGAATCACGAGAAGACTTAAAAGCCATAATACATGTGTCGATTAATGGCCGTTCAGGTAATATTAATAATATTGTTAATTATTGTAATAAATACAAAATTGCATTGATTGAAGACTCTGCACAGGCAATGGGATCTAAATTTGAAAATAAATTTTTGGGAACCTTTGGAGATTTAGGTATATATTCCTTAACCCCTCATAAAATAATTACCACTGGTCAAGGTGGCATTATTGTTACAAATGATACAAAGCTTTATGAAAAAGTAGAATCACTTAAAGATTTTTGTAGAACTCAACCTGGCGTTGATATTCATACAGATGTAGGGTTTAATTTTAAGTTTACTGATCTTCAATCCGTAATTGGAATAGAGCAAATCAAAACAATCGACTTTAGGGTAAATTGCAAAAAAGAGTTATTTAATATTTTTTATCAAAGATTAAAAGAAGTTGATGAAGTATCAATGCTTGAAACAGACCTATCTCAGGTTACTCCATGGGCTAATGATGTTATTTTTGAGTCTAAGGATGTTAGAAATAGCATTGCAGACTATCTTTCCACAAAAGGTATTGGAACAAGAGTATTCTACCCACCTCTTAATTCTCAACTTCCTTATTCATACTTTAAAAAAGGTTCATTCCCAGTTTCAGAATCGATTGTTGATAGGGGGTTGTGGCTTCCATCTTCAGTGACTTTAAGCCATAATGACGCTAATTCAATATGTGACGAAATTGTCAGATATTTTAAATAATTTTATTTAGGTATAGGGAAAAAATAAAGATGGATAATTGTATTGTATGTAATGAGTCTAATTTAGACGCTGTTATTAACTTAGGTTTACATCCTCCAGCAGATTCTTTTTTAAAAATCGAAGACATCGAGTCTCAAAAATTATATCAACTTGGATGTGAGTTATGTCCTGTATGTGGACATCTTCAAAATCAAGTGGTAGTTGCAGGCAATGAAAGGTATGAAGATATCGATTATAGTTATACTTCATCTAACTCAAAAATTTCTATGGCCCATTGGGATGAATTTTATGAAACAGTAAGTTTAAAAACAAATCTAAGTGACAATGATCACGTTGTTGAGTTTGGGTCAAATGATGGGTATTTAACTAATCTTTTTAATAAGAAATTTAATGCTACGGGTATTGAGCCTTCACCATATTTAGCTAAATTATCTTCTAAAGACGGATTAAATGTTATCAATGGATATCTTGGCAGTGATACTATCAATGAAGCTGTAGAGAAAAATGGTTTATGCAAATTAATATATGGAAATAATGTTTTTAATCATATTAGTGAGCTTAATAAAAGCACCTCATCAATAAGAGCTGGATTGCAAGATGATGGTTACTTCGTATTTGAGTCCCCTTATTGTGTGGATGTTATTGGCAAATATTACTTTGATACCATTTATCATGAGCATATATCTTATTTCTCCATAAAATCAATAGACCACCTTTATAAAAAAAACAATCTATATATAGTTGATGTAGAAAGAAATACTTACCATGGTGGTTGTATAAGGGTATACGCCTCACCTGATAAAGAAAAATATAATAAAAATTTAGTGGAAAGTTTCATACAAAATGAAGAAGAGTTAGGAATGTTCAGCCCTTCAAATTATAAAACTTTTATGGAAAAAATTGCTAAGGATAAATTTTCTACTATGCAATCAATACTAAAGATGAAAGAAAATGGTCTTTCTATAGCTGCTGTTGGGGCTGCAGCAAGATCAAATACTTTATTAAACTATTACAAGTTAGACTCCTCTGTTATCGATTTTATTACAGACAGCTCTGAGCATAAGATTGGAAAATATACTCCAGGTTCATGTATACCAATCCTCGACGATAATGCTTTAAATGACAAGAATCCAGATGTTGCCATAATCCTTTCCTGGAATATAGGTAAATATTTAATTGAAAAAATTCAGAGTATTAATCCAAAAATGAAAGTAATTACAATAGGAGAAACAGAATTATTATGAAAATAACAAAAATAGAGACAGTGTTTTCTGACGAGAGAGGTAAGATAGGTGATATATTCTATAATCATCCTGTCGATCATGTTGGGGTTATTCATTCAGTTCCTGGAGCCCTTCGTGGAGATCATTATCATAAAGAAACAATTCAACATATGTATATGGCAAAGGGTAGTCTTAGATACTACTATAGAAATTTAGATGAAGATCCATCTGAAACAAAAAGCATCGTCGTAAATGAAGGCGAGCTTGTGTCTACTCCTTTATTAGAAATACATTCTCTAGAAATTTTAGAGCCAAATATATTTATAGTATTTAGCGAGGGAGTTCGAGGTGGAATGGATTATGAAGCTGATACTTTTAGAGTTAAACCAACGTTGTTTCCTGAAGAAGTACTTAACCAAAGTTATATAGATCTTAGAAAAGAATAAGTTTTAATAAAGGTAAAATGGACAACCTCATAAGCGTAATTACTCCGTGCTTGAATGGTGAAACTTATATAGAGGAATGTCTAAATAGCGTTACATCCCAAACTAAAGATCTTAATATTGAGTTCATAGTTGTTGATGGCGGCTCTACTGATAACACAGTTGATATATTAAAAAGTAGAACTGATATTAAGTGGTTATCAGAAAAAGATAGTGGTCAAAGTGATGCATATAACAAAGGGATAAAGATGGCCAAAGGCGACTGGATTATCTTATTAGATGGAGATGATATTTTGCTTCCTGGAACTTTAAAACTTTATCTATCTGAAATTAAGAGAAATAAAGATGTTGATATTATATATGGGCATACACAGTTTATAGATGCCAAAAGTAAGCACATTAGATATGTCATTAGCACTCCTTTTAGATATGAATACCTTATTTATGGCCTAGCAATGCCTCCGTCATCAGGTCTTTTATATAGAGCAGAATTATTAAAAAATAACTTAATGGATATAAACCATCATTTTAACTTAGATACAGAATGGTATTTTAGATGTGGGTTAGGATTAAATGCAAAATTGGTAAATAATTTTACGATTGGGTTTAGGTTCTGGGGTCAAAATAAAACTAGCCCTTTGTTCGAAGGATCTGCCGTTCCAGAACCAATTATAAAAGAAAGAAAGGTATTAAAAGAAAAATATAAAGACCCGTTTATAGCAAACCTGAGCAATATCAGAAAAAAAGTAAATCCTCTTCTCTTTAAGATAATTTATTATCTTGATAAGATAAATAATTATTGTTATTTATTTTTAACTAAAAAATTAAAAGAATGATAAAGCAATGAGTGTCCAAAAGAGTAGAAAAAATGAGATATTAAGACACCTTATTAAAATCAAATTATTTAGGAGTTTATATTTTAATTTAACTAATAACTTTTATTCAAAATATAAAATTTTAGTTGAAAATACTTCAGAAGATTTATTTTATCCATCTAAACTAGATATAAATATAAATAATTTTAAAGAAATTACTAAGATTTCAGAAGCTGCTTTTAAAAAAGGAGAATCAGATTATATTAATCCTCAATATGTTCTTTCAATGCAAAATTATATAAATGGTTTAGGTTGGATCTTTGAATCTAAATATGGCGATCAAATTATTAGTAAATTTCATCTATCTCCAGGAGCTATCGTTGCTATTGATACTGTAAGTCGATTAATTAAAAAAAGGAATATTGGCAATGGTCATGTTGTCGATCTTGGTTGCGGACTTGGAAATCTTTTAGGATACCTTGAAACCATTATGGATAGAAAGTTTTTGCATGGAATGGATGATTTTTCTCAAATAAATTCTGATGATGTGCGTAAATATCAGTCCAAAACCTTTAAGTTTAATATAACCAGTGAATTGCCTAACGTCTCCTATGATATGTTCATTTTAAATGAGAGTCCTATAAGCTTATTTACTCAAGAAATAAAATTACATAATCCTAAATATATTTTTACAGATACTTTATATTATTTAAAAACCCCGCCTCATCAATCAGTAATTGATTCATATAAGATAGTAGAATTTAATGAGGTTTTTGTCTTACTAGAAGCAACATCGTAATTTCATATACATTTAGTTACCAATGAGATTTTTAAAATTTATTTCTAATTATATTGATTATCAGTCTGAGAAAGATCAACGTTCTTTTAATACATACGTGCAAATAATTATTACACTTACTATAAGAATTGTAAGTTTAGTAGTTAATTTTGCTCTTGTTCCAGTGAGTTTGTCCTATGTTGGTGTTGAAAGTTTTGGTCTTTGGCTAGTCATGTTCTCTGTAATTAGCTGGTTTTCTTTATTTGATATTGGACTTGGTCATGGATTAAGAAATAAGCTTACAGAGGCTCTTGCTGTAAAAGATTTTGAATTAGCAAAAATATATGTCAGCACCGCCTATGTTTTGCTAGGTGCAGTGTCATTATTTTTATTTGTTGTAATGTTTGCTATATCTCCTTTCATTGACTGGCTAACATTATTTAATACAAAGATTATTAGTGAAGACCAAATGCTTGTTTTGGTATTGCTTTTAATTGCATTTGTTTGTCCTCAATTTGTTTTAAAACTTGTCAGTACAGTTTTAACTGCAAATCAAAGACCAAGTGTTCCAGTTTTGATAAATACAATCGCAAATTGTATAGTTCTATCCCTTCTCATTTTTTTTCAAGATAAAGGAGAGGGGACCCTTATCGAATTATGTTTAATTTATATGTCGCCAATACTGGCTCTTTTGTTGTTAACTACAATTATATTATTTTCTACTAAATATAAAGCTTATAGACCATCTCTAAATTTTTTTAATTTATCACATACAAAAGATATTTTAGGTTTAGGGTTTCAATTTTTTATACTTCAGATGGAATTATTAGTTTTATACCAATTAGGTAATATCATAATAATAAATTTCTTCGGAGCAGAAGAAGTTGTGCAATACAACTTAGCGCATAAGTATTTCGTCGTACCTCAATTAATATTTGCAGTAATCATGAATACTTATTGGTCTGCATTTACTGATGCGATGTCTTTAAATGATATGCTATGGATTAAAAAATCTGTGAAAAAATTGATGTCATTTTGGATGCTTTTAATACCTCTTACGTTATTTATGTTGTGGATATCAAATGATTTTTATATTTTTTGGATAGGAGATCAGATTTTGATACCTTTTTCATTATCAATAGCAATGTGTGTTTATGCGCTGTTCGAGGCGTGGAATAGTATTTTTGAATATTGTTTACAGGGCTTAAGCAGAATTAATGTAATGCTCATAACAGCTTGTACTTCAGTTGTTTTATACTTACCTTTAGTTTTTTTAATTATAAAAAAACTTCAATTTGGCGTTGAAGGAATCATAATAGCATTTGTATTATGCAGAATTGTAAATTCAATTATCCTTCCTATTCAATGTAAATATATTCTTAATAATAAGGCTCATTTTTTATTTAATAAAAATTTATGAATGTTATATTAGACAGACCTAATACCACTAGAGCTTATTGGTTTGCTTTTTTTGCTTTACAACTTTTAATTGTTCCTCTTGTTCCTTACACAATTAAATTTATAATCTTATCTCTCTCTATGTTTTGGATTTTGCTTTCAATGAAAGTAATAAAAAAATATATTTTTAATTTTATATGGCCGCTTTTAGCAATTTTATGAATTGGCGCAATATCGGGATTAGAAAACTTTATAAAAGATCCATATCTATACTCAAGAGGATTCTACTATTTTCTTCAACCTTTGCTATTAATATTTATTGGTTTTATGGCTGTAGGAAAAACTACTGGATTAGGTTTTAAGATGATTTTGAGACTAATTATATATTCAGCTTTAGCTTTAACATTTCTTTCTTATGCAAACCTTCTAGTTGATCTTATTTTTGGATTAAATTTTTCGTTGGAAACAAGATATGAATACGGTCTTAATAGTGATTTTGCTGTTCTTGGGATTATGTTGGTTTATATATCATACTTAACTAATTACAGAATCTTTAAAAAGACCACCGAAATTTCATTAACTATTATTTTTTTTGTGTTTATTCTAATTTCCTTATCAAGGACCAATATATTAATTATGCTCTTAATACTTGCATACCCGTATATGGCTAGGATGATTAGTTTTAATAAACAATTATTTATTGTTACAGCAATTATTTTTTCATTAGTATTTCTGGGAAGTTTTTTTCAGATTGCACTACCTGAGAATTATGCTGATAACTTCACATCTAAATTAATGAATTCTTACGCAGAAGTTTTGGTTAGAGATAATGTTGCCAATGATGATATGGATTCTAATGACTATGCAAGTGTAAATCTATATTGGAGGTCTCAAGAAGCATTTTTAGGGCTATCTTTGTTTCTTGAGGGTAGTTTCACCCAGCTTTTCTTTGGTCAAGGGTACGGAACTTATGCTGATGGATCAATATATTTTGAAGATAAGTTTCAGCAAATCCCAATATTTCATAATGGCTTTATAACAATCGTACTTAAATCTGGTTTTATTGGGCTATTACTTTATATTTATTTTCTCTTTCTTTTTTCAAAATTATCACTGACTGTTAGCCATTATGACAATCGGCCTGAATTCTCTTTTATTAAATTAGCTGTTCCCTGCATTATATATATGTCCTTATTTAAAACTTTTTTTATAATGGGCTTTTATACCCCACAAGCTCCAGTGTTGTTGTTGATTTCATTTGGAGTTTTTATTAAAAAAATTGGATATAACATGTACGTTGATAAATTAAAAATATGAAAATTCTACACTTTATAATAGGTAAAGCTAATAAAAATAGACCCAACGGGGTAAACCAAGTTATTGCAGGCTTATGCAAATATTCATCTCTAAATGGTGAAGAAATAAGAGTTATTGGCTTAGCTAGTAATGCAAAAGATGAGGGTGAAATAGTTTCTAGAGATCAATTTGATGTAATTGTTTATTCTCGTTGGAGCTTTGCTCTGCTAAAAGAAATCAAAGAAAGCCTAAAATGGTGTGATTTGCTTCACATTCACGGAATTTATAATTGGCCTAATATCATATTAGGCAAACTTGCAAAAAAATACTTGGTTCCGTATGTATTAACGATCCATGATGGCTTAGCACCAAAGAGAACAAAATATAGAAAAAAAATATTTGATTTTCTAATCCAAAAAAAACACATTGAGAGCGCATCTGCAATTCATGTATTGGCACTGGAAGAGGCTACTGAAATATTGGAAGTCTGCACTCCAAAATCTTTTATTTATTCTCCAAACGGTATAGATTTAGAGGACTTTCCTATAGATAAAATTGAAATACAAAATAATCTCAATAATACATCTTTTATCATTGGTTATCTTGGACGAATTAGTGAAGAAAAGAATTTACTCAATTTGGTTAAAGCAATTGATTTGTTTGATGGAGATATCGATATTAAATTTAAGATTGCTGGACCAGATTCTAATTATTTAAATAAAATTTTATCGCTTAGTAAAAAAGCTAATATTGAATGGGTTGGACCGCAATATGGAAATGATAAGATAGAATTTATAAAATCTTTAGACCTTTTTGTTCATCCATCTGAAGCAGATGTTTTTTCAATAGCAGCTATGGAAGTTTTAGCAATAGGAACCCCTTTGATGATATCAAGAGCATCCAAAGCTTCTCATTTTTATAATAGTAGAGGTTTCTTTATGTGTGAACCAAGTACATTTGGAATTTATTATGGCATTCAAGGTGTATTAGATAAAAGGGGTGAGTGGAATAACATTGCACATAATGGACAAAAATTAATCTTTGATACCTTTAATTGGAATACTGCTAGTAAGAATTTAATTAGTGGTTATAAAAAACTCTTATGAGCCTGCATAGCATGAAAAGTTTTATAATCGATTTGTTAGAAAATAATGATATATTTGATTTTCCTTTACTTGTTTTAAGAGGAAACGATAATTACTCCGATGAAATGGGTGATATAGATGTTTTAGTCCCAACATCTTTTAATAATAATGCATGCTATAAATTGATTGAGTTCATTCGAGATGATGGTTGGGAGGCTGTTGGTTTTCGTGAATTGGAATATCTCTCATCTATTGTTTTAATCAACTCTATTTTATTTCCTTACAAAGCTATTAAAATTGATTTCTTTGGTGGTATTGGATGGTTTGGAGTAAATGCCTCTAATAATGATCATTTATCTTTTAGTCATCTTTTAAATGAATCTGAAAGAGACAAAGCATCCTCAGCAATAACACTTGCCCACAAGCTAATGTATGCAGGAGGCTTTAATAAAAAAGATATAAATAGACTACAAGCCAATATAGATTATTCTATTGAATTGCTTAAATTAAAAGATCTTGTAGACAGCAATATTATCTTTAATAAAAAGATTACTTTTCCTCTGAAGTGGAGGATAAGGCTCAGGCTTTCCGGCTATAGAAAAGTTTCCATGTTTATCTGGTTTTATAAAATTCTATTTAGGTATTTATATTTTAAATTTAAAAATATATTTAGAAGTGAAGGAAGAATATTCCTTCATAGCTCTTCTGGATTAGAAGAGCCTATCTCAAAGATATTTATAGATACATACTCTTCATCTGGAGACAAGAATCTGCCAATAGCATTCAAATCAACCAATGATATATCTATCACCCTACCAAGAGAAAGTATTCTTGGAGAGGTCTCTATAGATTTATCAGGGCTCCCCATTAAGGAAGCTGTAAATAACTTAAATAAAAAAATTGATGATTTAATTTTTTTAGAACTTCAAAAAAAATATAATAAAAAAGAGTTTCAATATGATTAGAGTTCTTGCATCTGCATATGACATTAACCCCTATAAGGGATCTGAATCAGGGACTGGCTGGAATTTTATTCATCAAATATCTCGGTTTAATAAAGTAATAGCAATAACTAGAAAAAATAATAGGGCTAATATTGAAAAATACATCAAAGAAAATAATATTTGCATTGAGAATATTGATTTTCAGTATTACGATCTCCCTTACTTTCTAAGGTTTTGGAAGAGGGGCTCTAGAGGATCTTTTATTTATTATAATCTATGGCAATTCTTTCTCCCGCTATTCATTCTTTTTAAAAGAATTAAATTTGATGTATCGCAGCATATAAATTTTCATGCTGACCATGTACCAAGTTTTCTTTGGTTGCTACCAAAACCATTTATTTGGGGCCCAATAAATCATAATGAACCTGTTAAAAGACAATTCTTAAATAATAATAAAGATTTAATTTTAGATAGATTTAAATTCACTTTAAAATGGGTAAGATGGAACATTGACCCATTCTTTTATATATGTAGATATAAAGCAAAATTAATTATTGGATCAAGCAATTCAGTTAAAGCTAGATTGCGTGTAAATGATAATAAATTTCTAAGACTTTCAACTGTTTCCGCTGCTATACCGCATTCAAAAATTATCGAACAAAAAAAAGCCCATGCAGATAGTGTTAAAAAATTTACAATCTTATCTGTAGGCAGGTTAGTAGGTATAAAGTCCTTTGATATTGGAATTAAAGCTTTCAATAGTTTTTATCTTTCTATTGATAGTGTGGAAAGAAGAAATACTGAATTGCTTATAGTTGGCTCTGGTCCTTTATTGGAAAAATTAAAATCACTTTCCAAATCATTAGAATGCCATGCAGCCATAAATTTTATTGAGTGGGTAGAGCAAGATGAATTATATGAAATATATAAGTTAGCATCAGTTTTATTAGTACCCTCTCATGAGGGAGCAGGCGCAGTAGTTGCTGAAGGACTTTCATATGCTTTGCCAATAATATGTTTCGATAACTTTGGAGCGGGAGAGATAGTTAACAAAAGCTGTGGAAGAAAAGTTAAAATGTGCTCTTTAAAAAATAGTATCGATAATATGGCTAATGAATTAGCTTGCCTATATAAAGATCAAGATTTACTAAGAAAACTCCAAGATGGAGCTTACTCAAAATTTATATCTGATTTGAGCTGGGACGCAAAAGGCAACGTATTAAGAGATATTTATAAAAACTTATAACAAGGTGGTAACTAATTATGTTTAACGAAAGTATTATTTTAGTAACAGGAGGTACTGGCTCATGGGGAAATGAGCTAATATCACAACTCCTGCACAATTATTCTCCGAAAGAGATTAGAGTTTACTCAAGAGGTGAGCATAAACAAGTTGAAATGAGAGCAAAGTTTAAGAATGATAAACGGCTCAAATTTATAATTGGAGATATAAGAGACAGAAACATACTAAATTTAGCAATGAAAAATGCTGATTATGTCTTCCATTTAGCAGCCCTAAAGCATGTTCCGGTGTGTGAAGAAAATACATGGGAAGCCGTCCTAACAAATATTTACGGAACTCAAAATGTAATAGAAGCTGCTATGGATAATAATATAAAAAAAGTTATTGATATTTCGACTGATAAAGCGGTTGATCCATTCAACCATTATGGAGTTACAAAAGCTTGCTCTGAAAAAATGATAATAAATGCTTCTTTTAATTACATAACAGATACAAAATTCGTTTGTATTAGAGGAGGCAATGTTCTTGGAACTAATGGAAGTGTTATTCCATTATTTAAGTCACAGATACTATCAGATAACCATGTAACAATTACCGACCCAGAAATGACAAGATATCTAATGAGCACAAAAGATGCTATTGGGCTTGTCTTTCAAGCAGTAAAACTCTCAATTGGAGGCGAGATTTTTGTTATGCGTATGCCAGCGACATCTGTTGAAAATATAGCAAATAGCTTAATTCAAATGTTTGGTAACTCTTCTACCAAAATAGATATTATTGGGAGTAGGCCTGGAGAAAAAATGGATGAAGTTCTAGTTTCTAAAAATGAAGCACCATTTACAAAAATTATCGATGACAAGTATTATGTAGTTCTTCCTCAGAACAATAATCCTCAGCTAGATAATCTTTACAAAGATCATGAAAATATTAAAACAGAAGAATTTAATTCTAGAAATGCAGATCAAATAACATCCATAGAACTTGTTGATATCCTTTCAGGTGAGACGTGGCTGAAATAAAAAAAATAGGAATTACTGGGGGGAGGGGCTTTATTGGAGTAGCTCTTAAAGAGTATTTCTTAAAAAAAAAAATAGAGTTAATTGACTATGATTGTAATTTGTCTAACTTTGAAGACTCTTTAGAAGTTTTTCAAAAAAAAGGTACTTGTAACTTAATAATTCATCTTGCGGGGAGGTTCTCTCAGGATACAAATATTGCTATAAAAGATAATTTAACTTCAACATTAAATTTACTAAATCTAATATCTAGATTTGGTATAAAAAACATTTTATTTGCTTCAACAGGGGCTATTTATGGCAACTCTGGTATTAAACCAATAGACGAAAGCTATATCGAAAAACCAAATACAGAATATGGGCTAATAAAATATTGGTGTGAACAGGCAATATTATTTCATGTAAGAGAGAGAGGTATTAAATCTACAATTTTGAGATTCCCTTCTGTTTATGGAAAAAATAATAATAAAGGTATTATTTATGAATGGTTAAAGGCAATAAAAGATAGGAATGAAATATTTATTAATGGTGATGGCTCTCAATATAGAAGTTTTATAGATGCTGAGGATATAGCTGAAGGCATAGAACATATAATAAGAAAAGATATAGATGGAGTTTTTAATTTTTCACATCCTAATAACTATAGTTTAAATGATTTGGCGTTAATTTTCAAAAGAGAATTTAATTGCAAGATATCTTATAAAGGAAAAGATTCTAATAATAATCTTGAAAGTATGGTCCTAGAATCTGCAAAACTATATAGTGCAATCAATTGGCAGCCATCAAGAGACATTAATTCATACATAGAATCAATAACTATTTAGGAAGTTAATTGTTTATGGAAAAAGAAGATAATATTTTAATAAGCAAATTAACAGAATCCGTTAAATTTTCTAAAAACTACCCTTTTTCAGTTAATTACATTTGCAATCCAGATGGAACAATCAGATGGATGTATGCTGAAAGCCTAAAAAATCCAACATTTTTAAAATTCTATAGTTCAGCTACACTTAAATCTAGAATATTTTCTTTTTTTGTACTAATACTTTTTAAAATAAAAGTATTTAATATTTTATTTTCAAACAAAATGAATTTATTAATTCAAAAAGGAAGTTTTTTAGACCAAATAAATAAAAATTATAAAGAGCATGGATACTCTATTTTTTTTGGAACAGTTGGCGTAAACAGAAAACTAATACTTCATTTAAATAATGATAATCATGAATCTACCTTTATAAAGCTTGCTGTATCTCAACAATCTCTTTCACTTATTAAAAACGAAGCTTTTTTTCTCACAAAAATATCAAAGTCACCAATAGATAATATTTTTTTTCCAAAGCTGATAAGTCATCCAAGGTCAGATGCTATTGAAATAAGTGATATAAAGCCCAGCAAATCATTCCAACCTGCAACAATAAATAAATTCCATATCAATGCAGTTATTAATATTAATTCTATTAATCAGGAAATATGCAAATGGAATGAATTAACTTTTTTTAATAACTTAGACAGGGTACTTAGAGAAATATCAAATAAAGAAATTAGAAATAACGCCATAGAAGCTAAGTTTATAGATAGTTTCATCAAAAACACAAGGCTAGCACTTACCTTTATTGAAAAAGATAAAGATGTTATGTGCGGTTTATCGCATGGAGACTTCACGCCATGGAATATGTACTTTAATAAAAAAAATCAAATATTCATATATGACTGGGAATTAGCTAAAATTAATATACCTTTATTCTTTGATTTATTTCATTTTGCATTTCAATCCAATATTTTACTAAAGAACTCTAAATTTCATGATTTTAAAAACGAGCTAATTAAAGTTAAAAATGACCAGACCTTGAAGACTTTTATAAACAGAAATACTATAAAAATAGATGAAAATTATATCTTCTATATTGTCTATATTTCCTCTTACTATCTTAATATTTATTTAGAACAAGAGAATATTCACAAACAAGCAATTTGGCAACTTGATTGTTGGAATGAAGCCTTATTAGATGTTATTAAATATGATGGAATGCTTGTAAATGAAAAATAAACTTAAAGTTATCACATTTAGTGGTGTGGATGGAGCTGGAAAAAGTTCCGTAATTCAAATTATAAAAACTGAATTAGAGTCAAGGGGCTATGATGTTATTGAGTTAAGGTCTAGACCTCAAATTTTACCCATACTAAGCTCATTCAAGTATGGAAAAATAAATGCCGAAGAAAGTGCCACAAATACAATGCCAAGAACTGGATCTAATGATTCATTGATATCTTCCTTATTTCGTTTTATGTACTATTTTTCAGATTATATTTTCGGACAATTTTATTTATCTTATAAATACCAAAAAGATTCAACAATTATAATTTATGATAGGTATTATTTTGATTATATTATTGACCCCAAAAGAGCTAATATAGTTTTATCAGAAACTTTAATAAAATTTTTGTATAAGCTTATATTTAAACCAGATCTAAATATATTTTTATTTGCACCAGCTAATCATATCTTAAGAAGAAAGAATGAGTTAGACGAGGAAACAATAAATAATTTAACTCTAAAATATAAAAATTTATTTAACGAGTTGAATAAAAATAATGTTGAGGATTATATTGCAGTTGAAAATATTTCCTTAGAATACTGCACTTCAGATATAATAAATCTTGTTAATAAAAAGCTATGATTAAATATTTAATAGAATCTTATATTAGAAGAACAAAAAATAAAGATTTTATTTTTGATAAAACTATTCATTCTTCAGTTATAGCCAATCTTTTCTTTAATAAGCTTGTAGCCTTGATAAGGGGTTTCAGATTTATAACATCTAATAAAAAGTTTAATAAAATATTTGTAGGGAAGTCGCTTATACTTCATAACAAAACTAATATTAAGATAGGTAATAATGTCACAATTGGAGACTACGTAACTTTAAGTGGCCTAGGTAATAGGCTATTAGATATAGGTGATAATGTAACTATTGGCTCAATGTCACATGTCATTATTTCTACTTCTTATAATAATATAGGCAGTCATATATCCATTGGAAATAATGTTGGCTTTGGTGAATTTGCTTATTTAGGTGGAGGTGGGGGTCTAAATATTGGAGATGAAACAATTATTGGTCAATACTTTTCTGCGCATCCAGAAAATCATGTATTTGGCAATAATACTCTTAAGATTAGAGATCAGGGTGTAACCAGATTGGGGATCAATATAGGAAAAAATTGTTGGATAGGATCTAAAGTTACTATTTTAGATGGTGTTAGTGTTGGTGATAACTGCGTAATTGCTTCGGGTGCGGTAGTTAATAAGTCATACTCAAGTAATAAACTAATCGGTGGCGTTCCATCTAAAGTGATAAAAGAAATTTAGAATGATCACCTCTTAATCTACCTTAAAGCTTTTATGAAAATTGTTTTTATCCACCTCTTAAATGACTATAGCGGAAGCACGAAAATATTGTCAGATATTGTTGATATATACAAAAATAAAAAATTACCTTTTGATCTTATGTTCGGAAGAAATGGCGATGGTTTTTTAAACCATAAATCTGAAAATAGGAATTTGTTTTTTTATAGAAGAAGTAATATAAAATTGCTAACACTTTTTTATTATTTAACTTCTCAAACTATTCTTTTTTTTAAAATGTTCAGGTACTTCAATAGTGATTGCGTTATTTATATAAATACAATGCTTCCATTCGGTCCGGCTTTGGCTTGTAAATTAATGGGCAAAGAGGTTATTTTTCATATTCACGAGACATCTATAAAGCCAGATTCTTTAAAGCTCTTCCTTAAATTTATTATCAAATATACAGCAAGAAAAATTATTTATGTATCTAAATACCTAAAAGAACAAGAACCTATTCAAAATGTCTCCTCAGTAGTAATATACAATTCTTTATCTGAAAGTTTTGTTAAAGAATCTATGAATTTTGTTAATTCTTATGACCATAATTCATCATTTAATATTACCATGGCCTGCTCGCTCAAGAAGTACAAAGGGGTTGAAGAGTTCTTAAAAATTGCTAATATTTGCAAGTCTCAAAAGCATTTCAATTTTATATTAATCCTCAATGCAGATAATTATGAAATAGATTCATATTTTAGGAATTTAGAAATATCTCTTAATGTTAAAATTTTTCCAAAGCAATCAAATCTTATCCCATTTTATGAAGATTCAAATTTAGTTTTAAATCTTTCGCGAGTTGATCAATGGGTTGAAACTTTTGGTCTAACAATTCTAGAGGCAATGACCTTCGGTATTCCGGTAATAGCTCCCCCAGTAGGTGGTCCTGTTGAGATAGTAAGACATGCGATTGATGGATATCTCATTTCTTCTTATGACATAGATAAAGTTGTAGAAAAGATAAATCTTCTCGCAACAGACGTTGATCTATATCAAGAAATGTCAGTTAATAGCAGGCAAAGATCTAAGGATTTTCATCCAATCAATTTCCAAGAAAACATAATCAATATCATTAAAAGTTAATCTCCATAGTTTATGAATAATAAAAAATCAATATATATAGTTGGAACGAACGGTCTTGGTATTAATTACGGGGGTTGGGATAAATTAGTTTCTAAGCTTATTGAAAATTTAAATTATAAATATGATATCTATGTTTATACCAGTAAATATGAAGATATATCAAATGTAAATAATGTTTTTGGAGCAACACCTATTATTATTCCATTAAAAGCAAATGGCTTCCAAAGCATTCTATATGATTTTTTTTCTATGCTACATGCTGTGTTTAATAAAGGTGATATTGTTCTTGTCTTAGGGCTATCTGGGGGAATATTTTTTCCAATTTTTAAGGTATTTAAATCTAAGATCATACTAAACCCTGATGGAGCTGAATGGAAAAGAACTAAATGGAACTTCTTTGTAAAAAAATTTTTAAAGTTATCTGAATACTTTGGAATTAAATTTGCAGATATCGTAGTTTCTGACAATAAAATTATACAAGTGGATATTAAAAAAACCTATGCAATAGATTCATATATTGCAGAATATGGCGGAGATCATGTTCAGGCTGTTAATATTAGCAATGATACTCTTAAGAAATATGAAATAGAAAAAGGCAACTATGGGTTTAAGGTTTGTAGGATAGTGCCTGAAAATAATTTAGATTCGATTCTTAGCGCATTCTCAATAACAAATAAAAAATTTATTCTTATTGGTAACTGGGCAAATAGTAAATATGGAATTGAATTAAAAGAAAGCTACTCAAAATTTAAAAATTTAATTCTATTAGATCCAATTTATGATCAATCTATTCTAGATGAATTAAGAGGTAATTGTAGGTTATATATTCATGGTCATAGTGTTGGTGGAACAAACCCATCTCTTGTAGAAGCTATGAATTTAGGGCTTTGTTGCGTTGTTTATGATGTAAATTATAATAGAGAAACAACCAGCAATATGGCCTTGTACTTTAAAAATAAAAATGAGCTTTTGAACATCATAAATAAGAACTGGAATGATTTTGAAAAAATATCTAGCATTGAACATGATATGCTTAAAATTGCAAAGAAAAGATTCATTTGGAGTCGAATAATTAACGAGTATGATAAAATATTTAGTAATTTAAAATGATTCATCGAAGGTCATTTATTTAATTTTTAATAAAAGTATATATTATGAGAATCATTGTTACTGGTGGGGCTGGATTCATTGGAAGCACGCTAATCAAAAACATATTATCTAATACTGATAACATTGTCATCAACATTGATAAGCTAACATATGCTGGAAATCTAGACTCCTTAAGTTCTGTATCCGCAAACCCAAACTATTTTTTTGAAAATATAGATATATGTAACAGAAATTCTATTAGAGATATTTTTTTAAAATATAAGCCAGATGCTATTATGCATCTTGCTGCAGAAAGTCATGTTGATAAATCAATTAATAGTCCATCAATTTTTATGGAAACGAATATAATTGGTACTTTTAATCTTCTTGAAGAATCAAGGATATATTTTAACTCTCTTGATGGTCAAAGTAGGAATTCTTTTAGATTTCACCACATATCAACAGATGAGGTTTATGGAGATCTTAATGAAACTGACTCTAAATTTCATGAAACAACTTCATATAAGCCTTCCTCACCATACTCTGCTAGTAAGGCAAGCTCCGATCATCTTGTGAGATCTTGGGGAAGGACTTACGGACTCCCAATAATTATTACTAACTGTTCTAATAACTATGGACCTAATCAATTCCCAGAAAAATTAATACCACTCACAATTATAAATTTATTAAATAGTAAGGAAATCCCAGTTTATGGAAGTGGACTTCAAATTAGAGACTGGTTATACGTTGAAGATCACGCCAAGGCTTTAATTAAAGTTCTTTTATATGGAAGTATTGGAAGCACATATAATATTGGTGGCAACAATGAGATGAAAAATATTGAAGTTGTTGAGACAATTTGTGATATTTTGGGTAATTTAATTGTCGAAAAGCCTAAAGGGATAGATAACTTTAGAGGCTTGATAACTTTTGTAAATGACAGGCCGGGCCATGATCAAAGATATGCAATCGACTCTTCTAAGATTATGAAAGAACTTGACTGGTTGCCTGAGGAGAGCTTCGCTTCCGGCTTAAATAAAACCGTTCAATGGTATTTAAACAATAATTTATGGTGGGAGAGGATTATTAGTGGAGACTATAAGCATAAATAAAATGGATATGAATAATAGAAAAGGCATTGTTTTGGCTGGTGGCACTGGTACAAGACTTCATCCAATTACCCTCGGTGTTTCAAAACAACTTTTGCCAATATATGACAAGCCAATGATTTATTATCCTATATCTGTGCTTATGCTTTCTGGTATCAGAGATATATTAATAATTTCAACTCCAGAAGATATTGGCAGCTATAAGAATCTTTTGGGAGATGGCAGTAAATTTGGAGTGAATTTTGAATATGCAGTTCAACCTTCGCCTGATGGACTAGCTCAAGCATTTATTATTGGTGAGAGTTTTATCGGTAATGATAAAGTAGCTTTAATCCTTGGCGATAATATTTTTTATGGGCAACATTTTACAGATAATTTAAAGAGGGCATCTAATCAAAATGGAGCAACTTTATTTGGATATCATGTCAATGACCCTGAAAGGTTTGGTGTTGTTGAGTTTGACAGTGCAGGTAAGGTCTTATCAATTACAGAAAAGCCTTTAGATCCCCAATCTAATTATGCCGTAACAGGACTCTATTTTTACGATAATAATGTTATAGAAATTGCTAAGAATATAAATCCTTCTGATCGTGGCGAGCTTGAAATCACAGATGTTAATAATGTTTATAAAGATAATAACAATCTTAAAGTTGAGCTTTTAGGCCGAGGTTTTGCTTGGCTAGATACTGGAACACATGACTCTTTAATGGATGCTGGGCAATTTATTCAAACTATTGAAAATCGTCAGGGTTTGAAAGTTGCATGCCTTGAAGAAATAGCCTATCAAAATAAGTGGCTATCCAAAGAAAATCTTTTGAAGCAGGCAAGTTATCTTAAAAAGACAAGCTATGGTGAATATTTGTATAAAATAGCTCAAGAGTAATAATCATGAAAGTCATCCCAACAAGTATTCCCGATTGCGTCATTATTGAACCGGAAGTATTTGGGGATGAAAGAGGTTTTTTTCTTGAGTCATATCATTCACTAAAATATAGCCAATTGGCAGGAATAAAATTACCTTTTATTCAGGATAATCATTCACGTTCATCAAAAGGAGTTCTCAGAGGTCTTCATTTTCAGAAAAAAAAACCTCAAGGAAAATTAGTGAGAGTTGTGCGTGGAGAGGTTTTTGATGTTGCAGTGGATATAAGAAAGAACTCTCCAACTTATGGAAGTTGGGAAAGTATTATTCTGTCTGAAGATAATAAAAAACAATTTTGGGTTCCCCCTGGATTTGCGCATGGCTTTTGTGTTCTCTCTGATGTGGCGGATTTTGAATATAAGTGTACTGATTTTTATGATTCATCTGATGAGGGCGGACTCCTTTGGAATGACTCTGATATTGGAATTGACTGGCCTATAAAAAACCCAATCCTTTCTAAAAAAGATAAAAATGCGTCAAATTTAATCAACCTATAACAATGAAAATTCTTGTTTTAGGCAGTGATGGACAATTAGGCAAATGCCTGAATGATCAGTTAAAAAATATTGACCATGAATCAATTTTCTTTTCTAGATCTGACCTAGATATATCTAATTTAAACCTATTAAGAAAAAAAATTCTTTTAACTAAACCAAATATAATTATAAATGCAGCAGCTTTCACTGGAGTTGATAAAGCTGAGACTGAAAAAAAATTAGCTTATTTAATAAATCATAGGGCTGTAGAAGTAATAGCCAATACTTGTAAAGAATTAAATTCTTGGCTAATACATGTCTCGACAGATTATGTATTTGATGGCTTCCATGATCGTCCTTATAACGAAACTTACCAAACTAATCCCCAAAGTGTGTATGGAGCTTCTAAGCTTGCAGGAGAATCAGCAATTCAATCTTCAGGATGTAAGCATCTGATTATCAGAACTAGTTGGGTGTTTAGCGAATATGGTAACAATTTTTTAAAAACCATGATTTCTTTAGGTATAAAAAATAATGAATTGAATGTAGTCGATGATCAGATTGGATGCCCGACTTATGCCCAGGATATAGCTAAAACTATTGTTTATATCGCTCCAAAATTAACTCAAGAAAAATTAGACTCAAACATATTTCATTACTGTGGAGATAATCCTTGCTCTTGGTACGAATTCTCTGTATTTATTTTTAATGAAGCAAAAAAATATGGCTATAAATCCCCAAATTGTATCAATAAAATTAAAACTAAAGACTATAAAACTGAAGCGAAAAGACCTCAAAACTCATCACTGGATTGCTTTAAGATAGAAAAGCACTTCGGTATTAAACCATCTAATTGGAGTCTTGGAGTAAAGCAAGCTCTTAAAAAACAGGAATTCTAAATGATTAATTTTATAAACATAAGTGAGGATGAGCCATACCTAAAGATTAAAAAATATTATGACGAAGCATTAATAGCAAAACAAAAAAATATAGAAGCTATATCTATTTCATCCTATTCAGATCAGCTTAAAGAGGTTAGCTCTAGATTTGTAAACTTGAAACTAGTAGATAATGACAAATTTATATTTTTTTCAAATTATAACTCACCTAAATCTAAAGACTTTCTAGGGCACGAGCAAATATCTATTTTAATTTATTGGAATAATTTAAATTTACAAATTAGATTAAAAGCACTAATAAAGAAAACATCAAAAACTTTTAATAATAACTATTTCATTAATAGATCTGAACAAAAGAATGCACTAGCAATTTCATCAAATCAATCTGCATATATAGAATCTTATGAACGCGTTAAAGAAAACTATAATAATTCTTTAAAAAATGATGACTTAAAAAAATGTCCAGAATTTTGGGGAGGTTATTCATTTACCCCTTACTATTTTGAATTCTGGGAGGGGCATGAGTCACGATTAAATAAAAGAGAAGCCTATAAAAAAAGTGATGATAATTGGAAGCATCTTATTCTTCAGCCCTAGATAAAATTTTATTGCGTAATAGGTTAATTAGTATAAAATCATCTTCACAAAATGATAAACATTAAAACATTGCAAATAAATAACATTATTTTTAATACTTAATGTTTATATTCTGTTCCAATCTTCAAAAGGTACCCTCATAGCTTCCCAAAAGAAAAATATTACCCCTATTAATGAAAAAATTCGTGCTAGCGAAGTAATGCTTATTGGGTCAAACGGAGAAAAACAAGGATTAGTTGCCTTTTCTGTGGCTTTGGAGTCGGCAAGAGTTGCATCACTGGACTTGGTGCAAGTATCACCTTCAGATACATCACCTGTTGTTTGTAAGCTATTAGATTACGGAAAACACGTTTTTGATAAGAAGAAAAGTCTTTCTTCCTCCAAGGTTAAAGTTAAAAGAAATACCACAAAAGAAATTAAATTTAGACCATCTACAGATGTAGGTGACTATAATATTAAATTAAAAAAGGTGAAAAGCTTTATTCTTGACGGAGATAAGACTAAAATAAGCGTCCGATTTAGAGGTAGGGAGATATTGAACAGTGACATGGGCCTTAATCTGTTGAATAGATTAAGAGATGAACTTGAAGATATAGCCCAGGTTGACCAAGAGCCTTCACTTGAAGGTAGGCAGTTATTAATGGTTCTTTCTCCTTTGAAAAAGAAGTAAATATAAATTTAAAAGAAGAGTAATATG
>Ga0115004_10000734_pt1 | contig 25743 bp, 20 predicted proteins | sample ArcticOcean_MG_C_10_FD_88737 | JGI IMG/M metagenome (GOLD analysis project Ga0115004, IMG submission 88737) | Marine microbial communities from western Arctic Ocean - ArcticOcean_MG_CB11_90 | ecosystem: Environmental > Aquatic > Marine > Oceanic | place: Arctic Ocean: Canada Basin | collected... | reverse complement strand
AGTAATTCGTCTGATGACACCCAGTTTCGTATGTTGGAATCAATATAACGATTGATTTTAGCCTCATGCGAGTTTGCCGCTACAGCAATTGGACTGAGTATAGAGCTACCTATTAATGCAACTAGCACCAAAAATTTATATAAATGTGAAACCATCCTAACCTCCTATTATAATTAAAATTGTTAGTGTAATTGGTATATTGTATACCAACTACAATTTATACTTTATAAGTCGACCGAGCACAAGACCTAAATAGGCATCTCTATGAAATGTGTCGACAGATGGCATGGTAATTAAATTACTTAACCTTTTTCAGCCAAGTGTCACGAAGTAATGTAGTTAAAGCTGATAGGTTTCCAGTATGCTACTAAACGAAATAATAAGCCTCCTGATTGTCCTCTTAATGTATAAATGGCAGCTGTCATTTTTTGATACTTTTAATCTAAATTGCAGAGAGTATAAAAAATCATTGAGGGAATAGTGTTGCGCTTTTAATATGACTTTAAAGTAGGGTGAGTTCTGTGAAAGTATTTTGGCTCCTGCTGGACTGATTCAATGACACTATTTGTATAAGGACGCACTTAATGTGTTTACTAAAAGTGCTGGAGTTAAATTTTGGAAACTCATCACCATACATAGTTGCCAATTTAGCTAAAAAATTATTATCAGTACTGATTCTGATCAACTTTGGTTGTGGTGATAGTCAAGTAATAAGAAAAGTATAATAGATTCCCCATAAGTTTTCCTATTGATCACTATAAATTAATGCTTCAATAAATCTAGTTAAAACACATTGAGATCACAGAGAAAAAAGTAATTTTCCATTTAAGTTGTTTAATTTATTAGAGTTTATTTATTTTACTTTACGTATTAAAACTGAGATCACAGTTTTAATTGAGGTCATGGATAATTTATGTAATGATACTTTGCGGTTGTTTTGATTCTAGAAGCAAATTGGTTAAACCTTTGACTTCTGGCTTAATAAAAAAAAGACTCTGGGAGGAGATATGAAACCATTCGATAAGCTAGTCTCATGCCTTAATAAAGGTCAAATATCGAGACGCGATTTTATGCAAAGAGCTAGTGCATTAGGATTAGCACCAGCAGTTCCAACTATATTGTTCAGTGGCAACGTTCAGTCAGCACCAAAACGAGGCGGTCACTTTCGTGTCGCAACGGTTCAGGGGTCTTCTACTGACAACCTAGATCCAACATTTCTCTCGAGTGGTCACACCAACTTTCTGTGGTATTCGATCCATGGTCAGTTGACCGAAATTACTGCAGATGGACAGCTTGCTCCCCAGCTTGCTGAATCCTTTGAAATGGGAAAAGATCCATCTGAATGGGTTTTCAAGTTGCGTCAAGGTGTTGAATTCCATAACGGTAAAACTGTCACCTCGGATGATGTTATCGCTTCATTAGAGCGTCATCGTGGTAAAGATTCTGCATCTGCAATGAAATCTTTTATGGAAGATGTCGTCTCTATCACTAAAGACGGTGATCGCGTGGTTAAGATCAAGCTGAAGTCGGGTAGTGTTGATTTTCCAGTTATTTTATCTGCTAGCTCACTTTCTATCCTGCCTTCCAAGAGCGGAAAGATTGAACAGTTTGACGTTGGTTGTGGTTCATACATGCTCGAATCTTTTGAACCGGGTCAGCATTCTAAGTTGAAGCGAAATCCAAATATTTTCATGCAAAATCGAGCATATGTTGACTCTGCTGAGATCATAACTATCGCAGATGCAACAGCACGTTTAAATGCTTTAATAACGGGTGCGGTTGATGTTATTGGCGATGTGGATGCTACCGCTGCTGATCGTCTTGCGGGTAATTCAAAGGTTAGCGTTCTGGATGTAGCGGGTACCCAACATTACAGTTTTCCTATGCGCACTGATTTGGCACCTTTTAATAATAATCATGTACGCATGGCGCTAAAACTATCGATGGATCGTCAAGAGGTACTCGATAAAGTATTAAGTGGTCATGGCACACTTGGTAACGACCATCCTATTTCTCCAGCCAATCGTTACTTTAATCATGATCTGGAGCAAAGAGTTTTTGATCCGGAAAAGGCTAAATGGCATCTAAAGAAAGCGGGTTTGGGTAAGCTCCAAGTAGAATTGAGTGCATCGGATGGACTCTATGCTGGTGCAGTCGATACAGCCGTTTTGTTTAGCGAGCACGCTAAAAGTTCAGGCATTGAAATAACACCTAAACGAGTGCCAGATGATGGCTATTGGTCGGATGTTTGGCTTAAGCACCCGTGGTGTGCGAGTTACTGGAGTGGACGTCCAACAGAAGATTGGATGTTTACTCAGGGCTATTCAGCAAGTTCGAACTGGAATGAAACATTTTGGAAAAATGAAAAATTCAATCAGTTGTTAGTGGCAGCACGAGTCGAAATTGACGATACCAAACGTCGCAATATGTATTACGACATGCAGGCAATTTGTCGTGATGACGGTGGTTCTGTTATTGGAACATTTGCGAATCATATTTCGGCAAGCACTAAGAAGGTGGTCGTACCCGAAACTGTCGCCGGTAATTGGGAGTTTGATGGTTATAAGATGTTAGAGCGTTGGTCAATGACAAGCTAGCATTGTTAGTTAATTAATAATGTTTGACTCTAATACCGGCGATCTTTGTGTCGCCGGTATTATTTTTGTTAAAAGGTTATCAAATGCAATCTGTTAAACAATCTACTGGAAATCGTAAGCGAGGTAGACGAGGACGTCAATTAAAAGCTGATCGAAAAGTTAGCGCTGCGTTTGAATGTAGTAAGCTTGAAAAGCAGGTCAGGCTCGAGTTGGTTGATGCATCTCAGTCTGTGATGATTCACGCTGCTGTGAAAAAAATACTGTGGGAGGTTGGTGTCATAATTGAGCATAAGCCTACCTATAAAAAGTTGCTCAACATCAAAGATTGCTGGCAGGATGAACAAGGGTATATGCACCTTCCGGAACATCTCATTGATCAGACAATCTCAACAGTTCCGGAAAAAATAGTTCTTTATGATCATGATGGTAATGTCAAAGTGGATACTAGTAGCTCGATGGCGAGTTATTGTCCAGGACACAATTGTGTGCGCATTCTTGATTACCGTAATAACGAACTCCGGCCTTGCAGTCTTGACGATATTCGTGACACTGCAAAGCTATGCGAACAGCTTCCTAATCTTGATATGGTTTGTTCACTAGGGTACCCAAGCGAAGTTCCTCCAGAAGATGAAGTAATCGAAACCGTTCGCGCAATGTACGAAAATTGTACTAAACCAGCGGCCCTATTAGCACACGACGAAATTATTCAGGAGCGCATGCTAAATCTGATTGCGGATATGACCGGTGGCTGGCAGCGTATGGCCGACAAACCTGTTTGCCTTGAACTAATGGGGCCGATATCGCCATTAAAATTACCAGAAGAATTTTGTCTACGGCTTATTAACTGTGCCCGATGGGGTATCCCTGCAGTTTGTTACCCCGCCACATTTCCCGGAATGTCATGCCCTATTTCAAATGCTGGAGCGATTGCACAATCATCGGCGGAAGCAATTGCGGGCATGGTTATTCACCAAATGGAAAGCCCTGGGGCACCTGTCATGAGCGGTTCAGCCATATTGCCGATGGATCTTCGTCAAGCCAATCTAGCGTATGGTTCTCCTGAGTATATGATGGCTGGACTCGGCGCGAGTGATTACTTTGGCTCTATTGGCATTCCTGCCTGGATAGGCGCCGGCTGCTCCGATTCACACCAGTTTGATACCCAAGCAGCTGCTGAAGTTGGTGCTAATCTTGCGATTGCAGCGTTGGCGAGTACCCCATTTGTTCACAATCTTGGATTTTTGTCAGGTGGGCGAACTGGATCAATTCAACTACTGACTTTATGTGATGAGTTGATCGGTTGGTCAAGCAAGATGGCAACGGGTGTTGAAGTGACTGTAGATTCAATTGCAGCGGAAGTAGTTTTAAGGTCAGCTAAAAACAATGATTTCCTAACTGACCAGCATACTCAGGATCGTTTCATGACTGAAAACTGGTACCCGGGTTTATGCGAACGCTCTGATGCAGATGCTTGGCTCGAGGCTGGTGCCCAAGATATGACTGAGCGTGTTAATCAGCGCATTCGTGAAATCCTGAACTAGGCGGTATGGTTGTGTCTATAAATAGAGTATCTATGATCGCTAGTCCATCCAGCAGGTTACTCTTGAGGCAAAATATTGAATAATATTGGGAAGATGTTAGTTCAACGAATTTCACTTGGTTTTTTGACATTGTTTATCGTATCTTTGATTATTTTTTTAGGTGTATCGATGTTACCAGGTGATGCTGCAGAGGCTATTCTTGGTCAGGCTGCCACACCAGAAACCGTTGCTGTGTTGCGAGACCAGCTTGGCCTCAATCTACCAGCGCATATTCGTTATTTCAAATGGCTAGGTGGTATTCTGCAGGGTGATTTCGGCACCTCGATTGGTAATGGTCGAGAAATTGGTGATATTATTGGTGTGCGATTTAAAAACACTATTTTCTTAGCGGCATTCGCTGCTTGTATTTCAGTTCCATTAGCCCTTGCATTGGGCATTCTTGCGGCTCTCTATCGAAACTCATATTATGATCGCGGTATTAATGCTTTAACGCTATCGGCTATTTCAACGCCTGAATTTTTTGTTGCCTATATCTTGATTTTATTCGTATCAGTTAAATTTGGTTGGTTTCCAAGTCTATCCAATGTTCAAGTTGATACAGGTTTTATAGAACGTCTTGAAAAAACGTTGTTACCAGCCATAACGCTAACGCTGGTTTCGATTGCTTATATGATGCGGATGACTCGTGCCGCGATTATAAACCTTTTGTCTGATTCTTATATTGAAATGGCATCGTTGAAAGGCATGAAACGGCTCCGAATCATTACACATCATGCACTTCCTAATGCCTGGGCACCGATTATTAATGTCATTGTGTTAAACCTTGCTTATCTTATTGTTGGTGTGGTGATTGTAGAGGTTGTCTTTGTTTATCCGGGGTTAGGTCAACTATTGGTCGATGCAGTGCAAAGGCGTGATATGCCAGTGGTACAAGCTTGTTGCCTGATTTTCGCAGCGACCTATGTGACACTAAATTTAATAGCGGATATATTGTCAATTTTAACTAACCCGAGGCTGCTGCATCCAAGATGAATCAGTTGAATCCTACTAGTAACGAAAGCTCGATGTTAAAACCGCCTAAAACTCGCCTGCAGCGCTTTTTAGCGAACTGTTGAAAGCCCCGTTTAGTGCCAAGCTTGGAATGCTGGTAATTGTTGTGTACGTTATAGCGGCTGTTTTTGCACCAATAATTGCACCTTACGGGGAATCTGAAATTGTTGGTAAGAAATATATGTTGGCAAATGATAGCTTTATACTTGGCACTGATAATCTTGGGCGTGACACCTTTACGCGGATTATTTATGGTGCGAGAAACACCGTAGGTATTGCCCTCATAACGACGATCTACGCGTTCCTGTTAGGTGGTCTTACGGGTATTATCGCAGCGGTTATTGGTGGCTGGACCGATCAACTATTAAGTCGAACAGTTGATATTTTGATGGCGATTCCGGCATTAATTTTTGCCATGTTGCTACTGTCAATTTTTGGCACGTCAGTGCCGAGTCTCATCCTGATTATTGGTTTGCTGGATGCAACACGCGTATTCCGGTTATGCCGAGCGGTGAGTTTGAATGTGGTGGTGATGGACTTTGTTGAGGCAGCTAAATTGCGCGGTGAAAAAATTGGCTGGATAACAATACGTGAGATTTTACCCTGTATTTCGGCTCCACTTGCAGCGGAATTCGGTATTAGGTTCTGCTTTGTATTTTTGACTATCAGTGCGCTGAGTTTTCTCGGTCTAGGTATCCAACCGCCAACCGCTGACTGGGGTTCAATGGTTCGCGATACTGCTGATCTAATTTCTTTTGAAGATTACACACCGCTGGTTCCAGCTGCTGCAATTGCTATCCTCACTCTGGGAGTCAACTTTGTTGTCGATTGGTTTCTTCATAAGACTAGCGGGTTAAAAGATGAGTTCTGACAACAATGGACCTCTACTCGAAGTCAAAGGTTTGCGCATTGAAGGCTACAGTGAAGACCAGTGGCATCAAATAGTTAAAGGTGTTGACTTCTCTTTAAACCGAGGTGAAATTCTAGGTCTGATTGGTGAATCTGGCGCTGGTAAATCGACGATTGGAATTGCTGCAATGGGTTTTGCTAAACCTGGTTGTCGTATTCATGGTGGTAGTATTAAATTTGATGGCTTAGAGCTAACTACCGCCACTGAAGAGCAGAAACGCCAATTGCGGGGGGCCAGAATAGCCTATGTTGCACAATCTGCAGCGGCTTCCTTTAATCCTGCACACAGACTCATTGACCAGTTCAGTGAGCCCGTCATACAACATGGTATCGGAAACAGAGAACAAGCTTATGCAGACGCTAAAGCACTTTATGCGAAAATTAAAATGCCGAATCCAGATACGATTGGTTTTCGTTATCCGCACCAAGTTTCGGGTGGCCAGCTTCAGCGTGCAATGACGGCAATGGCACTGGCTTGTCGTCCTGATCTTATTATTTTTGATGAACCGACTACGGCACTCGATGTGACGACTCAGATTGAGGTTTTGGCGACTATAAAGAGTATCGTTGAGCAATTTAATACTGCTGCTATATACATCACGCACGACCTGGCTGTTGTGGCACAAATGGCTGATAAGATTAAGGTATTGCGTAACGGCGAATCAGTAGAAGAGTCAGAAACCCGAAGTATGCTGAACGACCCACAAGAGGATTACACTAAATCTTTATGGGCAGTTCGTAGCTTTCGTAAAACTGGGCAAACTATAGATACTGCTTCGGCTCCATTAATCAAAATTGAAAATATTTCGGCTATTTATCCTGGCACATCGAAACTAGTTTTAAAAGACGTGAATTTTGAAATCCGCCGTAATGAAACTGTGGCGGTTGTGGGTGAGTCAGGCAGTGGGAAAAGCACTCTGGCCAGAGTTGTTACTGGGCTATTAAAGCCCGGACAGGGTAGCATTCACTTTGAGGGTGAGGTGTTACCTGCAGATTATCGTAATCGTGATCATCAGCAATTACAAAACATTCAAATGATTTATCAAATGGCTGATACTGCGATTAACCCGCATCATAAAATTTGTGACATCATCGGTAGACCCTTGTCATTTTATCTTGGTATGGAAGGCGAGCAAAAAGATCAGCGCCTTCGTGAACTAATGGAAATGATTGAAATGGATCCAGACCAATATCTCAATCGTTTACCCAGTGAATTATCAGGAGGACAGAAGCAACGCATCTGTATTGCACGTGCGCTTGCTGCAGATCCATCCTTCATCATATGTGATGAGGTTACCTCATCATTGGATCAATTGGTTGCCGAAGGCATCTTGCGTTTGCTCGATCGTTTGCAACAGGAGCTTAACCTCGCATATCTTTTCATCACCCACGACCTTGCAACCGTCAGTGCAATTGCTGATAAGGTTGTGGTGATGTTACAAGGTGAGGTTGTTGAGCAAGGACCAAAGAACGAAGTTTTTGAGCCGCCATTCCATGAGTACACCGAGTTACTATTGTCCTCAGTGCCAGAGATGGACCCAGATTGGATGGCACGTGTTATCGAGGAACGACAGACTAAAGGTAAAGGCGGATTGGAGTCTGCAGGCAATTGATCTATTCAACTGAATTTTCTAAACAGCCAGATTGAGTGAGCATTAAATGTCTGAATTAGAATTAGAGTCAATTTTTAATCATCTGGACCGGGTCACTAATACGGACTCTAGTTTAGCTTTTACCATGCCAGGCACATTTTATACTTCTGAAGCATTTCTCGATATTGAACGTGAACAGTTATTTCATAAGAAATGGATTTGTCTTGGACGTGAGGAAGAAATCCCCAATGTTGGAGATTATATGGCCACAGAGTTAGTCGGAGAACCGATTATCTTGGTGAGATTTAATGCTACAACTATTAAAGCGTTATCTAACGTCTGTCGCCATCGTGCTATGCCTTTAGTCGAAGGTAAAGGTCATGGCAAAAAGTTTACCTGTTCATACCATGCTTGGACTTATGATCTTGGCGGTCAATTGATCAGAGCGCCAGGTGTTGAAGATCAGCGGGTAGATTTTATTCAAAATTGCAAATTACCCGAATTTAAATGTGAAAGCTGGCATGGATTTATTTTTATCAATTTGGATAACAATGCTAAATCATTTCTAGAGTCTGAAACTGCGCTTCAAATTGAACCCATGGTTAAGAATATGCACATCGACGATATGCAATTATTGTATTCCATTGAGCAGGAATGGGATGCTAACTGGAAATGTTTAGTGGAAAATTTCCTCGAAGGTTATCACCTGTCAACCGTGCATCGGAAAACCTTGCACCCATTTACACCAACAAAGTTATCTCGCCACTTTGATGCCGGTGATGGTTTTTTAGGATTTTATTCTTATTATCCGGAACAGGCACCGTCACGTGGCGAACCACATCCAGATTTATCTGAGGACGAAAAACGACGTTCACTAATGCTTGGCATCGCACCCAGTAGTGTGTTCGGCATTTCGGGTTTTAAGGTGACCTACAATCTTATACAACCCATCTCGGCGACTCGACTTCGTACCCGTATTGGTATGATTGGCTTTCCTGCCAAATCAGATGAAGAAAAACGCATTGCCGAGGCTGGGGTTGATTTGTTTATACGTACTTTTGCCGAGGACGAGGCCCAATTAGTTAATGTCATGCGTGGTTTACGTTCACGCCACTATGCTTCGTCAGTGTTGGCCAAAGCTGACTATGAAGGAACCATCTGGGATTTTTATAATTACCTAGCTAACAATCTTACTCGATAGAGAAGCGATAATAAATTTGAGTGCAGTTTAGATAACGCCTGCGGTCAATCTTAGGTCCCAGTCAGGCTTGTTCAGTTTTTTAGCCAGACGGCGGTATCGATTATGGAAGTCATCGCGGTCGACGGAACAGGTTTGCAGGTGGCGCACCCCTAGTCCGGGATCAAATGCTTGTCGACCATGTAATACTCGATGATTATCGACTATCAACATATCACCGGGTTGCAACAAGGGTTGCCACCACAGGTTCTGGTCATAAAGAATAGCTTCGAAGGCTTCCAGTGCCTTATAAGTCGGTTCAATAAGATCATTCGGTAAATTGAGTCGTCCAATAGAATTACCGTTGTATCGAATACCTTCGATTTCACCGTTAGCGTCCACCGAGATCACTCGACCGAGCACCCGCCAGTCATCACGATCGTCTACTTTTGAACCAAAGTTGAGTGGTACACGTGCGAGGAGATCAAATGCCGGCCGATTCCGTTCCCTTAAGCGTTCGGCAACTGTATATCCATCAACCACGATTGATCGACCACCATCGGGATGCGCCTGTAAGCAATGCAAAATGACCAAGCCACTGAGTGTCTGGCGCCAGCAGGTATCAGTGTGCGGTCCAAGAAAGTGACACATGTTGGTGGCCACGCTAACACTCGGATCGATTCTCACATTGCCTACCGCGGGCTGATCAGTTTCGTCAGCGTAAAGGTTGTGTGGTACATGCCCTAAGTAGTTTGCAACAGTGGTGATGGTACCTGCTGGAGCATTTTTCACTATAACGCCGCCATGAACTAGCAAATGTTCAAACAAAGCCAGGCGTACATTATCATTATCAGCTAGTCCTTGGTATTCATGCTTTACTTGCTGTAGCACGCTATCCGCGCTCCAGGTTTTAACCGCTTTACGAAGTTGTAATGAAGACGATTTGCCGTATTCGTTTTCACGTAGCCAAAATGCATCGTGTTCGGAAACCTGATTATTGCTCCATTTGAGGTTCAGATTTTTTTGTGGTGTTATCTGGGCTTCGACAGGTTTGGCTTCACTTGTGTCAGTAGGAAATCGTCCGTGCGGTCCAGCTGGGCATTCTGAACCAGGAAAACCCGGTGAATGACGCAACCAAATATTATGGAAGTAAGCCTGATAGCCGTCTTGCCAGGTAACCGTAATACCATCTTTTTTCAGACAGGCTTCGCTTAGGATTGTATTACTCTTCGTCATCACTATACATACCTATGCTTTCATTACCGAGGTTGATCCCCAGTGCGTTGATGAATCGTACCCAATAAGCAAAGCAGGCCGTCGATTGTACTGCTTCGAGAATTTCGGTGTCACTGATGCCGATTGATTTGAGATCGATCACATCCTGTTCCTGCATGGCTTCGGGGGTGCGGCAGAGTTTGGCGCCGTATTTTAGCAAAGCCGCCTGTCGGTCGGTGAATAGTGGGTTATCGTCGAAATGATCTTCACGGACTGCATTTAATATTTGTTCACCTCGTTCATTGTCTCCGAACAAAGATTTGAAGTTAGCGCCATGATTAGAGAGGGCGTAGCGGCAATCAGCAATAATAGCAACTTGAGTAGCTAGTAGTTCAAGAAACCATGGTTCTGAGTGATTGTCTACATTGTGCAAGATATCGCGATAATGCTGATCGGCTGCAATCAGTGGTTTTGGTTGTATGGAAAAAGCCCGGTATAGATTGTGAATTTTGTCATGTACCGCGCCAACATGTTGATACATAACAGAGAGCTCAGGTGACGCGTCTTTGGGATCCACGGTATCGATCCAGCAAGGCTGTGATTGGTTGATGTCAGTCATTTGGGTCCCTCTAAGTATCAAGTTTGTTGTTCTATTGAAATTATTTCTATTGATGCTGCTTCAATTGATGTTTCAGGCCTTTGTAGTATTCGACATCGATACCACAGCAGCCACCAACAACGTGCGCGCCTTCCCTTAACCATTGGTTAAATATGATTGGTAATTCCTCAGGCGTAACGTTAGGACTCTCAGTTTCATCTCGTAAATTGGCAGTATAGTCGTTCCGCCCGGCTTCTGGGTATAGTGCGATTATGCCATTCCAGTGTCGTTTTAAAACAGCTAGGCTGGCTGAGATGTCATCAATCAAACTATGAAAAATAGCAACACCATAAATTTGATGATGTTTTAAAACATCTAGACCTTCAGTGAAACTGGTATCGGATCCGTAGCCGATACGAGGTATCTTGTCATTGTCATCAAGGCGACAGCGAAAACCAAGCCAACGTGGTATGTTGAGATGGTCTGTTTCTTCTAGCAGCCATTTACGCTGTGTCATATTACCAGTGGACTCGAGTAGCAAAAAATCCACACCAGCATCTACCAGACATTCGGCCTGTTCTCGAATATTACGACGAGCCAATTCGCGACTAAACTCAATTTGTGAATCTGGTTTGGCGTGACGGTGTAATGCCAGACCGGGCTCACCATCAATCAGAACTCCGAAATGTGAGACGGCACCAGCTATGGCGACAAGTTTGGTGGCGCGCATTTCGGCTCTAGCTTGCAAGGCGAGCTCTACCGCCCTTCGATTTAACTCGATAGTTTTGCCGCTGAGTCCAATGGGTTCCAAATTGTGTCGCGCCGAAGAAAATGTATTAGTCGTAATAATGTCGGCTCCACACTCGATATATTGCATATGCATTTTGAAAACCTTTCGTGGATGTGTCTCCAGAGCAGTAGCAGCCCAGGCTGTGTTATCCATTGGAACAAGGAGGCTTTGTAACTGAGTGCCCACGGCACCGTCGAGTAATATCGACTCTCCTTGTTCGATTCGGCTTTTAAGTTGTGTATACATGCTGATATCTCAAAGTTAACAATCTACAAACCGATACTGAGACGGGTAGAAGAATCGGGAGCTGCGTGAATAGAATGGCTAAATATTGACTGTATTTCTGGTTGATCGAGATAAATAAACTTCCCCTGCTCCCAGAATCGTTTGTCATCGAAAGTGATGCTTGCGTCGAACAGTTGGATACTAATATCTCCCGGATCCTTGCCGGAAGCATGAATATGTGTGTAGCGAGGTGAGCCATAAGCAACAGTGCCCCAACGTTCGAGATTAGAAAAAGGGTCACTATCGTAAAAGGTATAAGGGTTAATTCCCGTGTGCCAAGAGTTCAGTCGGTAAGGGTCACCGCCTGTTATAGCCGCAGCACGAATTAATTGCATTTTCAGTTTATCGATGAGTTGATTATTACCTTTAAAATCAACCATGCGTGAATCTTCGATGACGGCAGTAACTGGCGAGTCGAGGTGCAATTCGCTATCTTCATAAGTCCGCGTCGAAGACGAAAGTAGAAAATGCTCCATTACCAGCTGGCCATTGAGATTAGAGAAGTTCAGCGGCGGAAAAATCATCACTGGAAATAGCTCCAGAGAGAACTCGCTAACTACCACCTGACTAGATCCTGATATTTGGGAAACATTTGCTTTAAGTGAAGTACCGTTATCAGACTCGATGAGGTAGGTTTTTGACGCTTTGACTTCCTCTAATAACGTGTCGTGAATTTGTTTCATTAACTGGAAATCGAAAGTCGAAAACTTTGATTCCAGATGATCGAGCGTCAGCGTATAAGTCATGATTTTTCGGCCCGGACCAGCACTATCGATAAAACGAACCTGGTCACCGAGGCGTGAGAAAAATATTGTTACATCGGCGTTTTGCATCGCGTTGCTAACAGACTCTGGGAATTCGCTGGCATCGGTGCCGGGTACGGCGAGATGAACAGTTGTATCAATCCGAAGTGACCTAGCCACCTCTGCAACGACATCGCAAAGTCTGTAATCAAAGAACGGGTGTAGACCCTTTTCCCCGATCAGTAATAATCTCTCTCCAGTTTTAACGTCGGCGCACTGTAATAACAAATTACGTGCACCAGATTCCAACTCAGGGGTCATAATTTATTTCCTGTTTTCGTTTTGCCATATAGGCCTGCAGTTCTTCTTCGATGGCCTGATCGATAGGAGGTTTTTCGTATTCTTTCAAGAGCCGTTTCCAGATCTCATTAGCACGTTGAGTAGCATTTTTGGCGCCATCTTCCTCCCAGGCTTCAAAGTTGCGCCAGTCGGAAAGAATCGGTTGGTAAAAAGCATTTTCATAACGCTCCAGAGTATGAGCAGTGCCGAAGAAATGACCACCCGAACCAACTTCTGCGATGGCTTCAATGCCGAGACTGTCGTCATCTACAATCACTGGTTGCAGGAAAGCGGCTTGCATCTGTAGCAGTTCAGCATCGAGAATCAGTTTTTCAAAGGAGCAGGTAAGTCCACCTTCGAGCCAGCCACCTGCGTGCATCACATCGTTGACATGGGCCTGAATGCAGGCGTTGATCGACATGTTACTTTCATAGGTGGCCTGCAAATCAACACATGCCGACCCAGTCGTATTCGAAGAACGCAGTGGCATGCGGTAGCGACGCGCCAGCTGCCCTGACATGATGACTGACTGTGCGTATTCCGGTGTGCCAAAGGCCGGGGAGCCGGTGCGCATATCGACATTTGAGGTGAAGTGACCATAAAAAGTTGGAGAACCTGGCGCCGCTGCCTGGGTAATCGCAATACACCCTAGCGCTTCTGCGTTTTGTAAGGTCACTGCTCCAGCAACAGTGGCTGGTGCCATCGCACCTGCCAGAGTAAATGGTGTGGCATGAACGGGTTGCCCGGCTTCTGCAAAAACGCGCATACCGTCGACCTGGCCTTCGTCCCATAACAATGGCGAATTGGTGTTAATACCGCCTACAATGGCGGGTCGTTGTTTTAACCCCTCATCATCAGTTTGCATCGCAATCTTGGCCATTTCGATGCAATCTCGAGCGCGTTCTGCGGTATTCAACCAGCTCGGGTGCCATCCCTTATCAGTCAAGGTGATTTGGGCGTACATCATATCCAGATGTCGACTGGCAGGTGGCAGATCCAATGGTTCGGGACCACTACCACCTTCGTGATGCAGTATATTTAGCGTACTCGCCAGTTTGACAAAATCCTCCATGTCCTTCTGAGTACCTGCACGTCGACCCCGATCGATATCGGAAACGAATGAAGGCCCACAAGTAGTTGCAAATACAATTGAATTACCACCCATACGCAGCGTTTTTTGAGGATTTCGGGCGTGTATAGTAAATTCTGATGGCACGTCACGAAGTAATTCCTCTACCAGATCGGGATCGAGTTTTACATGATTATTGTCAAAGTCGACGTCAGCTTTAAGCTTGGATAAGAGTTTTAGTGCGGATGGATTATCAACGCGTAATCCAATATCACGCAGAATTTTTAGACTGGCTTGATGAATGGTCTCAACCTGATCGGCAGAGATTATCTCCATAGGTGAATAGGGATTGCATAGTGGTGCAAACGGCAGTTGAGCAAAGCCCTTGGTACGGCTGGACTGGAGTGCTGCTCTGGAATTGCTTCGTCGACGGGTCATGATCGTGTCTCCTGAAATGATGAGTGTTGCTGGATAAGGTTGTTGAAGTTTTATTTTCTTCAACGCCTGCCCAGGTTTCTTCGCTCATGATCGGAAAGCGCCAATTTTCGGTCTGTCCTAGTAGGAATTTCATAGTTACCTCAAGTCCGCATTCTCGATCCGGTCGGATCGTATAAAGGTTCGGTCTGGAGTTCTGCATCGCGTAACTGACCCAGAATTTCAACAGCGTAACGACCTCCAGGACAATAAGCATCGCAATTTACATATCCCAGTGCAATATGTGCGTCAATCACAGGGCCGTATCCCCCGGAAGTTACATACCCTACAGGTTCGCCGTCGAGAAAAATGGCTTCGTCACCCCAGATCGCACAATCACCCGCATCAACAGTAAAAGTGGCGTATTTTTCGCGTGCTGCTGGATAATTCAGAAAGGCTTCACGACCAATGAAATCACCCTTATCGGGATTGACAAAGCGATCAATATCCGCCTCAACCGCAGTGTAATCGAGGGAGAGTTCCAATGCCCATGCGGGGAAACTCTTTTCCAGTCGGGTCTGCATCAGTGACCGTGTACCCACCAGCTTCAGTCCGAGTGATTGGCCTTCTTTATATAACAAATCGAACAGAGGCGGTTGCATTGACATTGGCAGATACATCTCATAGCCGGTTTCACCAGTAAAAGAGACACGCAGAACATTAACCTTATCTATGCCCCCCATAGTCATTTGTGCTGCTGACATGAATGGGAAGTCTTTGCTAGCCATGTCGTGTTGGGCAATTCGTTGCATTAATTCCTGAGACCTTGGCCCGCACAGATGTAATCCGCCGAGTTCACTTGACCGATTCAGCAAATTCACGCCCGTTTCCGGTAAGGTAGCATTGAAATAACGCATGAATGCGATCTGCATGTGGTCGGCGCCTAACACTAGAAATCGATCTTGTCCCAAACAAGAGATCGAGAAGTCACCCGCGATTCGGCCCTTTGCTGAGAGCATTGGCGTCAGTACAATACGCCCGGGTTTAGGTAATCTATTCGCCATGATGCGGTCGAGCCATGCGGCTGCACCAGGACCAGAAACTTCGAACTTGGCCATCGCTGAAAATTCCATCAGGCCTAGTTCGTTACGAATATGTTTGCCTTCATCAATCACCGGCTGCCACCAGTTAGGTTGGCGATAACTCAATGAATCTTTGGCTTCAGTGGCGCTGGCTGCATACCAGTTGGCGTGTTCCTGACCGAAAGAGGAGCCGAATACAGCATTGGCTTGTTGTAGACGATCATAAACTGCTGGTTTGTGAATGGGTCGAGCGACCTCAAATTCTTGATAAGGATATACCTTTTCAGAGCGATTTTCATAGAAATAGCGGGTAGTTTTTTTAGTATAGGATTTATCCGCCCAGTCACCAAAACGGGCTACATCCCAGCACGAAATATCGATTTCCGGTTCGCCTTGAATGATCCATTCAGACAACACGCGACCGATCCCGGCACCCTGGTTAAATCCGGCCATCACGCCATTCGCGCAAAAATAATTGCGCAGTGCGGGGTGGGGGCCAATCAGTGGTCCGAGATCCGGTGAAAAGATCATCGGACCGTTAATAATACTTTTAATGCCGGCTTCGGCTAGACAAGGCATGAGTTCGACCGACTTCTCAAAGTTCCAGGCCATACGCGACAGATCTTCGTCGAGTAGTTCGTGACCAAAATTGAGTGGTGTTCCATCGACTGCCCAGTGGGTACAGGTTTTTTCGTAAGCCCCGAGTAACAGCCCAAGACCTTCCTGACGGGCATAAACGCCGACTTCATTGTCATTAATCTGTGGTATCTCGAAATCTAGCGATTCGATTTCAGGCATATTATCAGTGACCAAGTAATGATGCTCAACCGGCATCAACGGTAAATGGATACCGGCCAGCGAGGCAACCTCTCGTCCCCAAAGCCCAGCAGCATTGACTAGGTACTCGGCATGCACAGTGCCGCTTTCGGTAACCACATCCCAACTGCCATCGGCCCGTTGCGTTGTAGCGATTACCGGACAATGTCGGTAAATGTCTGCACCCAGCTTACGAGCGGCGGCAGCAAAAGCTTGCGTAGCTGAAGCTGGGTCGACATAACCACCTTCGTCTTCCCACAATGCGCTGAGCATTTGTGACGTGTCGAGGAACGGTACTTTTTCTTTAGCTTCGTCGGGTGAAATGAAATGACTTTCAATGCCGAGCCGGCGACAGGCACTGCGCATCATGGCGTTACTGTCAATTTCATCTTGAGTTCGGCAGATATTCATTCCACCGGTAAAATGAAAACCACAGGATTGTCCCGACTCTTCTTCCAGTTCGCGATAAATTTGGAAGGTGTAACGATGTATTTCGGCGGCAGTATTGGGTCGAGTAATGGTGAACAGGCCACCCGCAGCGTGCCAGCTGGAGCCGGAAGTCAGCTCAGCTCGCTCGATTAACATAACATCAGTCCAGCCATTTTTTGCTAGGTGATACAACACCGAACAGCCAACTACGCCACCGCCGATAACTACTACACGGGCTGTTGTCTTCATGTTTCTGCTATTCTCCACTGGTATGGGCGGCAAAGGTTGTTACGCCCCAACTAATATCTTTTTCAATCAGTCTTGCTGCCTTGTCTGCATTTCTTGATCGAATCGCACTGGCAATTTCACTATGCATAACCTGCCATTCTTCGGGCATGTTTTGACTGCGCACCACTTGCGCCAGATAAGGTCCAGTGAGTGCCCATAGTCGTTCGATGGACCAGAACAATTCTTCGTTCTGACTTGCTGCGTAAATTGCGAAATGAAAATTATAATTACGCACGATGTAGTTTTCATTACCACCTGTTTCAATATCTCGCACCATCATCTGTGCCAGCGATTCGAGGTCGTCGATTTGCGTGGCGGTCAGATTGGGTACCGCGAGTTCGGTGGCGATGCCTTCGAGTCGTGCACGCAGAAAAAATTGATCGGAGACTCGCCTGGAGTCGAGTTGAGCTACCTTATATGAACGTTTTACTGAGGATTGCAATAAGCGTTCCGATGACAGGCGCGCCAATGCTTCACGCACCGGCATAGTGCTGGTGCCCATTTTCTTGGCCAGTGAACGGATCGATAGAACACTGCCAGGGAAGTATTCGCCGATGATGAGAGACCACTTTACACTTTGATAGATGCGCTCATTAAGAGGCGCCTGGGCAACTTTTTTTAAAACTTTACCTTTCTCAGTTGTGGGCATCATTTTCTCGCTTAGTTCGGATGGAAATTAGTTTAGTGGTGTAGGCTTTATCAATTTTTGTCACCAATGGTAACGTTGGATTAAGTGATTAAGGTAGTTCCGAAATGATTGTGCATAGGAACGTTCGACTAGAATATGAATTTCATTGATGTCATGCCACCACAATATGCAGCTGTACTGGCCCAGTAGGCAACTTAAACTAAATGAACCAGAGTCGATGGCTTTAGCCATGTCGGCCGAAATATAAAGGCGTAAAAATTCAATGGCCTGTTTGCCGGTTACGCAAAGTTCGCAATAGCCATGGCTAACATCTGTCAACATTGATTCGTAGTTAGCTATGGCCTGCGGTAATGCTATCGCTTCAGAAATAATTAACGCGCGATAAGGCGATAGTTGGATTAATCGGTAATCGTCTTTTTGCAATATTACTCCTTGATCGAGTTCGGTACTAAAAGTAGCCTGCAGGAAGTCTTCAAGGCTATCCGATTTATTTGATTGAACCGACCATAATGAACCTAGAGCATTCTCGTGAACACTTAGTTCGTCATCGTCTAAATTCCCTTCTGGTGCCTGGGTGACGGCATTGATGTCGATAGCTTCAATCATGCACCCTTTCTCCTTTTGGGTCGTAGAAGCAGCTTGGCCCGACGGTCACTTCAGTCGATTGTTGTGTTATTGGTGATACTGCCCAGAGTCGTTCGTTATGACGTTGCTGTCCATTTTTGAGTAAGGCCAGTGCGATGGGCTGTTTTAATCCGGGGCTGAATATCGATGCGGTGAGTATTCCCTGTGACACTTGTATAACGCCTTGCTGCCAGGGTTGATTGCATAACATTGCGGCGACTGGAATTGCCGTTTTTCCGTCACTCGGAGTCAGTCCAATTAATTGAGGTCTGCTGGATTCATTGAGAGCGGGTCGTTGTAACAGGCTCGACCCGATGAAAGATTTTTTAGTCGATACCATTTTCCTGAGACCTAGATCCATCGGCGTTGTGCGTCCATCCATTTCAGTGCCAACTGAAAGGTGCCCTTTTTCGATGCGCAATAGGTCAAGAGTCTCAAGACCGTAGGCGGTTATGCCGTTAGCTTCTCCCCGTTCCATCACCGTCTCAAACAGCCAGTGAGCATAATTTGCCGGTACGTTAATTTCATAACTCAACTCCCCCGAAAAACTGACACTGAAGATGCGGCAAGGTACCTTGCTTACGAATTCACCGTCGAATTTACTGTCGAGTAGGCCTTCGCGTACCGATGCAAACGGGAATGACTCCTGATCAATGGCAAAATTGGGGTTAAGCTTTTGTAATAATGTTCGAGCATTTGGCCCAGCAATGGCAAGAGATGCCCAGTGATCTGATACAAGGGTGATTTGTACATCGAGATCGGGCCAATGCATTTGTAGCAGTCGATTCATCCAGCGCCATACCGAAGAAGAGTTTGCGGTGGTCATAGTGACCAGAAAATGGTCAACGCTAAGCTGGGCCACGGTGCCGTCATCCCACAGAATACCGTCTTCGCGTAACATCAGCACATAACGTAATCTACCTGGTTCAATCTGTTCAATGTTATTGCAATAGATCCGTGACAGAAATTCGAGGGCGTCTGTGCCTTTGACATCGACTTTGCCTAAGGTAGACATATCGATACAACCAACCTGGTTACGTACGGCGTGCGCTTCACGCTGAATAGCCTGTTCCATGGTTTCATCTGCCAGAGGGAAATAGCGCGAGTAACTCCAGTCTCCCGAGGTTTGGAATACGCAGCCAAATTGTGTAAACACTCGGTGGAAAGGTGTTTGTCGTGTCGGTGCCATGTGTTGACCAACTTCGGCACCGATCAGCGCACCTATACTGATTGGTGAATAGGGTGGCCGAAAACTAGTATGTCCAATCTCACTCGCCGAGCGTTCGGTGATTCGTTCCAGCTCGGCTATCGCGTTGACCCAGCTGGTTTTTCCCTGATCAGTACCCATGCCTAAAGTGGTGTATCGTTTGACTAGTTCAACATGCTCGTAACCTTCACGTACTGCTAATTCAAGATCAAATCGAAGCACGTCATTCTGGTGGTCGACGAAAGCGGGACCCTGACCTTGGTGGAGAGTAAGCTTTGAGGGTGAATCGGAGATTTTGGCTAACTCATGATGTGATTGACTCGACTGTAATTGATTTGACTGTAACTGAGCAATTGCATTGAGTGCCTGTTGTTTTCCATCTTGTATGCAGTCACTAAACTGGCCAAGTCCACGTGCGGCACCTGCACAAAGTTGTAATCCCATTTGCTGTAGTGGCATCAGACTTTGATGGTCAGAATCATAATCTAGTTTTACGCCCAACTGCCCCAATAATTGGGCATTCGGACTCCAACCCGCCGAGACACATAACAAGTCGCAATTAACATTTTTGATGTTGCCGTTTGAGTCGATGATGTTAACTTTGCGTAACCGACTTCGACCTTGAGTCCCGCTGATATGTTCGCCATCTTGAAGTTCACCAGCGATTTCTATGCCAGCGTGCAATAGTGCCTTTCGTGTTAGTTTGCGTTCCGTGGTGTCTTTTATTGCCAACATCGCATGTTTGCCTGGCTTCACCGCATAACGATAAATATATTGGCGCACAGAGGCGGCGAGCATGATACCCGGACGATCATTATCCGAGAAAATCAATGGCTTTTCAGTGGCACCAGTTGCCAGCAGAATGCGTTTGGCGCGGATTCGCCAGCTGATTGAATCGACTGGTCTGGCATTGCGTTCGACAGCCATTACCGCGCCATGATCATACTGTCCAAATACGAGACAATTTGTCATTACTGTAATTTTTGGATTTTCCTCGATGACAGCCAGAGCTTGTTTTCTCCATGTATCGCTACTTGTCGATTCGTTATCCGTTTGTTCCCAGATACTCGATCCACCGAGCTGATGATCTTGTTCTGCGATGATCACCGAGATGTTGTTTTCGACAGCAGCTAATGCGGCCGCGAGTCCAGTAGGGCCTGAACCAATGATTAAAAGTTCACATTGGCGGCGTCGACTGTCGTAAGTTTTTAGATCAGCTTTTGTCGATGCATGGCCCTGCCCCGCTGCACGACGAATTATTTTTTCATAGCAGTGATGCCACCAGTTTTTTGGCCACATAAAGGTCTTGTAATAAAACCCGGCACTCAGCAATGCAGATCCTAATTGCAGGAAAGCAGCCATATCAAAATCAACCCTTGGCCAGCAATTTTGACTACGAGCCACCAGATCCAATTCTAGTTGAACTTCAGTTGCTTTGAGGTTGGGAACCAGCACACCATTGCTATCAAGACAAGTCACTAGAGCATTGCTCTCTTCGAGGCCAGCGGACATGATACCTCGCGGTCGATGGAACTTGATTGACCTCGCAACCAAGCTGATATTGTTGGCCAATAATGCAGCTGCTAGGGTGTCGCCATAGTAACCCTGTAACCGCTGACCATTGAAGGTAAAGTATAGCGGGAGTTGTCGATCGATATTACCACCATGCTCCAGTCTCCGGGTTTGCATCAACTCTGACCCCGGTTAGGTTGCTCAAAAACTTGAAACTCATGTGTTTTAATATTGCGCTGAGTTTTGATCCAGCATCCACATCCAGCTGCATGAAACCAGAACTCTTCGAGATTGCATTCATCCAGATCAGGAAGATGTACTGCTCGATGCCATTCAGCAGTATTGGCACTGAGTTCAGGAAAATCTATTGCAGGACCTCCATAATCAAACTCGTTTTCATCGCGTTCACCGCAGTGCGGGCAAGGAATTAATAGCATGAGTCTTAATGCAACCAGGGATACGGACCGATGCCTGCATCATCGATTAACCGGCCTTCGGCAAAGCGACTCAGAGCAAAGGGTTCAAGCATTTCCGGTAGTTGCCCACCGGAAAGCAATTCTGCGAGCTTCCAACCCACTGCTGGTGTTGCCTTGAAGCCGGCATAACCCCAACCACAGTCTATAAACAGATTTTCAATCTCGGTTTTACCAACGATGGCGTTACCATCCATTGGGATATCGGCTGTGCCGGACCAGTGCCGCATCAAACGCAAGTTTGGTAAGTAGGGAAACATCTGTGCCGCGCGCTGTAAAGTGTCCTCAATGCGAGCAAAACTACCTCGCCTTGCAGTCGACAGGTAACCGTCGGTTGCACCACCTAAGACCAATTCGCCTTTGTCACTCTGACTGATGTATGAAAGCCCAGCGTTGTAATTAACCACATGATCGAGCACAGGTTTGACTGGTTCGGTAACAAATGCCTGCACGTTGATCGGCTGCATTGGCAGTTTTACACCGGCATCTGCCATCAATCCGGCTGATCCACCTGCTGCTGCAACCAGAATCCGATCGGCTGATATTGCCCCTTGCGCCGTGACTACACCACTGACGCGACCGTTATCTACTTGTAGAGATTTTACCGCACAATTTTGCTGTATATGAATGCCGCTGTCACTTGCCTTGCGCGCAAAGCCCCAGGCAACCGCATCATGGCGCACGACACCGCCTTCGGCCTGGAACAACGCACCACTGATAGGGAAACGGGATTGCTTGTCGAGGTTTAACGATGGAATTTTTTCGGCTAGCGCTCGACGCGTGAGAATTGATGCCGATGCACCACCTAGACACATGGCATTCGCACGTAACATGAAGTGTTCCAGTTCACCATCAGAATGAGCCAGATCGACATAACCGCGAGGCGAATACATTAGATTAAAATTAAGTTCCTGACTGAGTGAATCCCATAATTCGAGCGCGAAGTGCTTTAACGCGAAACTGGCTGGTAGCAGATAATCAGAGCGTACAATGGCTGTGTTCCGCGCGGTATTGCCACCTCCAAGCCAGCCACTATCGATGACTAAAACATCGTTGATGCCGTGATTACGAGATAAGTAATAAGCCGTAGCAAGTCCATGCCCCCCGGCGCCAACAATAATAATATTGTAGTGTGACTTCAGCTTTTCAGGGGTAACGATTTGGGGCCAGTGCTGGTGATTATGAAACGCCTGAGTGGCCAGAGATAAAATTGAGTATCGCATTGCTTGATTTTTACGAGCCGACTAAGGCAAGCGCCAGTACTTGATCGGGCGATAGGCTTTTTGCAACCAGAAATAGGTGGCTTCCCCGTTTTACTCGTGCGCCATTTCGTCGGGCCAACACGGTACCGGCTTCTTTAAAGTGCAAAGTCAAAGGAGAGCGTTCGATTTCTTCGGCTGAGTAAAGCTGCCCTGCGATATCGTTTTTTTCAACTTCATTGCCTAACTCTACTGCTGGTTCGAAGATGCCACTATAAGGCGCGCTTAAATAATGACTGCCATCAATCGCATTGAAAAAACGGGTGCCCGTTTGTGATTGTACCTGTACCTGTGTTTGTGCTTGGGGCTGGTCTGAAATTATGCCCATATGTTTCATGACGCTTTTAACGCCAGCCATACCCATTTTGGTGGCAGTTCGATCGATGTTAGCACCGCCATATAACTCAGTCGAAATGAATGGGACACCCCCACGATTTGCAATTGGATCGAATCCGCTAGCACTGAGTTCACCTCGAACCACAAGTGTGTTCGGCGCGTTAAAGGCATTGATCAATACCATATTCTGCCGAGTAATTTCGGGATCAGCTGCAGTGCACAAATAAGTGCAGGGCAGGAAGTAGGACGTGCTGCCACCAGAATGCAAATCAATTCCAGCATCTGATAATGGCAATAGATGAGTGGTAACATAATCGGCTATAGCGGCCGTCGGCGTTCCGCCAGTTTGACCTGGAAAACTGCGATTCATATTGCCCTGGTCGAGTGGTGATACACGGGAATTTTCAAGCACCGCCGGATAATTTAATGCGGGCAAAATAATTAATCGACCGTTAATATCAGTGGCTTCAATTTCATGAATGAGTCGGCGTAAAATCACTTGACCTTCGTATTCGTCACCGTGATTGCCAGCGCTCAATAATAGGGTAGGTCCCAACCCATTTTTAATGCAGACAATGGGGACAGGAATTTTGCCAAAAGCGTTCTCGTTATTTGAATATCCCAGATCGATGTTACCAAACTGTTTACCATCACGATCATAATCGATATCACATTTCAGGTAGTCAATTGAAATCATCATTTACCGCCTATGAATCAGGTTAACCAGTCGTCATTTTCAGTGGCAATAATAAGGCTGGGTCCAGCGTGTTTGCAAGCGTTTTGGAAAGCGCTTCGAAAAGCTGCTTCGCTTTCTACATTAACACCGGGACAGCCAAAGGCTTCGGCCAGTTTGCAAAAATCCGGTGCAACTGGATTAACACCGATTTCTGGAATTCTCCGTTTCACCATACCATCGCGAATCATTGCGTAGCTGTGGTTATGCCAGATGATGATCGGAATTGACAAGCCCTCCTCTACCGCAGTTGCCAGTTCATTAACGGTGAACATAAAGCCACCATCACCGACCAGTGCGACCACCGTTTTTTCAGGTGCGGCCAGTTTCGCGCCGATAGCATCGGGGAGCGCACAGCCAAGCGTTCCGAAACCGGCAGGGTAAAACCAGGTTCTTGGTAATAACGTCTTCATCGCAGCCGTGCCTGTGTACACCAATTGCGCGATATCTCCCATGATTATGGCGTCATCGGCCAGCTCATCGCGTAACGCATCGAGTAGTCGAATGTGTTGGCGTTCAACGTCGGTATAGTCATTGGTTTGCTGGCGACGCACTGCATCCAGTTCCGATGCTGTATTCCGTTTTTTGGTTCGGATTTTCTGACCTTCCAATGCCTCTAATAATTGAGCACAAGCCGAGAGCGAATCACCTTGTATCGCAATAGTGGCAGGAAAAGCATCGCTGAATCTGGCTGGATCAATATCAATCCGAATAACTTTGCCGTTAACCGGTAAATCGTAAATAAAAGAGTCCGCTTCGCCGAGTTCTGTACCTATTGCTAGTACCACATCCGCTTTTGCGAGATGGGCTTGAACAGCAGGACTGATAACCCCACCGCCAAGGCTAAGTGTGTTGTCGTCACTGACAATGCCTTTGCCTGCATTTGATGCAATAACACCGACATTCAGACATTCTGCAAGTCGCGTAACCTCAGCACTGGCATGTTGTGCACCACCACCGACCATGATTATTGTATTCTCCGCATTGGCCAGCATAGTGGCAGCTTCGTCGATAACTGCTTTACCAGGAATTGGCAACTCTGGTGTTTGGTAGACTTCCCAGATATCTTCGACAGGCATTTCCATCACATCTATCGGAATGGCGATATGTACAGGGCGCGGGCGCCGAGAACGAAAAACAGTAAATGCTTGTGCAATTAATTCAGGCACTTCAGATGGATCGCGTACCATGCTACTGAATGCAGTTATCGGACGGGTAATAGCACATAAATCTGTGGTTTCATGCAGACGACCCCAACCTTTACCCAGTGATAGACTGTCATTGGCGCTTGAGATTACCAGCATCGGGATCGAATCGGCATAAGCCTGACCGATGCCAGTGGCAGCGTTGGTCACACCTGGCCCAGTAATAATGGTGCAAACTCCGGGTTCACCAGTGACGCGCGCATAGCCATCGGCCATGAAACTAGCACCTTGTTCATTTCTAGGAGTAATAGCTCGAACATTGCTTTTTTCGATGCCGCGGTATAGCTCCAAGGTATGCTCGCCAGGTATCCCAAAAACAGTGGTCACACCGTAAGATTCCAGCAAGTACATTAATGCTTCGCCGCAAGATTTACTCATTTTTATTGTCCAAAGCCCTTTTAGCCTAATGTTACTTCGAACGATGATGCTACTTTTATTATTTCCACTAGTCAATTACTGTGATCACAGATATAATAATATTTCCATATATTATCGGTAATAATTCATGGCAATATCACCCAAACAAGGTCTGGCATCTATCGACTATTACATGGTTGGCATTTCCAAACTGCCTGGTTGGGATGAGCCAATCAAGCTGTCTTCGAACGAATCGGTGCTCGGAATGAGTCCTATGGCGATTGAAGCAGCTCAGCGTGCGATACAGTCCAGCCATCTATACCCGGAAGTCGATACTGAAACTTTGGCTGAAGCATTGGCAGAACGATATCAACTCAAGCCGGAATGTATGGCTTTTGGTCCAGGTTCAGATGAAGTATTACAACGTCTTGTAAATACCTTTTCCGGTCCTGGT
>Ga0115004_10000733_pt1 | contig 25745 bp, 29 predicted proteins | sample ArcticOcean_MG_C_10_FD_88737 | JGI IMG/M metagenome (GOLD analysis project Ga0115004, IMG submission 88737) | Marine microbial communities from western Arctic Ocean - ArcticOcean_MG_CB11_90 | ecosystem: Environmental > Aquatic > Marine > Oceanic | place: Arctic Ocean: Canada Basin | collected... | reverse complement strand
TAATTTTTTAAAAAATAGAACTATTGAATTAGTGGGATTAATTCTTATTTTTATTGCACTTCTGCTGGCTACATCTTTTTTTTCGTACTCACCCAAAGACCCAACCATTATTTATGGAGCTGATAATATCAAAATTAACAACTTATTAGGTATTTATGGTGGTAAGGTTGCGGACTTTCTCCTGCAAAGTTTTGGGTTAGTTTCATTTCTTGTTTTAATAACTGTAATATCTTGGGGTGTAAGTTTAATAATTAAAAAAGAAATAAAACAAATAAAATTTAAAATATTTTATTTGTTTTTATATATTTTCTTTGGCTGCATCTTTGTTTATACTGCCTATAATAATTCTTTTTGGTTAATTGATAATGGCAATTCAGGATTTGTAGGACAAATTCTGTATAACAAAATTATAAATATTTTACCTTTTATTAATCACGATTACACTGTTTTTGTTCTTATAATCTTAAGTATACTTTTTTTTTTATTAGCTTCAAATATTAATTTGAAATACGGGTTTCTGATTATTAAAAAAATTTTTAAAAAAAATGACTCTGTAGATAATTATTTAGAAACAAACGAAATACAATCTGAAGAATTGTTAGATCAATATTCAGTAGTAGGGAAAAACCAACAAACTTTTCCTTTTGAAAAAATAACTGATATTAAAGAAACATCTGTTCAACATGATGGTTTTAAAAATTTTAAACTTCCTTCTTTGGCTCTATTAGAAAAAAACCCAGTGAAAATTAATTTATTAGATCATTCAAAAAATAGACCAGAAGGGTCATTTATAGAAAAAATACTATTAGATTTTGGTATAGATGGAAAAATAACAAAAATTAATAATGGTCCCGTTGTTAGTTTGTATGAATTTGAACCTGCACCTGGAGTTAAGGTTTCTAAAATTATTAATTTATCTGATGATCTTGCGCGAAATACCAGTTCTACGTCTGCTCGTGTTTCTACAATACCCGGTAAAAATACTGTTGGTATAGAAATACCTAACGAGTCCCGTGAAAGTGTTTACTTAAAGGAAATAATTGAAAATGAAAAATTTCTAAAAAAAGAAATTAAGCTCCCTATCGCTATAGGAAAAAGTATATCAGGTATACCTATCATTGGAGATTTAACATCTATGCCCCATCTCTTAATAGCGGGCACAACAGGTTCTGGAAAATCTGTATGTATCAATACAATTATTGTATCTCTTCTTTACAGATTAAGCCCCGATCTATGTAAATTTATTTTGATTGATCCAAAAATGTTAGAACTTTCTGCTTATGAAGGAATTCCTCATTTGCTAAGTCCTGTTATTACTGATTCAAAAAAAGCCGCATCTGCTTTAGGTTGGACAGTTAGAGAAATGAATAATCGTTACAAACTAATGAGCAAAGACGGTGTGAGAAATATTGATGGGTATAATTCTAAACACAAACTTAAAATGCCTTATATTGTAGTCGTCGTTGATGAAATGTCAGACTTAATGCTTGTGGCAGGTAAAGAAATAGAAAATTATATCCAAAAACTTTCACAAATGGCTAGAGCTGCCGGTATTCACATAATAATGGCAACGCAAAGACCTAGCGTAGACGTTATTACCGGAACTATTAAAGCAAACTTTCCTACAAGAATATCCTTTAGAGTAAGTTCTAAAATTGACAGTAGGACTATTTTAGGAGAACAAGGTGCAGAACAGCTTTTAGGTAATGGAGATATGTTGTTTATGTCTTCAGCGAATAGAATAGTTAGAATTCATGGGCCTTATGTTTCTGAAAAAGAAATTGAAAAAATTACTAATGTTTTAAGATCTCAAGGAGATCCTGACTATATTGATGAAATTACAGTTAATGAGAATAGTCATAAATCAGATTATGGATCTCATGAGGATACTGATGAACTTTATAATCAAGCTTTAGATATTATAAAAACAGAGGGGAAAGCCTCAACAAGTTTTTTACAGAGAAAATTACAAATTGGTTACAACAGAGCAGCAAGAATTATTGACATGATGGAAGAAAAAAGTGTTGTAAGTAAAGCAAATCATGTTGGTAAAAGAGAGGTTCTGTAAATTTTGTTTATAAGATTTTTTTTCTTATTTTTTTTATTGTTTCACTATTCTTTAAATTTAAATGCTGATGAAAAACAATCAATTATAAATCAATTATTAGAAATTGATAATTTAACCTTTGATTTTAAACAAATTATCCGTGGCAATACAGAAACGGGAACTTGTTTTCTTGTCTTCGATAATAAACTTAAATGTATTTACGTTGATAAGAATCAAAAGGAAATTATAATTAACAATAAAACATTAGTCGTAATGCAAAAAAGATATGATAAAATTTATTTTTACCCTTTTTCAAAATCTCCATTTCTAAAAATTTTAAACAAAACAAATTTAATTAACTTGATTAAAAATTCTAATTTAGAATTAAATAATAATATTGATTTAAGTTTTTTAAACAAAAAAGGGAAAAAAATCACTCTTTTTTTTAAAAAAGAAAATCATGAACTAATAGGCTGGAAAGTAGAAGATGAATTTCTAAATGAAATTAATTTTTTATTAAAAATACAAAGTATAAACACACAAATTGACAATGGTATTTTTGAAATTCCATCTATAAATTAAAAAATAAAATTAACTGTTTCTTCTTTAAATATTTTAAAACCTTTTGATGTGTAATTATATAATGCATGCTTATGATCTAAACTACATGTGTGCACCCACACTCTTTCTACGTTTTTGTTGAAAGCTTCGTGAATTATATGTTCTAACAAGAAAGATCCGAATTTTTTACCCTGATATTCCCTTAAAATGCCCATTTGTATTAATTCAACCTCATTTTTTACTACGTGATATTCTTGTTCGTAAAAACCTATTAATTCACCATCAAATTTCATAATCCAAGTTTCTAAATTTTTATTATTTATGTATTTATTCCATTCTTTATCTGACCATAAAAGTCTATCACGCCAAAAGTGCTCTTTACCAACTTGCCTATAAAAAAATTTATTAATATTGATATCTTTTTTTTTATCTAAATATATTTGAGTTTTTGCAGGAAAAATTGGAACTTGATTTATATTTTGATTTTTTTTTATTTCTAGGAAAAATCTTTGAACTTTAGGCATTAAAAGTTAAAAAACTATTTTCCCAATTATTTCTCCACCAAAGATGTGGTAATGTAAGTGTGGAACTTCTTGCCCTCCATTTTTACCAATATTACTTAGAACTCTGTACCCGTCTTCTTGGTTTGAAATTTTCAACATTTTAACAATGTGTGTTATTGATTTATTAAATTCGATAATTTCTTTTTCTGAGGCTTTATCGTGAAAATCATCTAAATCAATATATTCACCTTTAGGTATTACAAGTATGTGTTTTTTTTTTAAAGGATTAACGTCATAAAAAGAAAGCACATAGTCATTTTCATAAACTTTTTTACAAGGTATTTCTCCTCTTAAAATTTTGGCAAAAATATTATTTTTATTGTAATTCACTATTTTCTACTTTTTTTTTCTTCGAGACCAGATTGGTTCTTTCTTTTTTCTAATTCCTTAATAACATCAGCAAATTTAATACCTCTTGACTCAAGTGTAACTAAAAGATGGTAGATAACATCTGCTGACTCATGAATTATACTTTTATTATTCTGTATAGCTTCTGAAAATTCTTCAGCTTCTTCTTTAAATTTCAATAAGCATTCTTCGAATCCTTTTGATAATAAAAAAGACGTATAAGATTTTTTTATATCCTCTTCTTTTCGTGCCTCAATTGTTTTTGCTAGTTCTAATAAAAAATTACTCATTATTTAATTCTAACTTGAACATCTTTAGATGCCAGATATTTTTTTGCCTGTTTAATAGTGAATTCACCATAATGAAATATGGATGCTGCTAGCACAGCACTGGCCCCTCCAATTTTTAATCCTTCATATAAGTGCTCTAAGGTACCGGCCCCACCAGACGCTATTACTGGCACTTGAACGCTATTTGTAATTATTTTTAGTAGGTCTAAATCGTAACCTGTCTTTGTTCCGTCTTTATCCATTGATGTCAAAAGTATTTCACCAGCTCCATTTGAAACAGATTTTTTAGCAAATTCTACTGCATCAATTCCCGTTTTTTTTCTACCACCATGTGTAAATATTTCCCACTTATTATTTGAAGTTTTTTTTGCGTCAACCGCAACAACTATACATTGGCTGCCAAATTTTTGTGAAGCTTGTTTGATGAACAATGGATCTTTAACTGCTGCTGTGTTAATTGATACTTTATCAGTTCCTGCAATTAGGAGCTTTCTAATATCCTCAATAGTTCTAATGCCTCCACCTACAGTTAAAGGCACAAAACATTTGTCTGCAGTTTTTTTTACTGTTTCTATGATAATATTTCTATTTTCGTGTGTTGCTGTTATATCTAAAAAACAAATTTCGTCAGCTCCACATTTATCATAAAAAGCAGCCTGAGCTACTGGATCTCCGGCATCCTTGAGCTCTAAGAAATTTTTCCCTTTTACGACTCTTCCATTTTTGACGTCTAAACAAGGTATTATTCTATTTTTCAACATTTATTCTAATTCTTTTAATTCTTTTAATTCTATTTTTTTTTCATAAATTGCTTTGCCAATGATAATTCCTTCAATATTTTTTTCTTTAAGATTTATAATATTTTTAACATCGTTTATTGATGATACACCGCCAGAAATAACAAAAGGAATCTTAGTGTTTTTAGCAACAGATAAACTCTCTTTAATATTTGCACCTAAGTTTGTGCCGTCTCTATTAATGTCTGTATAAATTAATCTACTAACACCATAATTCTCTATCATTTTTATAAATTCTAAAGCATCTATTCCTGTTTGATTTTTCCACCCAGACAACGCTATTTTTTTATTTCGCACATCTATCGCAAGAGCAATTTTATTGGAAAATTTATTACAAGCACTTTTTAAAAATGATTTGTCATTAATAGCAGCTGTACCTAGAATTATTTTTTCAACGCCGATATCTACTAGTTTTTTAATACTTTCTAAATTTCTAATTCCCCCGCCTACTTGAATGTCTATCTTGTGTTTTAGAATAATTTCTTTAATTATCTGAAAATTAACAAGTTTGCCCGATAATGCGCCATCTAGATCGATAATATGAATATTTTTAAACCCGTATTTTAGAAAATCTTCAATTTGCTTAACTGGATCTTCATTGTAAATTTTAAGCTGATCAAAATCACCTTTGGTGAGTCTAACGCACTTTCCATCTTTGATGTCTATTGCTGGAAATATTTTCATTTTATGCTTTTAAGAAATTACCTAAAACTTCTAGACCATTGTGTTGACTTTTTTCTGGGTGAAATTGTGTCCCAAAAATATTATCTTTTTCAACAGCCGCCACAATTTTTTTATTATAATCAGTATAAGCTTTTATATTGCTTTTTTCATCTGGCTCAAACTCATAACTATGTGTAAAGTACATATGATGTAAATTTTTGGTGTAACTAAGGTATTTGTTATTTGCTACAACCTCAATTTCGTTCCATCCCATGTGTGGTAATTTAAATTTATTATCTTTAATATTTATTTTTTTAACCTTGCCTTTTATCCAATTTAACCCTTCTGTTTTTTCTTCTTCTAACCCGTATGTTGCAAATAACTGCATTCCCACACAAATACCAAAAATAGGTTTTTTTTTTATTAAAACATAATCATTTAATTCTTCAATCAATCCTGTAATTTTTGAAAGTCCTTCTTTGCAATCTTTAAAGGATCCCTGTCCAGGCAGCACAATTTTATCTGATTTTTTTATCAAATTTGGATCTGAACTTATTCGTATATTATACTTTAAGTTATTATCTTCATTCGCTTTTTCTAAAGCTTTTGCTGCTGACCTTAAATTACCAGAACCATAATCAACTACGATTACAAGCATTAATTTTAGAGCTTACCTTTTGTAGAGGGAATGGAAGATTTAATTCTTTTGTCTATTTCAAACGCCTCCTTCAATGATCTAGCTAAACCTTTAAAGCAAGATTCAATTTTGTGGTGACTATTTTCCCCATAAATATTTTCTATGTGCAATGTAATTCCAGCTGATTGTGAAAAAGCTTGGAACCATTCTTTAAAAAGTTCTGTGTCCATCTCGCCTAATTTTTCAACTTTTAAATTTACTTTCCAAATTAAATAAGGTCTATTTGAAACATCTATCGCAACTCTCGTAAGCGTTTCGTCCATTGGTATTAACGCGTGAGCGTATCTTTTTATTCCTTTTCGATTACCAGCTGCTTTATTGATGGCTTCACCAATAGCTATTCCCGTATCTTCGGTTGTGTGATGTAAGTCAATATGTGTATCTCCTTTGGCTTTCACAGTGATGTCCATTAAAGAATGTTTGGAAAGCTGTTCTAACATGTGGTCTAAAAATCCTATTCCTGTTTCAATCTTATATTTACCTTTACCGTCAATATTTACCTCAACAGCAATACTTGTTTCTTTGGTCTTTCTAGAAATTTTTGCTTTTCTACTCATAAATAAAAGAGAATTCTTTTTATTATATATAGAGAAATTTTCATTTTATCAATAAATGCAAGATGTCTATTGAACAATTCAAATTAGTTGCCACATAGAAGAGGTATGAATACTAATGAAAAATGGCATGGGACGACTATTGTGCTGTTGAGAAAGAACAATGAAACTGTAGTTGCTGGTGATGGCCAGGTTAGTCTTGGGAATACTGTATTAAAAAGTAACGCTAAAAAAGTTCGAAAAATTGATAAACGTGGTGTCATAGCAGGTTTTGCAGGTTCCACTTCTGATGCATTAACTTTGTTTGAAAGACTAGAGGCTAAACTTGAAAAACATGCTGGCAATCTTCCAAGAGCGGCGGTGGAACTCGCAAAAGATTGGAGAACAGATAAATATTTAAGAAGACTTGAAGCTTTAATGGCTGTCGCTGATAAAGCAAATAGTTTTATTATCTCTGGAACAGGTGATGTTTTAGAACCAGAAGATAATATAATTGCAATAGGTTCAGGTGGCAACTATGCCTTAGCTGCAGCAAAAGTGTTAATTAAAAATAATCTTTCAGCAGAAGAAGTCGCACGTCAGGCTATAAAAATTGCCTCGGAAATTTGTGTTTTTACAAATAACAATATTACAATAGAAAAAGTTTAAATATGAGAGACACAACTAAAGTGGCAAATTTAAATTTAGTTAAAGAAACTAAAAAAAAAGAAAGTTCTATGGTGAGTGCCTTGTCACCAAGAGAAATTGTTTCTGAACTTGATCGATATGTTATTGGCCAAAAAGACGCAAAGAAAGCAGTAGCTGTTGCATTGCGTAATAGATGGAGAAGACAAGCTCTTGATGAGCAGATGCGTGAAGAAGTTTTACCAAAAAATATATTAATGATTGGGCCGACTGGAGTTGGTAAAACAGAAATCTCAAGAAGATTGTCAAGATTAGCTGAAGCCCCTTTTATTAAGGTTGAGGCTACAAGATTTACTGAAGTAGGGTACGTGGGAAGAGATGTAGAGCAAATTATTAGAGACCTGATTGAAATAGCTATAACCTTAGAAAAAGAAAAAAAAAGAAAAGAAGTTTACGTTACGGCTCAATTATTAGCAGAAGAAAAAGTTTTAGATGCTTTAGTGGGAAGTAAAGCAAGCGTAGCTACTAAAGAAAGTTTTAGAAAAAGGCTTAGAAGTGGAGATTTAGATAATAACGAAATTGAAATAGAAGTAAATGAAAGCCCGTCTAATATGCAAGGATTTGAAATTCCAGGCATGAGTGGTGCTAATATTGGGATGATTAATGTCTCTGAAATACTTGGAAAATCAATGGGTCAGAAAGCTAAGAAAAAAAAAATAAATGTAAAAGAATCTCATGATATTTTAATTGCACAAGAGTCGGATAAGTTAATTGAGCAAGATAAAATTATAAGTGAAGCTAAAAAAGTAACTGAGGATAATGGCATAGTCTTCTTAGATGAAATTGATAAAATCTCAGCACGTGGTGATCGTACAGGTGGTGACGTATCTAGAGAAGGTGTTCAGAGAGATCTATTACCTTTAATCGAAGGCACAACGGTTAACACTAAATATGGTCCCATTAAAACAGACCATATTTTATTTATTGCGTCGGGGGCTTTTCAACTTGCTAAACCATCAGACTTATTACCTGAGCTGCAAGGACGTTTACCCATAAGAGTAGAGTTAAACGCTTTAACAGAAGATGACTATAAAAGGATTTTAAAGGAACCAGATAATAGCTTGATCAAGCAATACGTTGCTTTGCTAAAAACAGAAAAAGTAGAATTAGAATTTACAGACGATGGAATCGACTTATTAGCAAAAATATCTGCTGAGGTTAATGCTTCGGTTGAAAATATTGGGGCAAGAAGACTACATACCTTGTTAGAAAAAGTTTTAGAAGATATTAGTTTTACGGCTTCAGATCGTTCAGGCGAAAAAGTTGTGGTTGACAAGAAATATATTGAGAAGAACCTTGGTGACCTAACAAAAGATATGGATCTTAGTAAGTTTATTTTATAATTTTTTTAATTTAATAATAATAGCGCCTTCTCCTCCGTCGTGAATATGTGCTGGTTCAATATTTATTATTTTATCTAACAAGTCTTGTTGTGTTTTAATATATTCTGGAACAGCAAATTTTAATTTACTCAACTCTTTAGATACGTATGTATTCTGATCTGTGTTTGAGTGTAGACCCTTGCCAGTAATTAATAGAATCTCTTTAAAACTATTTTTCTGACAGTAAATTATTAACTCTCTAACTTTTTGGTTTGCTTCAAGCAATGTAAAACCATGCAAATCAAAACGATATCTTTGAACAGGATAGGATTGCTTTTTAATTCTTAATTCTTTATCAAAAAGATCTTTTGGATTTTCTAAATATTCTTCCCAAATCTTTTTTTCTACCTCGGAAATATCTTCTTTTTTCTTCACTTACTAATAATTTCAGCAAGAAACCAGTTTGGATTTTTACTTGAAACTTTTTTTGAAAATTTCCAATAATCAGTTACAGTTTTAATTTTATCTGGGTCGCCTTCCAATATATTCTCATTTTTATCTTTTTTAACTGATATAATTTCGCAAACTATCTTCACCGTAGAGAAAAATTCATCTTTTATTTTTTCAAACTTTTCAACTTTAGATTCTTTAAAGCCAATAAAAGTCAGTTCTGACTTTATGTTTTCCTTGTTTCTGTGGTCTATTGCTTGCTCAAAGTTATTAAAAACATCTTGCGTAAGAAGTTTTTTAAGCTTTTCTTTTTCGCCCTTAGCAAATGAGATTAAAATACTCTCATAAGCGGCCTCTGCTCCTTTTAAAAATTGTTTTTTTTCGTCATGCTCTAAATTCTCTTTTATGATCGGTTTGTTTTTTATATCAGGTTTGAATTGACTATATTTTTTTTCATCAAAAATACTTGTGACTTTACCTTCATGACCACTTTTTTTACCTAAAATATTTCTCAAACGCAAAATAATGAATCCTGCGATCATTGCTAGTAAAATTATGTCTATAAAGCCGAAATTATTACTCATTGTTTGATAAATATACATTAATAATATAATTTTGTAACAACCAAATGAACTCACTTTTATTAATAATTATCGGCTTGCCAATTTTAGAAATTGCATTAATGATTAAAATTGGACAACAAATTGGAGCATTTTACACAATATTAATAATTTTTTTTACAGCTATTGTTGGAATTTACTACGCAAAGATAGAGGGCTTAAACACTATTAAAGCGGGTATGGTTAACTTATATAAAAATAAAATTCCATTTTATGAAATACTATCTGGAGCATCTATTGCTATAGCTGCTTTTTTACTTATTTTACCAGGCTTTATTTCTGATACAGTTGGTTTGTTATTTCTTATTCCTTTTTCAAGAAAAATAATAATAAATATTTGGCTTAGTAGTAGATACAAAGAGAAATCAAAAAATGAAGAAAATATTATAGATGCTGAAATAGTCGAAGAAGAGAAAAAAAAAGATGAGTTATAAAATAGTAGCTAAATATATTAAAGATTTAAAGTTTGAAATACCTAATCCCAAAACCTTTTTTTTGTTAGAAAAAAATATTTCAAATTATAAGATTAATATTGACATTAAAAGCAATCAATTCAAGGATCAAGTTGTTGAGGTTGAAACAACGCTTTCACTCAACCCTAACTCAAATGACTTTGATAGGATAAATACTAAAATAGTTTTTTCTACTATTATTGAAATTGACGGTGAACTAAAAGATAAAAAATCTTTAGAAGAGATTATCTTAATTAAGGTTCCTAATAAAGTTTATCCTGAAATAAGAAAATTATTTGTTTTGTTATTTGAAAAGTCTGGGTTCAATAGTATTAAAATAGAAGAAAGTATTGATTTTAAAGAACTTTATCTAAAAAGGTCTATTCAATAATAGTTTTTTTTAAATTCTTTTTTTAGAAAACTCTTGTGCTGTATCAATTCTTCGTCTGTGGGTTTGACAATCATTTTGCAATAATTTTTATTGTTGCTTGATCTATTTATTAAGTTAGATTCTGGATTTTCATTTGAGAAGATTAGTTTAGGTTCTTTTGCGTCTAATAAATTTATATAGACTTCTCTCAAAAGCTCACAATCTAACAGGGCATTATGTTTAGTTCTTCTAGATAAATCTATATTAAATCTTCTGCAAAGGGCGTCCAGAGAATTAGATGCACCTGGAAACTTTCCTCTCGCTACCTCAAGACTGTCAATGACATTGCCTTTTTTAATTTCTTTTTTTTTAATAAGTTTTAATTGATAGTTTAGAAAGCTAAGATCAAAAGATGCGTTATGAATTATAATTTTTTTGTCTTTTATAAATTCCAAAAATTCATCAACAACTTCATCAAAAATTTCTTTATCTTTTAAAAAATCAGTCGAAAAACCATGAATCTTAAATGCATCTTCTGGTACGTCTCTTTGAGGGTTTATTATTTTATGAAAAACTTTTTTTGTCGGTGTTAAATCATTTGTTTCAATGCAGGCAATTTCTATTATTCTATGTTTTTCATTAACTGACAGACCTGTTGTTTCGGTGTCTAAAAAAATTTCATTCATTGTTTTCCATAAAATTTCTAACATTTTTTTTTAAAATTGCTAAAGAAAAATTATTATCAATTGTATAATCACAAATACTCTTTTTTAGGACGGGGGATAGCTGTCTTTTGTCTAACAAACTGAATGTCTTTTTGTCACCCTTTTTTTGTAAAAACCTCTTTAATCTTAAATTTTTATTTGCTCTAATGAAAATTAATTTATCAAAATACTTGTTTAATTTACCTTCTATTAATAAAGGTATTTCTAGAAACAATATTTTATTTTTTTTTTTAAAGAAATTTATAATTTTCTTTCTGACAAATGGATGAATTTTTGATTCCAGTTTATAAAGGTTTTTGTTGTTTCTTTTTAAAATTAATTTTATTTGTTCTTTAATTTTCTTTTTGCTACTTAACTTAAATTTTTTTATTAATATTTTATTAAATTTTTTTTTTTTATATAAGCTTGTAACAATTTTATCAGCGCTAAATAATGGGTATTTTTTACCTGCCATTAAATTCGCAACTGTAGTTTTTCCTGATGCTATTGAACCTGTAATCCCAATAATTTTCATTTTAAATTAGATATTATTTTTTCCATTAATTCTTTATTTACTTCTGGGCTAATTTTGTTCCATAAATAGAATGATTTCTGACCCTGGTACAGAAACATGTCTAAACCATTAAATGTTTTGATTTTTTTTTCTTTAAAACTTTTTAATATTTTAGTTTCCAAAGGATTATAAATAATATCATAATATATCATATTCTTTTTAAATTTTTTAATTTCTTGGTTAAATTCTTTCCCATTTTTCATGCCTAAAGAAGTGGTATTAATTATAACGTCCATATCTATTGTTATATTAATAATATTTTCCCACGGAATAATTTCAATAAATGAAAAAAAATTTTTTATTTTGTCTGCATTTTTAGTTGTTCTGTTGCTTATAAATATTTTTTTAACGTTTTTTTTAATCAAAGAATAAATTACTGAGGGTGTAACCCCGCCTGCACCGAGTATTAATATATTTTTTTCTGATAAATCTTCATTTTTTAATTTCTTAATAAATGAATGTTCGAAACCATAAACATCCGTGTTCTCACCTACGATCATATTATCACTGTTTAAATATATTGTGTTTACTGAAGATGTTTCTTTTGCATCATTTATAATTAAGTCTAAGAAAGGGATTACTGCCTGTTTATAGGGTGTCGTTACATTGATTCCTTGTAATTTTTTTTCTCTGATTTTATTTATAACTTTTCCAATTTCATTTACTTGAATATCCATTAAGGAATAATTTGCTTTGATATTATGTTTTTTAAACCAAAAATTGTGCAGCAAAGGTGAGAGTGAGTGAGATAGTGGCTTGCCAATAATACAATATTTTTTTTCTATCATGTTAATGTTTTAATATAGTCTATTACCTGTTTAATGGGTAAGCCCATGATGGAGTCTCTATCTCCCTTAACGGATTCGAAAAGTTCTAATCCTCCTGATTCTATTTGATAAACACCGTAAGCTAATAATGTCTCTGTCTTAATTTTTTTCAAGTAATCATTAAGATTTTTATCAGAAATTTTTTTCATTTTTAATTCTGATTGATCGGTGTAATGCCATATCATTGCACCGTTTTTAGAAATACAGACAGAAGTTATAAGATAATGTGTTGAACCATTAAGCTTTCTGAGTATCCTTAAAGCATCTTTTCTTGTTTTAGGTTTATTAATTAATTCTTCATTTAAGCTTATAACGCTATCTGCGCCCAGAACCATTTGATTCGGATGTTTGTTGCTGACTTTTGTAGATTTTAATTCTGCCAAATTCTTTGAAACCAATACAGGATTAGCTCCTTCTGCTAGTAATGAATCTTTAACTTGGTCCTCGTCTACATTTGACGGGACAACAATAGAGTCGAAGTTGTTTTTATCAAGTATTTTTTTTCTAACCCCGCTTTTAGATGCTAAAATTATTTTCATTTTCCTCCTCTTTTTTTAAAATTTTAAATTAATGTGGTTGTGATTTCAACTGACTTTAGCCATATCTATTAAACCCATATTACATCCTCTAAGAGTTTTACCCTTTTATAAACAATTTATGATTTAAGATCTTAGTTTTGAATAAAATTTTCATTATTCCGTTATAAAATTAAGATTGGGTTTATTTGGCGTATATGTCCCATCTATAATACTGTTAATAAACTTCTTATAACTTGTTGTTATACATTTATTGTTTTTTTTTTTAAATTTCTTTCACAATAATTAACATGTTTTTAACATTTTATTGGCTGTGTATAGTTTGTTGGATCTTTTATAAATCTCTTGATAATTGATGTTTTTTTTAACTTCATCTAGCTTTTTTTTAATTTAGCTGTGAAATAAACTGTTTAAAACTATGTATAGATAATTATTTCACTAACTAACATGACCTATATCAAATAAAATACTTTTAAATATATTATTATATTAATGACTAAATTAACAAACTGTATATTAAATAAAGATCCTTCTTGTGTACCTGTTTGGTTTATGAGACAAGCAGGTCGGTATCTACCTGAGTTTCGTGAGATCAGAGCTCAAAATAAAGATTTTATCAAATTATGTTTAAATAGTGATCTAAGTTCTGTAATTACTTTACAACCCTTAAAGCGGTTTAATCTTGACGCTGCAATAATATTCTCTGATATCTTAATGGTGCCATTTGCTCTAGGCCAAGAAATAGCATTTGAGAAAAATAAAGGTCCAATACTATCTAATTTTAAATTAAATACCTTTTTAAATAATAACAAAAAAAACTTTACCAAAAAATTAAATCCTGTCTATGAAGCAATAAAAAAAACAAAATTAAATCTTGATAAGGATAAATCTTTAATATCATTTATTGGAGCTCCCTGGACTTTAGCGATTTATATGCTTGGTTTAAAAAAAAATAAAACCGAAATAGACCTTATTAAATTAAAAGAAAAAGAGTCAGAGGTTATAATTATTATAGACAAACTCAGTGAATATTTAATTTTACATTTAGAAAATCAGATCAATGCCGGGGCTGATATGGCCCAAATTTTTGATTCATGGGGAGGATTAATACCTAGTGAAAAACTTCACGATTATTGTTACGAGCCAAACAGAAAAATTGTAGATTTTTGTAAAAAAAACAAAATACCAACAGTCTGTTTTCCAAAAGGTATAGGGAGAAATATTCTTACATTTGCAGAATTAGTGAAGCCAGATTGCTTAAATCTAGATTATGAAATGGATCCAGTATGGGCGAAAAAGAATCTAAGAAATTTTTGTTTACAGGGAGGAATGGACCCTAATATACTATTTAAAAGTGAGAACGAGATTTTTAATGAAATCGACAGGTATTTAACTATTTTTCAAGATAGACCTTATATTTTCAACTTAGGGCATGGTTTGTTGCCCGAAACAAATCCAAACGTTCTAGGAAGAGTCATTGAAAGAGTTAATAATTTTAAATGAAAAAAGCTATTATCTTATTCAACCTTGGAGGTCCCGATCGTCTCAGCGCTGTTGAACCATTTTTGTTCAATCTATTCAATGATCCAGCAATCATTAGCCTTCCATCTTTTTTTAGATACCCTTTAGCCAAGTTGATTTCGAAAAGACGAGCGCCAGTAGCAAAAGCTATCTATGCAGAAATGGGAGGCAAATCTCCAATTCTAAAACAAACTCAAGCCCAGGCCCTCGCGATAGATAAAAGTCTTGATGGAGAAGAGGATATATATAAAAGTTTTATAGTAATGAGGTGTTGGAATCCCAGAGCTACAGAAACCATCATAAAAGTTAAAGAATTTAACCCTGATCAAATAATATTACTTCCACTCTACCCGCAATACTCAAATGCCACATCAGGTTCCTCGATCAATGAATGGCAAAATATTTGTAAGAAAGAAAATTTAACAGTCGAAACTAAAATTATTTGTTGTTACCCAACAGAAAAAGATTTTATTTTGTCATATACAAACTTAATAAAAAAAAAAATTGATCTAAATAAATTGAATGAAATAACATTAATTTTTTCAGCTCATGGCCTACCTGAAAATAAAATTAAGCAAGGTGACCCTTATCAGTGGCAAGTAGAACAGTCAGTACAAGAATTGGTAAAGAAACTAGCAATTAAAAATTTAAATTATATCTTAAGTTACCAAAGTCGTGTTGGCCCACTAAAATGGATAGGACCATCCACAGAAACGATTATCAAAGAAGAAGCACTAAAACAAAAGATATTAATTATTGTGCCTGTTGCTTTCGTCTCGGAACATTCAGAAACCTTAGTCGAACTGGATATAGAATATAAAAAATTGGCCATAGAAAATGGATCAAAAGATTATGTACGCGTACCCGCTGTTACTATTAATCAAGATTTTATCAATTCATTAAAATCGAGTATTTTAAAAGCTAGTAATGGAGAGAAGTTCACATCATCAATTAAATGTATTGAGAAATTTAAAAAATGTCCACGTTTACAAAATTTATAAAAAATGAATTACTATCTTTTATTTAAATCTCTTCACTTAATATCTGTGATTTCCTGGATGGCCGGACTTCTATACCTACCAAGATTGTTCATCTATCATGTTGATACGGTAAATAACGAAAAACAAAAAGAAACCTTTAAACTCATGGAAAAAAGGCTTTTTTTTTATATCATGAATCCAGCTATGGCTCTGTCTTGGCTTTTTGGTATTTTATTAATACATTCAATTGGCTTTGAAAATTTTGATTTTCTGTGGCTCCAACTTAAATTTGTCCTGGTTTTATTGTTGACAACTTATCATTTCTTTCTTCTTCATTGTCTTAAATCTCTTAGTCAAAAATACAGTAGATTTTCTTCTAAATTTTACAGAGTAATAAATGAAGTCCCTACTTTACTCTTGATAGCTATTATATTTGTTATTGTTTTCAAACCATTATAGTGCTTGAAATCTGACCAAAAACGCCTATATTTAAATTTACACATCTCTTTAAACAAAAAATCCTATGAACCTACAAGAATTAAAAAAGCGTAACCCTGCAGATCTTATTATTGAAGCCGAAAAGCTCGGCATCGAAAACCCAAGCACATTAAGAAAACAAGAAATTCTTTTTGCTATTTTAAAGAAGCTTGCAGAAAAAAAAGAACAAATCACAGGTCAAGGGGTCTTAGAACTTCTTCCAGATGGATTTGGTTTTTTAAGAGCTATGGAATCTAATTATTTACCAGGTCCAGATGATATTTATGTTAGCCCAAGTCAGATTAGAAGATTTGGTTTGAGAACTGGAGATACGGTTGAGGGTGAAATAAGATCGCCAAAGGACGCAGAAAGATATTTTGCGTTACTACAAGTAAATAAAATAAATTTTGAAGATCCAGACAAGGGACGAAACAAGATTGCTTTTGATAATCTGACACCACTTTACCCAGACGAAAAAATAACGCTAGAAGTTGAATCGGATAAAATAGAAAAGAAACCAGATAATACCGCAAGGTTAATTGATCTTGTTAGTCCTATTGGTAAAGGACAAAGAGCTTTAATCGTGTCACCTCCTCGTGCAGGAAAAACTATAATTTTACAAAATATTGCTCAATCGATAACAACAAATCATCCTGAATGTTACTTAATGGTTTTGTTAATTGACGAAAGACCAGAAGAAGTGACTGATATGCAAAGATCAGTAAAAGGGGAAGTAGTAAGTTCAACCTTTGATGAGCCAGCCACACGTCACGTAGCTGTTGCAGAAATGGTTATAGAAAAAGCCAAAAGATTAGTTGAACACAAAAAGGATGTTGTAATTTTATTAGACTCAATAACAAGACTTGGTAGAGCTTATAACGCAGTTATCCCTAGTTCAGGAAAAGTTTTAACAGGTGGTGTTGACGCTAACGCCCTCCAAAGACCTAAGAGATTTTTTGGTGCAGCCAGAAATATCGAAGAGGGGGGATCACTTACAATTATATCTACCGCTCTTGTAGACACTGGCTCAAGAATGGACGAGGTAATTTTTGAAGAATTTAAAGGTACTGGTAATTGCGAATTGATCCTTGATAGAAAAGTTGCAGATAAACGTATCTACCCAGCGCTTGATGTTACTAGGTCAGGCACAAGAAGAGAAGAATTGCTTTTCGAAAAAGATGATTTATCTAAAATGAACGTCCTAAGAAGAATTATAAGTCCGATGGGAACCATGGACGGAATAGAATTTTTAATTTCAAAGCTTAAAAACACAAAGAACAATGCGGATTTCTTTGACTCCATGAACAAGTCTAGTTAATTTTATTTAAACTTTTACTCCCCCCTTCTGTGTTATTAATAAAGATGTTATGAATATTTATGCTCTTTCATCTGGAGTGGGACCTTCCGGTATTGCAATAATTAGATTGTCCGGAAAAGATGCATTAAGAATTTCAGAATTAATATCAAATAGAAAAAACATCAAATCTAAAGAAATAAATTTTTGCAAGTTTTATAATCCAGCAGACAAAACATTAATCGACGAAGGTTTATTGTTATCATTTGTTGCCCCAAATAGCTTCACAGGCGATAATCTAGTTGAATTTCACATACATGGCAGCAACGCTGTTATATCTTATTTTTTAAAAGTTTTATCTGAACAAAAAAATTGTAGATTAGCAGAACCAGGTGAATTTACTAAAATTGCTTTCCAAAATAATAAAATTGATCTTATAGAAGCAGAAAGTATTGGAGATCTAATATACTCTGAAACAGAACTACAAAGACAACAGGCTGTTAAACTGGTTCAAGGAAGTGCATCTAACTATTACAACAATTTAAGAGAAAAACTTATTAAATCATTAGCGTATATAGAAGCGAAAATTGATTTCGCAGAAGATGATTTGCCCGACAGTGTTTTAAAAGAAGTTCAAGATTCAATTAAAGAAGTCCATTCAGACATAAAAAAACTATTAATAGATCTCAATGTTGGTGAAAAAATTAGAAATGGCTTCAAAGTATCCATAGTGGGGGAAGTAAATGCTGGGAAGTCGTCACTATTTAACTTGTTATCAAAAAGAAACGCAGCCATTGTTTCAGAGAGCAAAGGAACGACTAGAGACATCATAGAAGTGTATCTAAATATTGACGGTTATCCAGTTATATTGGCTGACACAGCAGGCATAAGAGATTCAAATAATGAAGTTGAAAAAAAAGGAATTTTGTTGGCAATTAATAGGTTAAAAGAATCTGATCTAAACTTAATAATGATTGATAATTCCTCAAAAAAAATTAATGATAAAATAAAAAAACTGATTAATCAGGATTCTATTATCGTTTTAAATAAATCTGATATTAGCAGTAAAATAGCTCATAACTTTGACAAGTCACAAGTAGTATTAGTTTCTGTAAAAAATAATTCAAACATAATCCAATTAATAGATAAAATGAAAGAAAAGCTTAGCAAAAAATTTATAACGACAAACAATGTAGTTGTAACAAGAGAAAGACATAGAAATAAATTAAATGACTGTTTAAAAGAAATAGATAATTTTCTTAAAAAAGACCAAAATAAAGATATAGAAATGGCAGCAGAAGATCTGAGATTGGCAACGAGGCACTTAGGGGCCATAGTTGGAAAAGTAGATGTTGAGGAAATCCTCGGTTCAATCTTTAAAGATTTCTGTATAGGTAAATAGATTAAATAAGATCTTGTAAAATCATTTTAGAGTAATACATTTAGTTTATGAAGGATTTTAACTATGATATAGTCGTTATTGGTGGCGGGCATGCAGGATGTGAAGCAGCGGCAGCATCCGCTAGAATGAGTGTGAATACTGCTCTCTTTACTCATAAAATTGAGACCATAGGTGAGATGTCGTGTAATCCAGCTATTGGTGGGTTAGGAAAGGGACATCTCGTAAGAGAAATAGATGCGCTCGATGGAGTAATGGGCATCGTAACTGATAAGTCAGGTATTCAATTTAGACTATTAAATAGAAGTAGAGGTCCCGCCGTTAGAGGACCAAGAACACAATCAGATAGAATCTTATACAAACAGCACATGCAACATCTTTTATTAAACTACGAAAACTTAACTGTAGTAGCTGATCCAGTGGTTAAATTTTTATTTGATAATAATAAAATAATAGGATTTGTTACAGAGAGTAATAAAAAAATTTTTTGTAAACAACTAATTTTGACAACTGGAACTTTTTTAAACGGACTAATACATATTGGCCAAAAACAAATTCCAGCAGGTAGATTTGACGAAAAACCTTCAACAGGCTTAAGCGAACAACTTAAAAAATATAATATCAAACTTGGTAGGTTAAAAACAGGAACGCCCCCACGTTTAGATGGAACAACTATAAATTACGATGAAATTGAAATGCAGGCAGCAGATTCTGATCCTTATTTTTTTTCTTTTTTAACCGACAAACTAAACAATAAGCAAATTTCATGTGGTGTGACGCACACAAACAGTGAAGTTCATAAAATAATTAAAGACAATATACATCTTAGCGCCATGTATTCTGGCAATATTAAGGGTGTTGGCCCAAGATATTGTCCGTCTATAGAGGATAAGATTGTAAAATTTAAAGAGAAAGAACGACATCAAATTTTCCTTGAACCCGAAGGTTTAAACGACAGTACTGTTTACCCAAATGGCATCTCGACTTCGCTCCCAGAAGAGATTCAGCTTCAATTGTTGGCTAAAATAAAGGGTTTAGAAGAAGTTAAGATGGTTAGACCTGGCTATGCTATCGAGTATGATTATATTGATCCACGAGAGCTATATTCAACTTTGGAAACTAAAAAAATTAAGTCACTTTTTTTAGCGGGACAAATAAACGGAACTACCGGGTACGAAGAGGCTGCAGCTCAAGGTCTAATAGCTGGCATTAATGCTGCGCTAAAAATAAAAAATGAAAAAGAATTTATACTAGACAGATCAGAATCTTATATTGGTGTTATGATCGACGACCTGATTACTAAAGGTGTATCCGAGCCATATAGAATGTTTACATCTAGAGCAGAGTATAGACTCTCTCTTCGTGCAGATAATGCAGATCAAAGACTAACTCCGCTTGGAATAAAAATTAATTTAGTTAAAAAAATTAGAGAACAGAGTTTTTTAGAGAAACAAAAAAAACTAATTTCTGTGTATGATGCTTTGCAATCTCAATCAATATCTCCTAATGCAGCAGCTAAACATTCTGTAAAAATTGCTATGGATGGCGTAAAAAGAACTGGCATCGAGGTTTTATCTCAGAAGGGTGTAACACTTGGTAAATTAAGAAAAATTTGGGATACAATACCCCATTTTGAGAGTCACATTGACGAACAAGTTGAAATAGATGCACATTACTCAGGTTATTTAAAAAGGCAATCTCATGATGTAGCAGCTTTCAAAAAGGATGAAGCAATATATATTCCAGATGATATCGACTATGAAAGTTTCAGCGGCCTTTCCAACGAAATTAAATCTAAACTTAAACTAACCAAACCAAAAACTCTCGGACAAGCCTTAAGAATAGATGGTGTAACTCCTGCAGCAGCCATTATACTTTTGGCATTTATAAAAAAAAGCAGATATAAAGTATCTGCTTAATGACAGAAAAAGAAGTAGAATCAATCTTATTAAATAAATTACATTTCAGTCAAGACTCTTTGTATAAACTTAGTATTTATTGCAAGGAGGTAATAGATTATAATCAAAAATTTAACCTAATAGCTAAATCGACAATAGACAGCATATGGGACAGGCATATTTTAGACTCAGCACAGTTAGTAAAATTTATAAAATTCGATGATGGTTTAAGTTTATCTGATCTTGGAAGTGGCGCCGGATTTCCCGGTATAGTTCTTGCAATATTTAATAGGAACCCTAAGTTTCACGTGAAACTTTATGAGAAGTCTAGAGTTAAAAACAAGTTTCTTAACGCTTTATGTGGTAAACTAAACATTAAAGCTGATATATATGAAAATGACTATAAAACCCATTATATTAGTAGTGAATACGTTGTTTCTAGAGCTTTTAAAAACCTAGAAGAACATATTCGCATTTCACGTGAAATAGTAAAAGTTAATCATAAACTTATCATTTTAAAGGGAAGAAAAGCAGAGGAGGAGATAAAAAATCTTAACATTAAATTTAATTACAGTTATAGTCTTGAAAAAAGTATTACTAATGTAGAGTCAAAAATAGTAATAATGAATATTAAAAAATAAAATGAAAAAAATAATATCTATAATTAATCAAAAGGGAGGAGTTGGAAAAACTACTACCGTCATTAATCTATCTACCGCTTTAGCCCAACTAGGTAAGAAAATATTAGTTATAGATTTGGACCCGCAGGGAAATGCAACAACTGGTCTTGGAAGATCTAATGCTGAAAATGACAATAGCATTTATAAAGTAATTATAGGTCAAACTGACCTAAAAAACAGCATACAAAAGAGTTGCGTTAAAAACGTTGATATCATTGGTTCTAACGTCAATTTATCAGGTCTAGAAGTAGAAACTGCTAACGATCCAAATAGAGCTTTCCTTTTAAAGGAGATTTTAACTGAAAAAAATAAAGATTTTATCGATCAGTACGAAAATATATTTATTGATTGCCCACCATCATTAAGCTTGCTCACCGTGATGTCACTAGTAGTTGCGGATGAATTATTAGTACCTCTTCAAACAGAATTTTTTGCACTAGAAGGAATATCTCAGTTATTAAAAACAATTGAAAGAATAAAAATAAATTTAAATCCCACATTAACAATTAGAGGAATTCTCTTAACCATGTTTGACAAAAGAAATAAATTGTCAACACAAGTAGATGATGAAGCCAGAAAGTATTTTAAAGAAAAAGTTTACAAAACTGTAATACCAAGAAACGTGAGATTATCAGAGGCACCATCGCACGGCGTACCATGTATTATTTATGACAAAGAATGTCTTGGCAGTAAATCATATATTGAATTGGCAAAAGAGTTCGTTAAACAAGAGAGAGCACCAGTTTAAATGGCTGATGAAAAAAAAAAAGGACTAGGTAGAGGTTTAATGTCACTTTTTGGAGATCAAGAGGAACCGATCTCTGTTAAATCAAATCCTAATAATCCATATTTATTAGCATCCATAAGCGATTTAGTAGCAAATAGATTTCAACCAAGAAAATATTTTGATGAACAGAAAATAGAGGAATTAGCACAGTCAATCAAAAAAAATGGTTTAATTCAACCAATCGCCGTTAGACCGGTTAAAGAAGATGAATATGAAATTGTAGCAGGTGAGAGAAGGTGGGTAGCAGCACAAAAAGCAGGACTCCACAAGGTTCCCGTAGTTGTTCTTAACCTTAATGATACACAATCTTTAGAACTGTCAATTATAGAAAATATCCAGAGAGAAGATCTTAACTCTATAGAAGAAGCTAAAGGTTATAATCGTTTAATCACTGAATTTAATTATGATCATAAAAAACTTTCTGAATTTATGGGAAAAAGTAGGAGTCATGTTAGTAACACTCTTAGACTTTTATCACTACCGGCAGATATAATTAAACTTGTAGACGAAGGTAAGCTTACTGCAGGCCAAGTAAGACCTTTGGTAGGAAGATTCAATGCGACTGAATTAGCCCGTGCTATAATTAAAGAAAAGCTAAGCTCAAGGTCTATCGAAAATTTAGTAAAAAGAGAAAAAGAAGTAGAAGATGAAAAATCCAAAGTACCCAAAAAAACTGATGCTAATGTGTTATTAGCTCAAAGAAAAATTGAAGCTAGCTTAGGATTGCACACAAAGATAATAAGTAAAAAAAAAGGGGCAGGAAAAGTAGTGATTGAATTTAGTAATGTGGATCAATTTGAAATGCTATCTAATTTATTGATTAAGAAGAAGTAGTGTTAGAAGCTTGGGCTGTAAGACCTATTATCAAATCTTTCATCACGATATCATTTCGTAAATGAGAATTTTTTTTCATTAAAACTTCAGTTTCTCCGATTTTTGAAACTAACTTATTTAGTTCGTTCAGTGTCCAATTTTTTAGCTGCTGAATTACCATCGGTTTATCTTTCCAAAAAATAGGTGGTTTTAAACGATCTATAGATTCAACATAAATTTTTTTATTACCTCCACTCATTTTAATTATTTCTTGTAACTTTAGAATCCTGTGATTTAAATTATTTAAATAAAAAAATATGTCATCTGCTATAAAATCTATTTCAGATAACAAACTGTTAATTTTTATCTTCTCACCATTTAGAGCACTATCTCTAATTTTATCAAAGCTAGTATCACTTTTAATATTCAATATTTGTATAATCTCATCTTTATTAATTACTTTTTTTAAAAAAAAGGTTTTAATTTTTATAAGTTCACTTTTAATAATTTGTCTGTCCATATTTGAATTGGAGAGGATCAAGTTAACTATTTCGCCTGACAAACCTTTAAAATCTTTCAACTCTTTGTTTACGAAGGTAATCAATGTTTTATCATTATCCTCATAACAAGGAAATATTGCTAGTTTAGTACTTTTTTCAAATAAATTTCTTAGTTTTGATCTTTTTTCTAAATTTTCTGAAAAAAGATAAATTTGAATGTTTTTATTTTCTTTATCTAAACATTCAATAATTTCGTTATAAATTTTATCTGATACTTCTTGTATAAAGATTATTTTTTTTTCAGAAAAAAGTGATTCATTAACTATGTTTTGATATAAAATATTTTTATTTTTTATTATCTCTCTTTCAAAAAAAATTATATTTTCAGAGTTTTCATTTTTTTCTTTTATAGCTTGTTTGATATCATCTTTGATTCCATTGTTTTGGCCATAGATTAAAGTGATCTGATAATTTTTTAAAATATTTACATTTTTTTCAACAACATAGCTCTTTAGAATCATTGATTTCTCATTTTTAAAACTATGAAATTAATAATATCATCTGAAATACGTTGAATAATACTCTCCTTTAAATTCTTTTCATTATTAATTGTATCTGAGTGTTTATCTGCAACGTTATAATTTTCACTCTGCAAAAACATTTTTTGTATTTTTTCATTATTATCTAAATTTGTCATGAGAAAATTTACAGTAAGGGTTAAATTATACTTCGTAATTTTACCTGTTACATCTTTAGATTTAGTAGTTTTTGCTTCTTGTATTTTAACCTGAATATCATATTTATTTTCTGAATTTTTGTTTGAGATAATAAAAATATTATTTTTTAAGGAATTAGTAAATTCTTGTGCTCCGTCCACATCGAAATTTTTTATATAAATCAATTTGTTATCTTGATTAACTCTTTTAAATCCACAGGACGATAACAATAACGAAAAAAAAATAAGTATTAATATAATTTTCATTTTTCTGTACAATTAATTTATTTCAACAAGATAATTAACTATTTTATTCCTTACAAATATTATTTTTTTAATTTCATTTTTGCTTAATATCTTATTAATTTTAATAATTTTTTTACACTCAACTATAACATTTTTTTCATCTAAATCTTTTTTAACCTCGATTATTTCTTTTGTTTTTCCGTTGATTTGTATGGCAATTTTTATTTTTTCACTTAAGCCTAATTTATCATCAACTTTTGGCCAAACATTAATTTCTTTCGCGCTCAATTGCTCTAAGCATTCATGTGCAAGATGGGGCACAAAAGGAATAAGAATCTTCATTAATTTTGTAAGATTTTTTTTTAAGCAGTCATTACTTATCTCTTCAATTACCGCTGCGTTAAATAAGCTATAAATACTGTATATGTTTGCAACAACTACATTTAATTGAAAATTATTAATTAAGTTAGTTATTTTTAAAATATAATTATTAATTTTAATTTCAAAATCTTTACCTTTATTATTAGTACTATCCTCACGATTAATAATTACATGATTTAAATTATAAAGTTTTTGTAAAAATTTATAAGCTGCATTAACACCTTGGTTTGACCACTGAACATCTTTTTCAGGAGGGCTATCAGATAAGATAAACCATCTAACAGAATCAGCTCCGTAAGATTTAACCATACTTTCAGGATCAATTACATTTTTTTTAGATTTTGACATTGACTCAGACGGACCAACAACAACCTTCGTTTTATCTAGAATTTTTACAAATAAATTTTCATCATTTTTTTCTATTTCGTCGGGACTTAACCACTTACCGTCACTACCTTTGTATGTTTCATGACAAACCATTCCTTGTGTAAAAAGACCCTTGAATGGTTCTTTTGTGTTTATCTTAGTATTATTTTTTTGGATAGTGTGCATAAAGAATCTCGAATAAAGTAAATGTAAAATAGCATGCTCAACACCGCCTATATACTGATCAACTGGCATCCAATAATTTAAATTGTCCACATCGAAGGGTTTTTTTTCATTTCTTGGTGAACAAAATCTCATAAAGTACCAAGAGGAATCCACGAATGTATCTAGCGTATCAGTTTCTCTAATTGCCGGGTTCCCTGTTTTTTTATGAATAGTTTTTTTCCAACTAGTATGATTTGCGAGTGGATTCCCACTTTCTTTGAGATCGACATCTTCAGGCAATTGTATAGGTAATTCCTCTTTTTCAACAGGAACGACGCTACCATCTTCCAGATAAATCATTGGTATAGGGCAGCCCCAATATCTTTGTCTTGAGACGCCCCAATCTTTTAACCTAAAAGAAATTTTTTTTTGGCCTATCTTTTTTTTTTCAATTATTTTTATAG
>Ga0115004_10000724_pt1 | contig 25877 bp, 26 predicted proteins | sample ArcticOcean_MG_C_10_FD_88737 | JGI IMG/M metagenome (GOLD analysis project Ga0115004, IMG submission 88737) | Marine microbial communities from western Arctic Ocean - ArcticOcean_MG_CB11_90 | ecosystem: Environmental > Aquatic > Marine > Oceanic | place: Arctic Ocean: Canada Basin | collected... | reverse complement strand
GAAAGTAAGTATATTAAATATCTTAATTATGGCAAAAATACAATTAAATGGAAGTAAAATAGAATTAAAGAATAAATATTCCATATTTACTTTATTAAAAAAATACAAACTAGAAAGTAAAAAAATTGCAGTCGAACTAAATGGTAAAATTATCAATGGTAACAAACACAAGACAGTGTTCTTAAAAGACAAGGATAAAATAGAAATTGTTCATTTTATTGGAGGTGGTTAATGCTTATGAAGAAAGATACTTTTAAAGTTGCCAATCAAATTCTAAAATCAAGATTAATAGTTGGCACAGGTAAATATAAAAATTTTAAAGAAACAGCACGAGCTGTAATAGCTTCTGGGGCAGATATGGTTACAGTAGCGGTAAGAAGAATTAATATTTTAGATAATAAAAAACCATTACTTACAGACTTTCTTAGCCCTAAAAAAATTAAATACCTGCCCAATACCGCTGGATGTTTCAACTCAGAAGAGGCACTAAGAACTCTAAGACTTGCTCGGGAAATGGGTGGATGGAAAATGGTTAAATTAGAAGTTTTAGGTGATAAAAAAACCCTATACCCAAATATGATCGAAACTTTAAAAGCAACAAAAGTTTTAGTTAATGAAGGATTCAAAGTTTTAGTTTATTGTTCTGATGATCCGTTACTGGCAAAAGAGTTAGAATATTTAGGAGCATCTGCAATCATGCCTTTAGCATCGCCAATAGGATCTGGCCTTGGGATTCAGAATAAAATTAACTTATCTATTATTATTAAGAATTCAAAAGTTCCAATAATAGTTGACGCAGGCCTTGGTACGGCTTCAGATGCAACAATCGCAATGGAAATGGGGTGTGATGCAGTCCTTGTTAATAGTGCTTTAGCGAAGGCAAAAAATCCAATTTTAATGGCAGAGTCTTTCAAAAATTCAGTAATTTCAGGAAGACAGGCTTTTCTAGCAGGCAGAATGAAAAAATTATTTTATGCCGACCCTAGTAGCCCCATTAAAGGTTTAATTTAAGCTGCTTTTTTCTTTCTTCTTACCCACAAGGTTCTTAATATTTTTTTACTTTTTTTGACTTCTTTTTTTTTTGTCTTTTCAGAAATAACTTTACTACTTTTTTTACTTTCTTTTTTTGGACTCTTTTTTATATTTTCAGGGACAGCTTCGGTAATTGGCGATATATTTATATTTTCTATTCTATTTATAATTTTTTTATTCTTATCTAGTAAAGCTATACTATACTCAGGAATTAAAAATTTTGGATTTGCAATAAATTTAATGTCAATTTTAAACTTATCTTTGAAGTATTTAATTTCTTTTTTTAAAACATCATCAACATAGAGTTTAACTTTTTCCGGAACTTGAACATTGACAATTTTTACTTTATCCGTAAATGAAAGCATTTCTGATTTCTTAACAATTTTTAAGGCAAATGATTCTAGAGAAAGATTAGTTTCCCATTTTATTGAACCCTCTCTCAACCTTTGTCTTGTCATCTCCAATAGACCAAAAGTACTTATTTTACCAACTTGAATTCTTGCTCTATCTTTTCTAATAGACTCTCTCATTTTTTTTTCCACTAATTTTCGATTAAAAAAATTCATCATATCGATAAAATCTATAACAATTAAACCAGATAAGTCTCTGATTTTTAACTGTTTTGCTATTTCCTCAGCGGCTTCTAGATTTGTATTCAAAGCAGTTTTTTCAATGTTAGAAGCTTTAATAGATTGACCTGAATTTATGTCTATAGCCACCAGTGCTTCTGTAGGATTTATTACTAAATAACCTCCTGACTTTAGTTTCACTACTGGGTCAAAAATATTATTTAATTCTTTTTCAATGCCTGCAGAATGAAATAAAGGAATTTTCCCCTTATGTTTTTTTAAAAATTTAGAGCTTTTAGGTATTAATTCTTTTATAAAAGATTTTGCTTTTTGATGTCCTTCGGTTCCATCTACATAAATATTTGTAGTATCGTTATCATATATATCTCTTAAAGCTCTTTTGATTATGTCACCTTCTTCATAAATTAACGAAGGAGCATTAGAGTCTAGTGCTTTATTTCTAATTTGTTCCCAGGTTTTAATGGTATTTTCAAAATCTTTTTCTATTTCATTTTTTGTTTTGTTTGCTCCTGCGGTTCTTACAATTACGCCCATACTTTTTGGAATGTCAATTTCATTTAAAATTTTTCTTATTTTTGTTCTATCTGCAGATGCAAAAATTTTTCTAGAAATTCCACCGCCTTTAGCAGTGTTAGGCATTAGCACCATATATTTACCTGCTAGGGATATAAACGTAGTAAGTGCTGCTCCTTTATTTCCTCTTTCTTCTTTAATAACTTGAATCAAAATAACCTGTCCAGGCTTTATTACTTCTTGAATTTTATATCGTTTAATTCCGTAAGAATTTTTTAATTTCTCTCTTGCATTTGTGTCCTGTTTCTTTTCCTCAGGTTGTGAAATATTTCTGTCTTTTGTTTGTAAGTTACTATCTTTTTTATCTAAGATTTCACTCTCATCTTCACTATGTGTTATTTCATTTTCTGATTTAAGTTCATTATTTAACTCATTTAAATTTTTATTTTTTAAATCTTCTCTTATTTTTTCTTCTACTTCTTGCAATTTTTCTTTATCATCAGTGGGAATTTGATAATAGTCTGACTGAATATCGTTAAAAGCTAGAAAACCATGCTTTATTCTACCGAAGCCAATAAAAGCAGCTTGCAGTGAAGGCTCTACTCTACTTACTGTACCAAGGTAAATATTATTTTTAAAATTTATTTTGTTCTTATCTTCGTATTCGTATTCTTCAATCCCATTATCAGATTTAAGAACAACTCTAGTTTCGTCTGGATGCGACGCATCAATATATAAATTTTTTTCCATTTTAAGTGAATTCCTTTAGTGATTAAATTTAATGAATTTTGTTTGAAAATTTTCATGATATTACTATACAAAATTTTTAAACAATTTTCATTAAATATGAACAATATAACATGCCATAAGATAGCCAAAATTAAAGCTTTAGTTCATTATATTCATGCTCGGTCATTTTAACATTTTAATTAAAGCAGTTATTACTGTTATTTTATCTTTATTCTTTATAGCGTTTTCAGCTTTATGGTATTTTTCTTCAGGTCTCCCTGATTATAAAAAACTAGAAAGCTACGAACCGCCAGTTTCTAGTAGAGTTTACGCAAACAATGGTACTTTAATTGCGGAATATGCAATCGAAAAGAGACTATTCATACCTTATGACTCAATACCTGCAACAGTAATCAATTCTTTTTTATCAGCAGAAGATAAGAATTTTTTTAATCACACGGGTATTGATCCAAAAGGAATAATTAGAGCCGTATTTAATAATTTTAAAAATATGATCAACAACAAAAGATTAGAAGGAGCATCTACTATTACGCAGCAGGTAGCCAAAAATTTTTTGTTAACAAATGAAGTGTCTTTAAAAAGAAAAATAAAAGAAGCAATTCTAGCATTTAGAATTGAAAAAGCTTACACAAAAGAAAAAATATTAGAGCTATATTTAAATCAGATTTATCTTGGAGAGGGCACATACGGCATAGCAGCAGCCAGCCTAGAATATTTCGATAAATCTGTTAAAGATCTAAATTATTCAGAAGCAGCGTTGTTAGCATCATTGCCAAAAGCACCAAGTAAATATAATCCTTTTAGATATTACGACTTAGCAAAACTAAGAAGAAATTTAGTTTTACAAAATTTAAATGAGAATAATTTTATTAACAAAAATGAATTACAAAAATATATAAAAAAAGAAATTAATTTAAAAAAAAGAAAAATTAAGCTGCTTAAAGAGGCCAATTATTACACTGAAGAAATTAGAAGAGTTATTAAAGACAGCTATGGTTTTGATAAATTGTATGCTGAAGGCCTGTCTATCAAATCAGCCTTAGATGTAGAATACCAACTTCATGCTTTAAGTGCCTTAAGATCGGGCATAGAGTCTTACGACAAGAGACATGGTTGGAGAGGTCCAATATTAAACACAAAGCTTGTAGCTAACTGGAAAAAAAAATTAAAAGAAAAAAAAATTGATACAAGTCTAGGTTGGAAATTTGCGAAAATAATTAATGTAAAAGAATCGGAAATTATATTTAAGATCCTAAATGAAGATGAACTGGGGATAATTCAAAGCGTCAATCTAAAGTGGGCAATAAAAAAAACAATTTATGACTCATTTAATATTAATGATATTATTTTTGTAAGTAAGAATTCAAAAAAAATTTGGGAACTCAAACAATATCCAAAAGTCAATGGAGCTATCGTTGCAATAGATCCACACAACGGCAAAGTAAAAGCTTTAGTTGGAGGATTTAGTTTTGAGTCAAGTGAGTTTAATAGAGTTACACAAGCCAAAAGACAACCAGGGTCTGCTTTTAAACCATTTGTTTACGCTACTGCTTTAGAAAATAATTTTTCTCCAAATTCTATAGTTCTAGACGCACCATTTATAGCAGAACAAGGGGTTGGATTAAAAGATTGGAAACCAGAAAATTATGGAAAAGAATTTTATGGACCAACTACGTTAAGAAAAGGAGTCGAATATTCAAGAAATTTAATGACCGTTAGAATAGCTCAAGAAACAGGGTTGAAAAAAATTTTAGAATTATCACAAGAATTAGATATTTATAATGATATACCGGAGCTTCTATCTGTTTCCCTAGGCTCTGCCGAAACAACGCTATTCAAAATAACTAATGCTTACGCAACTTTTATTAATGGAGGGAAAAAAATAAATCCGGTTCTAATTGAAAGAATTCAAGACAGAAGAGGAAAAACTATTTTTAATTCAGATAATCGAGTTTGTGTTGGTTGTGACAGGTTTTCAGAATCTAAAATCATAATTCCATCTATTAAAGACAATCTTCAACAAGTCATAAGCAAAGAAACAGCTTATCAGATTTTATCAATGCTTGAAGGAACTATTCAAAGAGGAACAGGAAAAAGACTTAGAGATTTAAAAGTACCGCTTGCTGGAAAAACAGGAACAACAAATGATAATTACGATGCTTGGTTTATAGGCTCCACATCTAATCTTGTAATAGGCGTCTATATTGGGTTTGATGTTCCTAAAACCCTCGGAAGATATGAAACTGGAGCTAAAGCAGCTTTACCTATATTTAAAAATTTTATTAAAGAAGCTTTGTATAAAGATGATTTTAAACCATTCTTTATACCAGAAGAAATATTTTTTGCTGCTATAAACTATAATACCGGAAAAAAAGAAAATTTTAGTAACTCTGACTCTATAGTAGAGGCATTTAAACTAAGTGATATTAACAAAATGAAAAATAATAATCTAGGTAAAAACACTAACTATGATAGCCTAATTAAGTTTAGACAATTTTACTAATGGAAATATTAGATATCCAAATAAATCTAGCTGAAAAAGCATTAAAAAATATCAGGGGGTATCTTTGAAGCTAATCAGATTCAATCTAAATTAGAAAATTTAAACTCAATAATCGCAAGTGAATACTTTTGGAAAGATAGCAATAAAGTAAAAAAAATTGTTAAAGAAAAAAAGCATTTAGATATTGTAGTTGAAATGTTTCATATATCAGAAAAAGATTTAGAAAATCTTAAAGATATTTATAATTTAGCTAAAGAAGAGTCTAATGATGAGATTATCTCAGATTGTTTAATAAAGATTGAAGATATAAAAAAAGAAATAAAAAAAAATGAAATTAGCTGTTTCCTTTCTGGAGAGAATGATACTTTAGATATTTATTTAGAAATTCACGCAGGAGCAGGCGGAACAGAAAGTCAAGACTGGGCTGAAATGTTAAGAAGAATGTATTTAAAGTGGTTTGAAAAGAGATCATTTAAATTCGAAATTATTAGCGAACATAAAGGCGATGAAGCGGGTATCAAATCATCGATAGTCAAGGTAACAGGTGAACATCTATACGGGTTAATGAAAAATGAATCTGGTGTTCACAGACTAGTTCGAATATCACCTTTTGACAGTGGAGCAAGAAGACACACAAGTTTTGCAAGTATATGGGTTTACCCATCTATTGAGGATGAAATTGATATTAAAATAGATGAAAAAGATTTGAGAATTGATACCTATAGATCAAGCGGAGCAGGTGGGCAACATGTCAATGTTACAGATAGTGCTGTGAGGATAACACACATACCAACAAAAATTGTTGTACAGTGTCAAAATCAGAGATCTCAGCACAAGAATAAAGAGACATGTTACAAGATGCTAAAAGCAAGATTATATGAACATGAAATACAAAAAAGAGAAGAGCAAGAGCAAAAAAATGTTAGTTCAAAAACTGATATTGGTTGGGGCCATCAAATACGCTCATATGTTTTACAACCGTATAGATTAGTGAAGGATTTAAGATCTAAAATAGAAAGTACGAATCCTGATGACGTATTAAACGGTAATTTAGATCAATTTATTGAAGGAAATTTGTTCAGACCATAATGAAAAAATTTTTTTTTTTAATAATTTTAATAATTGTATTTTTATTAACTTTAGGTGCTATATATCTATCAGTAGTTGGACATCAAACATCAAAATTTAATAGTCGGATTATTAAAGAGGTTAAGCAAAAAGATCCCAAAATTGAGCTACAGTTAGAAAAAATTAAAATTAAACTAGACATTAAAAAATTTCAACTATTTTTTTCAACAAAAAAACCAAAAATTCAATATCAAAATATAAAGATCCCTGTTACTGAAATTAAAATTTATTCAAAAATAAGTAAGATTTTAAGTTCTAAAATTGAAGTAAATCAAATAACTTTCAAATTAGAAAAATTTAAAATCGAAAACATACAAAAAATTGCAATCCGGATTAAGCCATCAAATTTTAAGGCTTACTTACTTAACAATCTAAAGAAAGGTGAAGTTGAAAAAGTATCATTCGATTTAAATATGGATGAAGACTGGAACATCATTAGCTACAAAGTAAACGGTGTAATTAAGAAGGTTAACATTAAAATTAAAAATTACTTCACAATAAAAGATATAAGTTTCAATTTTATATTAGATAATAATTTAGCCCTGATTAATTCGATAAATGCCACCTATAATGGCATTGAAGTAACAAAAGGATCAATAGATGTTGATCGAAGAAAAAATCTTGAGATCAAAGGTAAAATTAATACGAGTTACAATCTAAAAGAAACCCAACTAAACAAACAATTCACAAAAGTAAAATTCTTTAAAGAAAATAAGATTCAAGTGAAAGGCTCACTGCTTCATGAATTTAATTTAAAAATAAACAATAACTATAAAATTGTCGATTATAATTATAAATCTACAGGTATAATTTCACAATCCCAGTTAATTTTAAATAATGTGATTAAAAATCAATTTCTTAAAAAGGAAATAAAAAAAGTTCTATTTAAAAAAATTAAACTTGAAATAAGATTAAATAAAAAAAACAAAAATTTACTTTTGCTAGACGGACTATACAGCACAAATAATTCAGATTATAAAAAATTTAAAATTAGAAACAATTTAAAGAAAAAAAATCAAAATTTTGATATTGATTTAGACCTAACTGAAAAAATTTTCTTTGATTTAATTAATTTTAAAACAGACTTAAATAAAAATAATAATCTCAAAACTAAATTTAGTATTAAAAATAATAAAGTTTTTTTTAAATCGATAGATTTTAGCGAGGGAAAGAATGCTATCTCTGTTAAAGAGTTGCTGCTAAACAATAAGAACGAAGTTGTTAAGCTAGTTAGTCTTAATCTCTTAACACTCAAAAATAATAAAGAAAATAACAATTTAAAAATTATTTTTGGAAAAAAAATATCTATTTTTGGAAAAATATATGATTCATCAAATTTATTGAAGCTCTTGTCAGCAGACAACAAATCAAATTTATTAAAAAACTTTACCAAAGAAGTGGAAATTAAAATAGAAAATTTGATCACTAGTTCACAAATTCCTTTAAAAAATTTTAATTTAATTGGTCTTATTGAGAAAGGTAAATTCAATAAGATGTCAGCAAAAAGTGAATTCTCCGAAGACCAATATTTAGACATATCTTTAAAAAAAGATTTAAATAATAAAAAAATACTAGAGGTTTATTCAGATTCCCCAGAGGCATTACTCAGTGAGTATAAATTTTTTGAAGGCATAAATGGTGGAAAATTATTATATCGATCTATAATTGATAAAAACAATTCTGTTTCAAAACTTACAATTGAAGATTTTAAAATAATTAAAGCTCCTGCTTTCGCAACTCTGTTAACTCTAGCAGACCTCAGTGGTGTTGCTGATATTTTATCTGGAAAAGGCATTAGTTTTGATTTTTTAGAAATTAACTTAAAAGATGATTCTAACGTTACTACAGTAGAAGAAATATTAGCTTTAGGAACAAGCGTTTCACTTCAGATGGATGGCTATATAGAAAAAAAAACAGGTTTAATAAGTTTAAGCGGGACATTAGTTCCAGCTAAAACGTTGAATAGTTTGGTTTCAAAAATTCCAGTTATTGGCAATATTCTCGTCGGAGATAAAATCGGTGAAGGAGTTTTTGGGGTAAGCTTTAAGATAAAAGGTTTGCCCGGTCGAGTTAAAACTTCTATTAATCCAGTAAAAACTATTACACCCAGGTTTATTACAAGAGCTTTAGAAAAAGCAAAAAAAAAATAAATTACTTTAGTTTAATTATAAAATGTTTTTTTTTTCCATGTGAAACTTTAACACAATCATTCTTCTCAAAGTCTTTAAGTTCAATTAATTTTTTTTCATTCTCAACAAGTGTATCGTTAATTTTTATACCTTTTTCATTAATTGCTCTTCTAATTTCACTTTTAGAATTCATAATATTATTACTATGCATCAATTCAATTACACTGATTCCATTTTTTAGTTGAGATTTTGTAATTAAAGTTTCTGGTAAATTCTTGCCTATCCCTTTACCTCTAAATGTTTCAGTGGCAGTTTTTTCTGAATCATATGCATTTTTTTTACCATGTAAAATTTTGGTAGCTTCATTTGCTAGTAAAATTTTTAAATTATTAATATTTTTTTCTTCATTTGTAATTTTTACTAATTCTTCACTACTAATTTCAGTAAAATATTTTAAGAATCTTTGAACGTCGTCATCATTAGTGTTTCTCCAAAACTGCCAATAATTATATGGAGATAGCAATTCTTCATTTAACCATATGGCACCACTCACCGTTTTTCCCATTTTTGCTCCAGATGCTATTGTTATCAAAGGAGTTGTTAGTCCAAAAGATTCTTTTTGACTCATCTTTCTAATTAATTCTACTCCATTAACAATATTACCCCATTGATCTGAGCCACCAATTTGTAAATCACAATTATATTTTTCATTTAATTTATAAAAATCGTAAGCCTGTAAAATCATATAATTAAATTCCATATAACTAAGAGACTGTTCTCTTTCTAGCCGCAATCTAACACTGTCGAAGCTTAACATTTTATTAATAGTAAAATGCTTTCCTACAGTTCTTAAAAATTCTATGTATTGTAATTTATTTAACCACTCAGCATTATTTACAAATATAGGCTTAGTTTTTTCATTTTCGAAATTTAATAGTTTCTCAAATACCTTTTTTATTTTTTCAATATTTCTATCAATTGTTTCTTCGTCTAGAATTTTTCTAGTTGAATCTTTTCCTGAGGGATCTCCTATAAGAGTTGTACCTCCACCGAGTAAAATGATTGGTTGGTGGCCATATTTTTGCAGCATTCTTAAACACATAATCTGCAACAAACTTCCGACATGTAAACTTGGAGCGGTACAATCAAAACCAATATAAGCTCTAATAGGTTTTTGATTGATTATACTTGTTAATTTTTCTTGATCTGTGCATTGATGAAAAAAACCTCTTTGATTAATTTCATAAATAAAATTATTTTTCATAGATAGTTTGATTTAAAATTACTTTTACACAATAATAGTTATAAATAAAATAATTACTAATGAAAAAACTAGTTACATCAATAGGATTAATGAGTGGAACATCTTGTGATGGTATAGATGCGTCAATTATCAAGTCAGATGGAGATGATATATTATATTTAATAGGAGATTGTTTTTATCCTTATGAAGAAAAAAGAAGACTTAGAATAAGAAGATTTAAAGAAAAAATAGATAAAGTTTCAGATTTAGAAATCAATAAAAGTGAATTAGTTGATTTAGAAAAAGAAATTACATTACTGCATTTTAAAGCTATAAATTCCCTTTTAGAAAAATTAAAATTAAGTAAGTCTGAAATCGATCTAGTCGGACTACACGGGCATACAATATTTCACCGTTTTCAAGAGAAAAAAACTAGGCAACTAGGAGACGGAAAACTTTTGTCCAAATTAACAGGTTTAAATGTAATTTATGATTTCAGAGAAAATGATATAAAAAATGGAGGTCAAGGCGCACCTTTAGTTCCTATATTTCATAAGTTATTACAAAAAAAATTAGAACTAAAGACACCGGTTGTTTTTATAAATATTGGAGGAATATCAAACTTAACTTATTTAAATAAAAATGATGAAATGATAAGTTTTGACTCAGGTCCTGGTAATTTTTTAATAGACAAATTATTACAACGAATATCTAACAATAAAGTACAGTTTGATAAAAATGGAGAAATAGCTTTCAAGGGTAGAGTCGATACAAACGTGTTAGATAGTTATTTAAGCGATTCATACTATGACTCTCTTCCTCCAAAGTCGCTAGATGTAAATGATTTTAATCTTAGTCCAGCAAACGAATTAAATTTAGAAAATTCAATTACTACATTATCTGAACTTACAATACAAACCATAGTTAATTCGTTTAAATTTTTTTCCGAAATGCCTGAGCAAATTATTTTATGTGGAGGCGGAAGAAAAAATAAATATATTTATGAACGTATTAAAAAGTTAAGTAATATTTCTACATTTTGTATAGACGAATATAAATTAAATGGAGATTTTATAGAGTCCCAAGCCTTTGCTTATCTAGCCATTAGATCTTTTTTCAAAAAACCAATTACATTTATCAAGACAACGGGTGTAACAAAGCCGATGACAGGCGGAAGACTAATAGAGTTTAAATAAGAGCAGTTTTTTCTTTAATATACTTCTCTATTTCTATAGATAGTTCGTTCTCTCTACCTTTAAAAAAATGATTTGCATTTTTAATTTTTGTAAACATTACTTCAACACCTTTTTGATTTTTAATTCTATTATCTAACTCATCAATACTTTCTTTTGTTACTAATTCGTCACCATCACTATACAAAACTTGACCTGATGTTGGGCATGGAGCAAGAAATGAAAAATCATACACATTAGGCTGAGGAGATATAGCAATAAAGTTGTTTACCTCAGGTCTTCTCATAATTAACTGCATACAAATTAAAGCACCAAATGAAAAGCCAGAAACCCAACACTGACTATAGTCTAAGTTTTCTCTCTCTATCCAATCTAATGCAGCCGCTGCATCTGATAGTTCTCCTTGTCCGTTATCAAAAACACCATCACTTTTTCCAACACCTCTAAAATTAATTTTTATTACTGAAAAACCATTTTCTAAAAAAATATTATATGCAGTTTGTACAATTTTATTATTCATTGAACCCCCATATTGAGGATGTGGCTGAAGAACAATTGCTATCGGAGATCCAAATTTTGGATTCTTATAATATTTCCCTTCAAGTCTTCCAGCAGGTCCAGGTATAAAAATTTCGGTACTTTTAGGTTTCATGAATTAGTAATGATAATTAGTGTCAAAAAAAATGACTTATAGCATGTTTTACATGAGACAATTTATTTTTTTATATACTTGACTAGTTTAGTGGGAATAAGGTATTTAAACCTCAGAAAGCATTAAAAACAATGAAATTAACTACAAAAGGAAGATATGCTGTAATGGCCATGGCTGATTTAGCTTCAAATGATGGATCAAGCCCTATAAGTTTAAATGAAATCGCCAGAAGACAAAATATATCTCTTTCATATCTAGAACAGTTATTTGTAAAGTTAAGAAACAATCATTTAGTTAAAAGCGTGAGAGGATCGCAAGGAGGATATATGTTGGAAAAAAAAGCTAAAGATATAAAAATTTCTAGCATCATTTCTGCAGTTGATGAAGAAATTAGAACACTTAATTGTAAAAAAGATTCAAAAAAAGGTTGCGGCGGAAGATCTGTTAAATGTGTAACACATTATCTTTGGGATGATCTCGAACAACATATCCGCAGTTTCTTTGAAAATAAAAATCTTAATGAACTAGTCACAAAACAAGAAAATATTTTTTAACAAATAACAAAAGATAAAAAGTAATGAAAAACCAAGATATTAATATTAACAAAGAATACAAGTACGGTTTTACCACCGACATTGAAAGCATTAGAGCTCCAAAGGGACTAAATGAAGATACTATAAAATTTATTTCTGACATTAAAAAAGAACCTAAATGGATGCTAGACTGGAGACTTAAAGCATTTAATAGATTAAGCAGTCTAAAAGAACCAAACTGGCAAAAACCAAAATACCCTAAAATTAACTATCAAGACTTATACTATTATTCTGCACCCAAAAGTTCTTCAGAAAAACCTAAAAGTTTAGATGAAATTGATCCGAAAATATTAGAAACTTATAAAAAACTCGGAATACCACTAGTTGAACAACAAAGATTAAATGGAATAGCAGTTGATGCGGTATTTGACTCAGTTTCTGTAGCCACAACATTTAAAGAAGAATTAACAAAAAAAGGAATAATATTTTGTTCCATTTCTGAAGCTATTCAAAAACATCCAGATTTAGTAAAAAAATATTTAGGTTCAGTTATACCTTTAAGCGACCATTATTTTGCAACATTAAATTCCGCAGTTTTTACCGATGGATCTTTCGTGTACATTCCACCCAACACAAGATGTCCGATGGAGCTTTCAACTTATTTTAGAATTAATGCGTCTGAAACAGGACAGTTCGAAAGAACTTTAATTATTGCAGACAAAGGAAGTTATGTAAGCTATCTAGAAGGATGCACCGCTCCTATGAGAGATGAAAACCAACTACATGCTGCAAACGTTGAATTAATTGCTTTAGATGATGCAGAAATTAAATATTCTACAGTTCAAAATTGGTACCCCGGAGATAAAAATGGTGTAGGAGGAATATATAATTTTGTAACTAAAAGAGGAGCTTGTAGAGGGAAAAATTCTAAAATTTCTTGGACTCAAGTTGAAACAGGTTCTGCAATAACCTGGAAATACCCAAGCTGTATTTTACAAGGTGATAATTCAGTAGGTGAATTTTATTCTATAGCTATTACTAATAACTACCAAAAAGCAGACACAGGTACCAAGATGATACATTTAGGAAAGAACACTAAAAGTAAGATAATTTCTAAAGGAATATCAGCTGGCAATGCGGACAACACATATAGAGGGTTAGTTGATATTAACAAAAAAGCAACCAATTCAAGAAATTACACCCAATGTGACTCTTTATTAATGGGCAATAAATGCGGGGCACACACGGTTCCTTACATAAAAAACAAGAACTCAACATCAACTATAGAACATGAGGCAACCACTACCAAGATCAATGAAGAACAGCTTTATTATTGCAATCAAAGAGGTCTTGATCAAGAAGAGGCAGTCAGTTTGATTGTAAATGGATTTTGTAAAGAAGTGCTTCAGCAATTACCAATGGAATTTGCAGTAGAAGCGCAAAAATTAGTAGCTATTAGTTTAGAAGGAAGCGTTGGTTAATGTTAAAAATTAAAAACTTAAAGGCCACTATTAATGAAAAAATTATTTTAAAAGGCTTAGATTTGAATATTAAACCAGGTGAGGTTCACGCGATTATGGGACCCAATGGCTCAGGAAAAAGTACATTAGCAAATGTATTATCAGGTAAAAGTGGATATGAGATCGAAGGTGAAATTAATTTTGAAGGAATGAACTTAAACGATCTTAAAATAGAGGAGAGAGCTCAAAAGGGAATTTTTTTAGCATTCCAATATCCTTTAGAAATTCCGGGAGTGAATACTAATAATTTTTTAAAAACATCTTTGAATTCAGTAAGAAAAGCAAGAGGTGAAAAAGCATTAGACACCTTAACATTCCTAAAATTAATTAAAGAAAAAGCCAAGGAACTTAATATAGATGAAAAATTTTTATCACGTCAATTAAACGTAGGATTTTCAGGTGGGGAAAAGAAAAAAAATGAAATTTTACAAATGAAATTATTAGAACCAAAATTATCAATTTTAGATGAAACAGATTCTGGGTTAGATATAGATGCTTTAAGAATAGTAGCAGATGGAGTTAATTCTTATAAAAATAAAGAAAATGCTTTTCTAATAATTACTCATTATCAAAGACTGCTTGATTACATTAAGCCGGATTACATACACGTCTTGTCTGCAGGTAAAATTATTAAAACAGGAAATGCTGATTTAGGTGAACAATTAGAAAAAACAGGTTACGCAAATTTAGGCTAAATGAAGCAAAGTTACGATTTTAACATCAAACAGATAAAAAATCTTTCTCAGGAAGAAATAACTTCCCGACAAAAAAATCTTGATTTATTTTATGAATCTGGTTTTCCATCTAAACAAGTTGAAGATTGGAAATTTACAGATTTAAACTTAATTTTAAATAAAAATTTTGAAAGTATTAGCAATGAAGTTAATTTGGAATCTAACAAAGAACTTAAAACTATTGAAAATTTTGAGCATAACCACATATTTTTAAATAATGGAAAAATAATTTCAACAAGTTTTTCTTACGAAGAAAAAAACAAAATTTTAATTAAAGATTTTGATCAAAAAGAGACAACCAATCTTGATCTAGGTAATACACTAACATTACTTAATAATGCATTGTCATCAGGAGGATTCTCATTGGAAATTACTAAAAACTATAAACTAAAAAAACCCTTAGTTATTTACAATTATTTCTCAAAAGATTTAAAAAATAAAATAATAAATAACAAAAACTCCATAAAGTTGAATGAAGGATCTGAACTAATTCTGATTGACTACAATGAAGGTCATGTGCAAAGTAATTTTATTAAAAATACAATAGATACAGTTTCTTTAGACGAGAACGCTGTATTGAAAAATATTTTAATTCAAGAATCAAAAAGTAATGGTCATTTTTACAAATATATAAAAGGTTCTTTAGAGGGTGGATCTAATTATGAAAACTATATTTTAAGCTCAGGGTTAAAACTAAATAAGATTGAAATTGAAATAAATTTAAATAAAGACAACAGTAGTTGCAGCATTTATTCAGCCTTAAATTTGTTAGAAGACCAGCATCAAGAAATTAAAACACGCATAAATCATAACTCACCTAACTGTAAAAGTTATCAAAAAATTAAAAATGTATTAAATGATAACAGCAAAGGAGTTTATCAGGGAAAAATATTTGTAGAAAAAATAGCTCAAAAAACAGACGCATATCAACTAAGTAAAGCTTTAATTTTAAATGATAACGCCGAATTTGACGCAAAACCTGAATTAGAAATATATGCAGACGATGTAAAATGTTCTCATGGTTCCACATCTGGAAGCATAGATTCTGACGCAGTACATTATTTAATGACTAGAGGTATACCAAAAAAAGAAGCCGTAAAGCTTTTAATAAATGGTTTTCTTGATGAAGTATTAGAAAATATCACTATTACTGAATTAAAATTTTTTTTACAAGAAATACTAGAAAGACAAATTAATGGACTTTAAAAACCTTAAATCTGAATTCCCAATTTTTAAACAAAAAATTAATGGAAAGCCTCTAGTTTATTTAGATAGTGCCAATTCATCTCAAAAACCTAAAATAGTAATAGATAGATTGTCTAGTTTTTATGAAACAGAATTCTCTAATGTTGGAAGAAGTGTTCACACTTTAGCTGTTAAGGCTACAAATAGATTTGAAGCAACAAGAGACATCTTAAAAAAATATATTAACGCACAACATAGAGAAGAAATAGTATTTACAAAGGGGGCTACAGAATCAATTAATTTAGTCGCCTCTTCTTTTGGAGAAAAATATATTAAAGAAGGTGACGAAATATTAATTACAGAATTGGAGCATCATTCTAACTATGTACCATGGCATTTTCTTCGAAAAAGCAAAGGAGCGGTAATTAAATTTGCACCAGTAAACAAAAATGGTGATGTTGAAATTGATGAAATAAAAAAACTTATTTCAAATAAAACAAAAATTATTGCTATTACACATATTTCAAATGTAACAGGTGCTGTAATGCCAATAAAAAAAATTGTTGATTTGGCTAAAGAAAAAAATATTCCAGTTCTTGTTGATGGTACGCAAGGAGCACCCCACATGCAAATTGACATGCAAGATCTTGGCTGTGATTTCTACGTAATTTCATGCCATAAAATGTACGGGCCCAATGGTTTAGGAGTGCTTTACGCAAAAAAAAAATGGTTAGATGATTTGCCACCATATCAAGGCGGTGGTGGAATGATAGATGAAGTAAAAAAAGACAATATAACTTTTGCTAATGCACCAACTAAATTTGAAGCTGGCACCTTGCAGACAGCGGAAGTTGTTGCTTTTGCAGAATCAATAAACTTTATTGAAAAACTTGGTATTAAAAATATTGCCGCCCACGAAAATAAAATTTTAGAATATGGATATGAAAAATTAAAAAAAAATAATTCAATAAATATAATTGGTAGCCCTAAGAACAGGGGATCAGTTTTATGTTTTACGATAAAAAATATTCACCCTCATGATATAGCAACAATTTTAGATGATGAAGGTGTTGCAATACGAGCAGGACATCATTGTTGTCAAATACTACATGATAAATTAGGAATTGCAGCTACAGCAAGAGCTTCTATAGGAGTTTATAACACCAAGGAAGATATGGATATTTTGTGTAAAGCTATCGATAACTGTAAAAAAATATTTCAGACTTAAATGGAACTTAAAGAGTTGTATCAAGAAATTATCTTAGATCACGGCAAGAATCCCAGAAACAAAGGAAAGTGTAACGGGTATAGCCATAATGCTCAGGCCCACAACCCATTGTGTGGAGACAAAGTGCATATCTACTTGAAACTAGACAGTGAAAAAAAAATAACAGACATGAGTTTTGAAGGTGAAGGTTGCGCCATTTCTCTTGCTTCAGCCTCAATACTTACAGAGACATTGAAGGGGAAAGATTTAACCTTTACAAAAAAAGTTACGGAAGATTTTTTGAATATGGTTAAAAATAAAACAAAAATCACTGTTAATAGCCTTACTGAAGACCAAGTTACAACAATCACATCACTTTCTGGAGTTCAACAGTTTCCAATGAGAGTGAAATGTGCCACAATGGTATGGCATACTTTTTTATCCGCATTGGATAAAAAAAATTAAATATTTAAAAATGAGTGAACTAAAAAAAAAAGTAATTGAAGAAATAAAAAAAATTTACGACCCAGAGATACCTGTAAACATATATGATTTGGGCCTAATTTATAATGTTGATATTGACGAAAAAAATAAAGTTAAAGTAGACATGACTCTTACAAGTCCAAATTGCCCTGTAGCAGAGAGTTTGCCAAATAATGTTAAAAATAATATACTAACAATTGAAGGTGTTACAGACGTTGACTTAAAGCTTGTATGGGATCCACCTTGGGATAAAGAAAAAATGTCGGAAGCTGCAAAACTAGAATTAAACTTATGACACAGGTAATTAAATTAAGTGATAATGCGGCAAATAGAATAAAAGAGATTATGTCTAGTGCAGATAATTCTACTATTGGTGTGAGAATAGGAGTTCAAACTGGAGGATGTGCAGCCATGTCTTATATTATGGAATACGCAAAAGAAATAAAACCTAACGAAGAAATTATTGAGGATAAAGGCGTTAAAGTTTTAATTGACCCAAATGCTATTATGTATCTTTTAGGAACAGAAATGGATTATAAAAAAGAAAATTTTTCTTCTCAATTTGTATTTAAAAATCCAAACGAAACAGAGCGTTGTGGTTGTGGAGAATCTTTTAAAATTTAAATAATAATTTTAAATGCAAATTCATAAAACAATCAAAGATTTAGAAAAAAATGGATATTCTATTTTAGAGAGTAGTTTAAGCAAAAATTATTGTGAAAAAATAATTAAAAACTTAGAAGATATCTACTCAAAAAATAAAAATTTTATTGAAGAAGTAAATGGTCAATTAATTATTCGTGATTTAATTTTTAAAAGATTTAAAATATTTTCAAGCTTGATTGACATACCAATCGTGATGAAAATACTCAACACAATTTTTAAAGATGAATTTATTTTAGATAATATTATAGCTAGTAATTCACTTAAAAAACAAAAAAATAAAAAACAAAATAAAGTTCATATGGATGGACATTTACCTGTCACCGGATTAAAAAACACAACAGATATGGTAGCTATAATATGTTTAAATGATTTCAATAAATCAAACGGGTCAACAAATGTTTGGCCAAAAAGTCATTTATCGGGCGTAAGAATAAACAATAATCAAAATCTAGTAAAAAAAAACAAAAAATATATATCTGTAACAGCTAAAGCTGGTTCAATAATTTTTTTACCAGGCCATACATGGCACCAAATAGGAAAAAATTTAAGTGGAGAAAAAAGATGGGCAATAATAATTCACTATAAACTTTGGTGGATCAAACCATCTTTAGATTACACAAAATGTGGAAGAAAATTATTTAACTATTTAAACGATAAACAAAAAAGACTATTTGGCTACAATAGTATTGTACCAAAAATTAATTTAAAAAATATGAGTAGAGTTAACTTAAAAACTAAAAGAAAAATAGAAAGTGTTTCAAAAAAATACTATAAAGCGATTAATTATTAACATTTTATACAAAAAAAATTTTATGAAAAAAAACTATTCAAAAATAATTAAAAACATCGAAAAAACAAGAAGTAAAAATAATAAAAATTGGATGGATATTTTACGACTCGCTTTTGATTCCTCTCCAGTAAAAGCATCAAAAATCTTATCTTCTATTTACAAAGAAGATAAAAAAATAAGTAATCTAGCTAAAGGGCTCATGAGAAAAGTAGAAAAGTAATGAATTTTTACTCAACCAAGGAACTTAAGCAATTAGGTTTTAAAAGCTTAGGTAAGAATTTAGAAATAAGCAAGAATGTAAATTTTTATAATTTTGTCGGCACTATTGGTTCAAATTGTCGAATAGACGATTATTCTATTTTAATCGGAAAGATTAACATTGGCGACCATGTACATATAGCGCCATACAACTTAATTAGCTCAAGTAAATATGGCAATGTAATTAATATTTTAAAATACACAGGCATAGGACCTAGGTGCTATATAAGCGCGTCAACCGAAGATTACATGGCAAATGATATATCGAATCCAACAATTGAAAAAAAATTTAGAAAAAATATAATAATGGCCAACATTAGCATCGGTAGAAATGTTTTAGTCGGGGCAGGAACATATATAATACCGAAACGTAAAAATAAGAATTTAAAAATAGGCGACAACGTATCTATTGGAATGAATTCTATAATATCAAATTCAATTATCTCTAATTCTATAGTTTTCAATAAAAATCTACAAGATCAAAAAGTACTAACAATAAAAAAAAAAATTAATTTTTCTAAAATTAAATTCTAAATGAAAAACTTAGTATTTAACCCTATCAGAAATATCTCTATAAAATATTACGCTAATAAAAAAGTTTTTAACCCAACCAGAACAAGTAAAATTATAATTAAAGCGATATATAAAAAAAGAAAACTTTATTCTAAGTATAAAAAAATTTTAGATCTTGGTTGTGGGACAGGAGTTCTAGGAATTGCTGTAAAAAAAATTTTAAAAAAAGCAGAAATAAATTTTTCAGATTTGTCTCCACATGCAATTGCATTGAGCAAAAAAAATTTAAACCTAAACTTTAACAAAATAGAATACGAAGTAAGACAATCCGATCTTTTAAATAAATGGTCAGATAAAAAATTTGATATTATAGTAAATGACGTTTCTGCAATTTCTTCATATTTTAAAAAAAAAAATTTATGGTACAATGAATCAATTCCCTGTGATTCTGGGTTAGACGGAGTTAAAAATTCAATAAAGTTTTTAAATGTAGCAGCTAATCAATGTAAAATAATTATAATGCCATTAATATCATTATCTAATATTACATTTGTTAAAAAATACATAAAAAGAAAAAATTTAAAATATACTGTTTTAGCCAAAGAAGACTGGCCTCTTCCAATAAATTTAGTTAAGAAAAACAGTAAAACATTAATTAAAATGAAAAAAAAAAAAATGATAGATTTTAAAATTCAATACGGAATGTATATCGCCTATACAGAAGTAATTCAGATCAAAACATGATTATTTTTGCAGTAGGCTCTTCATCGTCATTAGCAAAAGAGGTTCTATATGAGCTTTCAAAAAAATATAAAATAATTGGAACTTATAATAAAAAAAAACCAAATAAAATATTATATAAAAAAAATATTAAATTTTTAAAACTTGATTTGAAATCAAAGAAAATAAGTTTTTTTTTAATGTCTTTTCTTAAAAAAAATAAAATTACTAATGAAAAAATTATCTTACTAAACTTTGCAGTCTACAAAAAAAATGAACTTCTGATAAATGAAAGTGAAAAAAATATTCAAGAAAATTTTAATATAAATATAAGAGCGAATATTAATCTCGTTAAGTTTTTTTTACCTGTGATGATTAAAAATAATTTTGGAAGAATAATACATTTTTCATCAACAAAAGTTCTTGATGGAGAAATAGGAACATCACTTTATGCGGCCTCAAAATCATTTTTGAATGGCCTGTCAGTTACTGTAGCTAAAGAATACGGAAAATTTAATATAACTTCAAATATTTTAAGTCTTGGTTATTTTAAGTCTAATTTATGGGATGCAATATCTCCAAAAATTAAAAAAGAAAGATTAAAAGATGTTCCCTCAAAAAAACTTGGATCTATAAAAAATATATCAAACGCTATAGAATTTTTGATTAATTCAGAATATGTTAACAAATCTATAATTAAAATCGATGGCGGTATATAATGAAAAAAAACACGACTAATAAAAAATTATTTACAATTGTAGCCAAATTGGTTGACGTTAATATAAATAAAATTAATTTAAATACGAATTCTGAAAATTTAGATGAATATGACTCTTTGGCAATACTTAATTTAGCTACATATTTTGAAAAAAAATCTAAAAAAAAGAAACTTAAATACGATATGAAAGATTTTTATTCTGTTAAAAATCTTATTAAGTTTTTAGAAAAAAATGATATAAAAATTTGAACATTAAAATTAAAAAAATATACAATTATTTTCCAAAAAAGACAGAAACTCTTAGCGACCTCTGTAAGAGCAATCCAAATTGGGACAAAAAGAATATTCTAGAAAGAACTGGAGTTAATTCCAAAAAAATTTCAAAATCTAATGAAACAATTAAAAATCTTATTCTGGGTTTAAAAAAAAAACATAAGATCCAAGAATTACACAAATGTGGTTTAATGATATTGGTTACTCAAACTCCACATTATTTAATACCATCTAATATTCATTTTTTCCAAAAAGTTTTTAATATAAAACATTCAACAATTGCTTTTGATGTTAATCAAGGGTGCAGCGGATATTTACACGGACTGGCAATTGCCGATTCTTTGATGCAAAAATTTAAGATTAAAAAAGCTGCAATTATAACTTGTGATACGTATTCAAAATTTATCAGTAAAAATAACAGGTCTTGCCGAACTGTTTTTGGAGATGCGCTAACCTTAACAATAGTAGACAGCTCTCCTGAGAAACATTTTATTAAATATTCATTAGGAAGTGACTCTTCTGGATTTGATAATTTTAAACTTGAGGAGAATGAAATCAGAATGAACGGAAGTGAAATGTATAGTTTTGCCAGAGAATCTGTTCCGAAAGAAGTGGAAAAAATATTAAAAGATACAAATATTAATAAAAAAAATATTAAGTTTTTTATATTTCACCAAGCTAGTAAATTGATTTTAGATACCTTGCAAAAATCACTAAATATTCCAAATGAAAAAATATTTCGAAATCTCCTTAATATTGGAAACACTACTTCTTCATCAATACCTTTGGCAATACAGTCCATTATGAATCAAGGTAAATTAAAAAAAAATGATATACTACTCATGAGTGGATTTGGCGTTGGTTATTCTTGGGGCACATGCATTTACAAAAGTTAAACTTAATTAATATCTAGACCTATGATTAAACCTATTTTTTTTGTAGCTGAAATTTCCGCAAATCATTGTGGTAAATTGCACATGGCTAAAAAATTAATTTTATGTGCAAAAAAAAATGGTGCTAATGCAGTTAAATTGCAAACTTATACAGCGGATACAATGACTTTAGATTCTAAAAAAAAATATTTTAGAATTACTGAAGGTTTATGGAAAGGTTACAATCTATGGGATCTTTACGACAAAGCAAAGACTCCGCTAAATTGGCATGAAGAATTATTTAATTATGCAAAAAAAATAGATATTCAAATTTTTTCTACTCCTTTCGATGAAACATCAGTTGATTTTCTACAAAAATTAAACTGCCCTATATATAAAGTTGCATCTTTTGAAATGACTGACCTACCTTTGATAAAAAAAATATCTAAAACAAAAAAGCCAATTATTATTTCCACCGGAATGGCGTCTATGGTTGAAATTGAATCAGCTTTTAATACAGCTAAAAGAAATGGCGCAAAAGATATCACCTTACTTTATTGCGTAAGCAATTATCCCTCAAAAAATAGTGATTTTAATTTAAATAATATCAGAATTCTCAAAAAAAGGTTTAATTGTAGAGTAGGGCTTTCAGATCACTCTAAAGACAATAGAATAGCAATTGCCGCAGTTGCTGCTGGTGCAGAAGTTATAGAAAAGCATATAGCTCTAAATAATCAAAAAATAGGTCTTGATATAGAATTTTCATTAAAAGGTAAGGAAATAAAAAAATTTAAAGATGATATTGATCTAGCTCATAATCTTTTTAAAAAAACTTTTTTTTATAGAGATGTTTCCGAACAAAAATCTAAAATTTTTAGGAGATCTATTTTTGTAATTAAAGATATAAAAAAAGGAGAAAAATTTAGTGTAAATAACATTAAAAGAATTAGGCCTGGACATGGACTTGAGCCAAAATATTATGACAAGGTACTAAATAAAAAGTCTCCCTTAAGTTTTAACCGTGGCGAACCATTAAGCAAGAAAATTTTAAGCAAACTAAAAATAAAAAAATAATTTTATATAGGGTATATTTTTTCATTTCTCTAACTCGTCAAAATGAGCTAGAAAATCTAATATTTTATTGACTGTAGTACATCTCAAACTCAATTGGATGAGGAGTATGTTCAAACTTGTAGATTTCTTGAAACTTTAGTTCTATATAAGCATCAATTTGATCGTCGGTAAAAACTCCACCTTGTGTTAGAAACGCCCTATCGTTATCAAGATTTTCCATTGCTTCTCGCAAAGAACCACAAACTGTGGGAATTTTTTTGACCTCAGATTCACTTAATGCATATAGATCTTTATCGAACGATTTACCTGGATCAATTTTATTTTTAATCCCATCGATACCCGCCATTAGCATAGAAGCAAAAGTTAAATATGGATTACCCGCTGCATCTGGAAATCTTATTTCACATCTAGCAGCTTTTTTATTCATAATGATCGGTATCCTACATGATGCAGACCTGTTCCTAGCCGAATAAGCTAAAATTACTGGAGCTTCGAATCCAGGTATTAGTCTTTTATAACTATTAGTTGTTGAATTTGCGAAAGCATTAATTGCTTTGGCGTGCTTAAGAATACCACCAATATAATAAAGTGCCTGTTGTGATAAACCTGCGTATTTATCTCCCATAAATATAGGACTGTCTCCTTTCCAGATTGACTGGTGCACGTGCATTCCTGAACCGTTATCTCCTTTTACTGGCTTAGGCATAAACGTAGAAGTTTTTCCAAACGAGTGTGAAACCATATGAACAGCGTACTTATAAAGCTGTACGTTATCGGCCATATCGGTTAATTTTCCATAATACATGCCAAGCTCATGTTGACTAGGTGCTACTTCGTGGTGATGTTTTTCAACTTTAACACCCATATCTTTCAAAGCTTTTAACATTTCAGCTCTCATGTCTTGAGCACTATCTACTGGAGGTACCGGAAAGTATCCGCCTTTTACTCCAGGACGGTGACCCATATTTCCATTTTCAAATTTTTTTCCAGTATTGTAGGGACCTTCTGCGCTATCAATCATGAAACTAGTTTCGTTCATGTCATTTTTAAACCTAACGTCATCAAATGTAAAAAATTCTGGCTCAGGACCAAAGTAAGCTTTATCTCCAATACCAGATTTATTTAAATATGCCTCAGCTTTTTTTGCAGTACCTCTAGGATCTCTCTCGTAAGGATCTTTTTTAACAGCGTCTAAAATATCGCAAAATAAATTTAAAGTATTGTGAGAATTAAAAGGATCTATAATCGGCCTACTTAAATCAGGTTTTAAAATCATGTCTGATTCATTAATAGCCTTCCAGCCAGCAATAGATGAGCCATCAAAAAAAACACCTTGTTCTAACATTTCATCATCAACTATTGTTGCGTCCATAGTTAAATGTTGTAATTTTCCTCTTGGGTCTGTAAATCTTAAATCTACAAATTCAATTTCTTTATCTTTCATTAATTTAAAAATTTCTTTTACGCTCATTAATAATTCCTTTGTAATTATTTAAAAAATTGTATTAAACATAACAGATTTCACTATTTCAATAATATAATATAAAGCAATAAGAGTTATGCATATAACACATACATACAATCTAGAATTGCAATGAAACAAGCAAAAGCAAGTGATATTTTTTTACTACTACTTCTGGGTGCTATATGGGGTTCTTCTTTTTTTAATATAAAAATAGCTACATATTCCTATGAGCCCTATACATTAGCGTTAATAAGAGTGATTTTAGCAACAATTACCATGTTAGCTGTTTCGTTTATTTATAAAATTAAAATTTATGCCTTTACTAGTAATTGGAGAATCTATGCGCTAGTAGGGATTTGTAACATTACTATCCCTTTTTCATTGATAGCTATAGGAACAAATAAAATTGACAGTTATTTGGCAGCGATGTTAATGAGTACAACTCCTATAACCGGGTCAATCCTGGCTCACTTTTTTACCAAAGATGAGAAAATAACATTTTTAAAATCATTAGGCATTATTTTAGGATTCACTGGAATTCTACTTTTATTTTTCGATAGATTAATAATAAATGAAGGCAATTATTTATTTGTGTTAATAATTTTACTTGGATCAACCTTTTATTCTATTTCAGGCATTCTTATTTTAAAAAAATTAAAAAATTCAGGAAATATAAATGTGACTACATCAACATTAATTTGGTCCGTGATTACTTTAGTGCCACTTTCTTTCATGCTTGAAGAGCCATTCAAATCAACTCCTACATTTGAGTCCACATTGTCATTAATCTACTTAGGAGTAGTTGCAACGGGTTTTGCATGGTGGCTTAGATTTAAAATACTTTCAAATAACGGAATTGTATTTCAAACTCAAGTTGCTTATTTAATACCTATATTTGGGGTTTTTTTTGGGGCTCTAATTTTAGACGAACAAATCACTTGGAAAGTTCTAGTATCACTTATAATAATAATGTCGGGTATATATATAGTAAAAAAATACAATAAATAAATGCAATTCGAATTTAATACCATCTATTTTTTTATTTTTTCTTTAATAAGTTTTATTACTACTTTTTTAATAGCTAAATATTCTAATTTTTTTTTCCCTGCCTCTTTATTAGATAAAGATTTTTT
>Ga0115004_10000723_pt1 | contig 25885 bp, 16 predicted proteins | sample ArcticOcean_MG_C_10_FD_88737 | JGI IMG/M metagenome (GOLD analysis project Ga0115004, IMG submission 88737) | Marine microbial communities from western Arctic Ocean - ArcticOcean_MG_CB11_90 | ecosystem: Environmental > Aquatic > Marine > Oceanic | place: Arctic Ocean: Canada Basin | collected... | reverse complement strand
GTATAGATAGTATTGATAGTAATAATAATAATGATGATATTGTTAATATTAATATTAATAATAATAATGTCCGTGATTTATCGTCGGAAGTCTCTCCCTGATGCACCCTGCTGCGTGCTGTCAAAAGCTAAAATTCAAATTACATTCAAAACTTCATTTAATTCTTTAATTAGCCGTGTTTTGTAATCCGCAATAAGAAGAAAAGAGAATGGCCGACGACGATAAAATTGACATCAAGGACGACGAATTGAACAAAGTAATAGAAGAATTGTGTCAAATGTTCGAAGAGAAGCATAAGAGACGGCCAACTGAAGACGAGATAAAGATTTGGATTTCACAGCTGAACGATGCAAATATGGATTGATTATTGTGAAGGAAGAGGGATTGGTGCGTGTGTGAATAAGGGAAAGCTTATTATTATTATTATTATTATTATTATATATCATTACTATTATGATTACGATTATTACGCTTTCGTGTGAATTGTTTTTCAACAGCGACGAAGTTCTTATATACGTAATTGTATTTGAAACTAAGGCGTTTCTAACTCGAGCGATTGTTCGCCGTCATCATCGTCGTCTATGCGCCTAGGCATTCCCATCGGTGTTAATGGAATGTTATCTCTATCAATCATGTTTAAGCCTGGCGCTTTGAATTGCGGAGTGCTTTGTCCTATGTCTTCGTAAACTATTTTCTTCTCCGCCATCGTGCGTTGCAATGAAGGCTTTGGCGGTGGAGTATTATTAGTAGTATTCGATTGTGGCGGCGGCGGCGCGGGTGGCTTTTGCGGCGTAATATCTGGAATTGGAGCTTGAAATTTCTCCATCTTCTCTTCGTCACTCTTTGCGTAAAAGAGATCGGTATCTTCAATCTCTGGCTTACATAATCTCTCGAGAACAAAATAGTTACTCGAACTATTCGCTAACGTTCGTTTCAATTTCTCTTTTGAAACGAACTCAAAGTCGTTAAAATCAAACCCGGGCGCGACGCCTTCTCCTAATAAAGCAAAATCGTGTTCTCTCGTTTTTTCCAACGTCGCCGCTTTGAACCATTTCCCAGGAACGACGACTTGCGGTTGATCGCCTTTCGAAACATTCGTGCCTAACCTTCGTACTTCGTACTCTCCATCATTCGGATTCACGACGTGATACAAAACCGTGCATCCATAGTGATGGTAATGTACGTGGTCGCTTTGATTACAAACTAGCCCTTGGTAATCCTCGATCAAATAATAGATCGACGTCATCACGTTCCTTCGAACGTCTTCATCGGCAACAGAAGAAGAAGAAGAGGTCTTCATCAAACGTCCATCAAAGTCCGTTTTCCCTTTCGATCTCATCGCGACTGAGCCACTCCTATAGATTTCTCTGAAAAAACCACCCTCTGGATGTGCTATTAACCCCAGTTTTTCTATCAACGCACTCTTCATCGCAGTCGTCGCAGTCGTCGTCGTCGTCTTCCTCTTCCTCCTCTCCTTCGCGCTCTCACTCACGAACGACTGTTCAAAAATACTCCCACGTGTTCGAAAGTAACAAAATGCGGCAATTGAACAAACGAACACTACGCTCGCTATCACTCGCTCGCTCCTCTCTCGCTCGCCGTTCCCTAAATAACCGATCAATGCGTGAACTCTCTGCTTACTGAATGCGATCGATCTATGACAGTCGTTCGCTGTGATCGCATAGTTTCCTTCGAACATCGATTTCATCGAGCAACCACAAAAATCTGTGTTGTGAGGAAAGATTTCCCTAATAAAACGCCTTCGCGGCTGCACAAAACAAACACATCGGGTGAACAACAGTTCAAGCGTTGAAGAGAAAGTGTCCCGTGTAGCAGTGAAAGTAGCAGTAGTATTAAGTGAAAGCGCGCTCTCACTCTATCTATCTCTCTATCTCTATCACTCGCCCCTGTTCTGTTCCGTTAATGTTTTAAAGCGCGATTGTTTCGGTTTCGTTTTAAAACGCTCTCGCGTTCCAATCAAAACGAGTTATTTAAAAATCGGAAAGATGACGACGACGAAGAAGAAGAAGTGCGCTGTTAATAATAACAGCGATGGCGGTGATGGTAACGAGAACGAAGGGTTTACGATGGATGATCTCATATTCGGACGCGTTCGGTCGAGGACGCTTGGGAGATCGGGCGATATGAATAAAAAAGAAGAAGTTCGCGTGAACGCATTGAGAGAGGTCGTGTTCTCTGGTCAGCTCGGTGAACGAGGGCAGAAACTGGACGGAGACCGAAAACTCGCTTCGATAGAAGAGAAGGGTAATAACAATAATAATAATAATAATAATAATAGGTTTACGATGCGTGATGATTGTGATGATGGCGACGACGACGATCTCGACGGTCATAATCGAAGGCGGTCGCCGTGGAAGACGGGGAGTATTGCTACTACTACTTTAACGAGCAACCGCGAGAGAGTTTTACTGCTTCTACAACAACAACAACAACGACAAAGTGATGATAATAAAGCGATAATGGTACAAACAACGCTCACGAGTCCACCGAGAAGGATTCAACCATCGCCCATAAAGTTCAACGAAAATAGACAGCAACAACAACGACAACATTACGTACAGCCTCAAGGGGATGTTTCGCCAGGGATGAAAGCGCTCGGTTTAGAACCGTCTCCGATCAAGTCAATGTATAGAGAAGAGGATGAGACAATGAAGGAAACGTTAGAATATAGAGGTGGATATATCGATGCGCACCCGAAAATTGAAAAACCACCGTCGCCGCCGAGAGGTTTCTTTCGAAAGATCGATTCAGTCGCTGGTGAGAAAAAAGAACAACAAGAAGAAGAATTAGAACAAGAAGAACGAAATAATACTAGAAATACAACACTAATTGTCGAACCGAGAGGCACGCATAGAAGAAAATCACCAATCGGCGGAGTCAGAGCTTCCGAGGCTACCATGGTTATCGAAAGTGAATTAAATAAGAAACCGAGAGAACCAAAACGGAGAGAATCGGAAGAGGTCGCGTTAGTCGCTTCAAAACTTATGGGCATTACTCCTCCATCAAAATATGGACAAAATCGTTACCCTCGAGCGATTGTACCAACGCTCGTGATGTCATCGAGAGACAATAATGACAGTAATATTCATTCGTTACTCGATGATAGCAATGATGGCTATGAAGAGCCAAACGGACGTCGAAGATCAACTCGTCCGAATAAAAATTTACCGGCTAGGCCGTATTGGGAAGCAAAAACAGCAAAGTACGAAGAAAAGCGAAGGAACAACGATCATCATTACTCTTTTGATATGGACGACGATAATAGTAACGATAGCTGGATTAGCGGTTTGACTGATGAACGACAGGAAAAACTATACAAACGAGCGAACGGTGGTGGATTTAGATATGCGCAGCAGCAGCAACAACGACAAGACGGTGATAATCAAATTAGAATGAAGAAACGAGGCCGTGGCCGTCCGCCGGGAACTAAAAACCCACCTAATGCGAAGAAAACGGGACCTAAAGGCAGTTGGGCGGGGCGATATGATGACGACGTGTACGTCTCACCAGTGCAAGAAAAGGACGAAGAAGAAGTAGTCAAAGAAGAAGAGGAAGAGGAAAACCCTATCAAAAAGAGACGCGGACGCCCAAAAGGATGGCGTAAAGATGTTGATATGAAACCGAAATCTTGGCGAAAAATCGGTAAATCGAAATTGGCGAAGAGCCGAAGATTCAAAGAAGTAGAAAAAGAAAAAGAGGAAGAAGAAGAGGAACACGTGGGATTTGATGACGAAGAAGAATTTGACAAAAATGAGGACGAATTAAAAATCTCGGAAGCAACAGGAGCAGTACAAGCGGTTGAAAAGCACGCTATGATGACTGCTCTTCATCCTTCTCGGCAATATATTGATCAAAGAGCGGTGTTGCTTCCAACGAACGTTTCGCACATGCAGCCGCATCTGTTTGATAACAAACCAAAAGAGGCGAATCCTGAAGAAAAGTTCTGTTTACAATGCCAACGAAGTGACGATGACTACGCTTTACTCGTTTGTGGAGGCTGCTCGAAGTGTTTTCACACGTTCTGCCTCGTTCCGAGGGTTACAAAAATTCCAGAAGGCGATTGGTTTTGTTACGATTGCGTCGCAAACGGCAGAAATGTCGTGCTCATAAAAAAGTCCAACAGCAACGATGCCGTCGTCGATGATAAAAAGAACAAAGAAGAAGATGCAGAAGAAGAAGAAGGTGAAAAGGTGAAGAAACGTCGTGGTCCTAAACCGGGCTCAAAACGTGGAAAAGGTTCAAAAAAGCCCGGTCCAAAACCTCGCAGAAGAAAACAACGTTTATATTCCTCGTCGGACGACGAAAGCAGCAACGGCGATGAAGACGAAGACGCGGATACTAAAAACCCAACCGTCGGATGGACGAAAGGAGGACACCGCGTCGTCGCCTCGCGTAAACCATCTCCCGAGAAGCCAGAAGAAGAAGAAGAAGTGGGAGTAGAAGAAGAAGAAGAAGAAGAAGAAGAGAACGACTTTCAACATTTAGGTATCGAGAAACGTTGGTCGCGCGATCAACTCGCTATGCTTAACTCTGCTGCACAAAACGTCCCTAAAGACGAAAATTACTGGCAAAACATCGCGAAACAAGTCAATCAAGTCTCTCTAAACGGTACTTCGCTCAAAACCGATAAAGAGTGCAGGCAGCAAATATACGAAAACATAAATAGTAATCTGTAGGTATCTTTGAAAAAGAAACAACTTGTGCTGGACGACGAAAACGTACGTTTCTTCAGAAAATTCCTCTCTCATCATCGCAGCAATGCCTCGACAATCGCGATCATCATCGTACTCCTCTGATTTCTACATAGGCATCGTCGCTCTGATTATATCGACTTTAGTGTTCTCATATTACACGATCGTCCTCTTATTCTCGCCTTTCATGGATGATTCACATTATTTAAGATTCCTGTTTCCAAAAGATATCGAGCACGTTTTTATTGGTACCGCAGTGGTTGGAATTTTCATGACTTTAGTGGTATTGTCAGTCATAGGGGTTGCGTTAGTGAAAGGTTAGTAAAGAAAATAATAATGAGGTGATTATTGTACGTTGTCGATAGCGCGCGATTAGTTTAGGAGTAGTTTAGCGGTGTAGTTTAGGAAAACAATAAAATCGGCTTAGTATAGTACAATTATAACTTTTTCTAGGCGACGCGATTTTCAAACTCTGATAAAGTTTCCGCAACGTACGTCCATTCTCCATCGTCGTTGTTTGAATCTTTTGTTGTCGTTGGTATTGCGTTCGTGAATGATGATGATTCGTTTGAGACGACGGCTTGGAAACCTAAGAAAGTAAAGTTTGCGTTTGATGATTCTTCATTTTCTTCTTCGACGCCGTCGTTGTCGTCGTCGGATTTCGTAAGCTTTCTACGAACGTTCTCGGCTTTTTCTGCTATTTTTTCACTTAATGTCATGTTTACTCTGACCGTTATGGAGTCCGGAAATAAGTCTATGCGTAAACCGTCGTCTTTGTTCTTAATCGGCAAAGCGCTTAGAAATTTAGAACCTCGCGGTGGAGGAGGAACAAACGAAGGGAATTTCTTCCTATCAACTTCGGCATCATCGTCTTGCTTTAGTTTTAGCTTTGCATCGAATATGTTCAAACTATTTTTTGATGCTTTGCGTAATGAGTTCGCGCTCGCGTTTACATTCTTCGATTCAATTGCAACGGCTTCAAAAGAGTCTCTACGTTTTGAGACGCTCGCGATGACTGGAATGCCATTTGGAGAACGTAAATCAAAATAGCCAAAACCGTATAAAAGCTCACCGCCGGCTTCATATACGCGCGAGACGCGTATACCGAACGGTACCGTGCACTGGATATATTTCAACTTCATATATTCATCATCTTCGTTGTTGTTTTCATTTTTCTCGGTATTTCTTTTCGTCGATGAAAAACTTAAAGGATAAATCTCAATCGAGGCCTTACCACCATCATCTTCATTCAAAGTCTCTCTACCATAAGCTAATCTTACTATTCCTCTTATATCATCTCTATAAGTGACGCGCATACCCATCGCAGTTTCCCAAAACTGCACCTCGGATTTCACGTCCGCGACCGCAATCCTAATCCCGCTCGTATACGATTGCGACGACGTCGAAGAACTACTACTACTGCTATTCATTAAACTCTCACGCTGTGTTTTCACAAACTCCCCGTTCTCCTCTATTCTCTGAATTTGTTTTTCAAAAAAAACTCGTTCGCGTTCTAATCCTTCTCTTTCCTCATCACTCATGGTCCCAATTGTTTCCCCATCCATTAATAGTTCATTCGTGTCCATTAACATCCGTTCGAGCTGGTCGATGACTTGCCCAGCGAAAGCGTCTCGCGTGTTTGTCCTCGATAATGACAATAAAAGTGAGCCAATAGTCGTTTGTATCAAAGCCCTTCGTCTGTTATTCTTATTCTTATTTTCATCGTTCGGAAGTATTTCTTCTTCTTCTTCTTCTTCTTCTTCGTTGGAAGAAGTTTTCGAGCGAACTACTGAAGAAGCGCGCGTGAACCGATTGATGATGATGCTGCTTCTGCTGCTGCGATGAAGATGATGATGAGACCGGTTTAATGGTAACGAGGAATGTTTTGCTGCTATTGTTACTGTTGTTGAGAACATGTTTAAATATGCTATGAATACACTTCTTATTTTAGTGACGCGTCGTACAAAGTGGTACAAGCTTTTCTATTTCGCATCTAACATATTTTGCAATTGCGCGACGAGCTCTGGCGAATCTTCGTCGTCGTCTCCGTTTTCTTTTAATGGAAACTTTGCACGCGCTACATCTAAAGTTTTAAGAAACTCGTCGCTTCGGAACTGAACTATTGCCGACGGATTTCTTTCAAAGTCGCACTTGGTCGCGATTTCTGTCAATAATCTTAAACAACATTCGCGTTCTTGCCTCAAGTCGACAGACGATGCGTTTACTCCCTTTTCTTCTTCTTCAAATAACGCAAAGTTATTCTTCAGCACTTTACTAGCGATTTGATCAATAACTTTCGAGTTTATAGTTCGTTCCATTGCGTTTTCGGACGAAACACACACGTGCTGAATTAAATATAAAGCTTTAATTCGTATTTTAATATTCTTCGATAAAAATAAAGCTTTCGATAGTTTCTCGATACCGTCTTCGTCGCAAAACATCTTCGTCGTCTCCACATTACCTCGGCATAGACAACTTAAAGCTAAAATAACCTTCACTTGCGATGATGAATTTAAGTGTTTCTCTGCGTCTAACGCGTTTAACAATTTCGTGAACGCTTGTGCGTTCATCGCGTTCTTCTGCGCTTCTGGATGATTCTGCACGGAAACCGCGACGCACTCCGCGCTAATCGCTCGAATCTCATCATAATCATCGCACTCTAAAGCCTCTAAAAGTGGACTTAAACCTCCAATCGTCCCTAAATCTTTCGCGTTATCGATCGACTCTAATCTATCCCTAAGCTCTTCTAACATATACACTCTCTCTAAGACTTCGCTCTGACTATTTTCAACAGTTTTTAGCTTTCTTAAGCACGGGTCTGATTTAATATTCTCAGAGATCTCCTTAATCCTCTTCACTTCATCGATCACACCTGCCTCCATTGCTTTCAAGAACCATTTCCTATCTTCCTCCGATATCTTTCTCCTCTCATCAGTCGCAGCAGTAGCGGACCTATTATTTTCTTCTTCTTCCTCCAATCGCTTCTCTTTTAGGCCTTCATCTATCGACCATTTCAGGATCGCGTTCCAGTTCGGGTTCCCTTGTTTATCCCTCAACGCATCCGCGTTCACTTTTTCTGCTCCGCCAACTTCGTGCTTTTCCACTCCTCGCCCTTTTTGATCGATTGCACTCGCGATCATCTTCCCAAGTTGCCTTCTTATTAAAAGTTTTGCCGCGTGAAAGAGGATTTTGTGTGATGGGAATTTTGTTTAGGGGGAGCTGAGGAGGGCACGGTTTAGGGTTTCAACAAACGAAGCCTCCATCATCAGAAAGATTTTTTATGTACTAATGGCCGATTACGAGTTATTACGCGCACGTGTACGAGAGTGACAGAGAGTCCAGAATTCGACGAACATAAACGGCTTTCACAGCGCTCTCTCTCGTGTGTGTGTGTTTTCGTGTGTACGTCTGTGTCGTTAGTGCGTGTTGTAGCACGATTAAGATTTAAGTTCTCGCGATATGGACTTTTATTTACCATGACCCTTTGATGAAATCTCTGCTCTTAGTAATTTCCCTACTGCAACGTCTCCTTCGAAGCATTCGTCATTCGAGACGCGCGCTTCGTTTGCTCCTTTAATTCAATTAAAAGTAATAAACAAAGAGAGAGAGAGATGCCGAGAATTCGTCGCGCGAAGAGTAGGGCCCAAGGCTCTGCGAAACCAATGAGTCGTTTAGACGAACGCCTGAGACGCGCGAGGATCTTAGCCGACGACGACGACGACGACGAACCGAAAAGACAGAGAAGTCAGGCGCAAACCGAGCGAATGCTGAATGACCCGCGAGTGCAGAAGAAGATCGTTGAAAACTTATACGAGGCGTATAAAACGAGAGTACGTTTATGTTTATGTTTGCTCGTCCGTGTGTGCGCGCGTGTCCGTGTGTTCTTTTATGTCTTCGATCGATCGTGATCGATCGTGATATTGATTAATTGATGTCAAAAAAGAGGAGAAACGAGCATATCCCTAATTTGATTAAAAACGACCGGAAAAGATCCTGCTCGAGCATTCGTACTCTGTATCGCGATTAAGAAAACGTGCACAGAACGACAGTTCGCGTTCGTTCATACGTATCACGTAATACTCTCTCTAGTATTGATCGCGATGGATGATGATGATGAGCGCACGAGCGCATGGAATTCTTCTTCTTCTTTTTTTTCACTCTTTGAAAAAAGGCCGCCTCTGTTCTGTTCTGGCAAGATATCATCGCCTATTAGCGCGCGTACGAGAAGCGAGCGCGAACATTTTTGATACAAACTCTCTCTCTCTTAATGAGTACTGACCTATGAATATGTTTTACTGAAACAGAAAGAACGAAAGAAAAACTACGTCTCGTTATTCTCGTTCATATTCTTCGTATGCTTCTACTTATCCATTTTGTTCTTACAAAGAAAAGCGGGCGAAGCGTACGCGTTGACGTCGACGTTGAACTCGGTTCTTATTCCAGAAGTGAAAGAGATGACTTCGTCGAAACAGATTTTGAACTGGGCATCGGATGTCGTGAATACGTTGTGGACCGACGCCGTTTGTGGCGATGGAGTATGTTCAGAGCCGTTTGAGTTTCCAGAATATGGAAGGTTTGGTTGTAAAGCCGATTGCTTGCGCTGGATTCAAACGATGTCGGTGACGGAGGTTCAAATCGATTTATACTACAACTTTACGCATCCGAGAGGATCTGCGAATCCGATCGATTTACAAACCGATGCGACTTGGAATTTATGTCCATCCGAACAAGATGAAATCACCGGCGTTGCGAAGATTCGTCACGGCAAAGATTGCTACTACGAAACGGAACAAACTTTCCCTTTGCAAACTGGGCAAATACAAACGATTTTAACCGATGTCCCCGATGGTGTGTGGGCTGTTCAATTGAAAAAGGAAATGTTCTTAAAAGTCGGTGGTGCCGTTCGCGAACGCAAAAATGTTACTCATGAAGAGAAGAGACATCGCGTTTTACTCGCGCATCATTACGCAAACGTTGCGCGAAAAAACGCGGTGAAAAGACTTGAAATAATCAGGCAAGATTTTCTCCTCAATCAATCGGGTTTTGCTCACCGCAAGATCGATGAATTACACTTGAGTGCCATTAATACGTTGAAAGCTACGAACAGCGCTTTATTCGTCGCCGATGCACAAGGCGCATCTTTCAACTTGGCATCCATTCGCGGTTGGTACAATTCGACTTCGTACAATTCTACGATTTTGGTTCTGAATCAAACGTATGGCAATAACCACACGCTTGTTGATTATGCTTCGGATCCAGAATTGGAGTGCTATAAGCAGATGACAACGTCCAACGCGACGGCTTTGGAGTGGGGCGTAAACTTAACCGATTGGAATTCTGGTTGGTTTTATAACGCCGATTCTACGAATAAAGCGTATATTGTTGCTCCGTATGCGCTTTCCTATTACTGCCAATGTGATAAAGATATAAATGGGAAAGTAACCGCGTGTTTGGATAAATGCGTCGGCAACGGAGTGAACACGACGATGCCAGATCCAAACCGTTTGGCGTGCACGGAAACGTGGCGTTTCATGAAAAATGTATACCAATCAGGTATAACAGCGACTTGGAGCTCTTTGGCCGGTTACGAAGACGCGAGTGCTGCCGTAGCTACTGCTGAAGAAGTGAATTACATGAACGCGTTCAAGGCGAGGCAAAACGTCGAGTATTTCGACATGCAAAAACTCGAAGGCGTTGAAGGCGAGGTAGTGAACGAGGCGACGTATGCTACTCTTAAAGCATATATCCTTGCTCAAGAACGCTCAGTCGGTGGAAAAGATAACGCATACTCAAAGTTACGTTATGCGAGCGCCGCAAAATATCCTGATTACAAAAAAGATCTCGTTCCGTTCATCGACGCGAGAATCGCTGATTTGAAAAAGCAGAAGCAAGACGTCCCAGTGTATGACAGTCCATGGAATAATACGGCTTCAAATTTTAAGATGCCCAAACTCGATGTCGTTACAGAGATTCAAAAGTTTTACAGTGATCAAACTCTTTCTGGTTATCACGACGTTACGACCATGTTGAATTACACCTTGACCGAGTTTAACCGCAAAGTTATCGAGCGTAAGGATTACGCCTATTTAACGTGCAACATTGGAGACCGTTCGGATATTTATACGGGCACGTGTACTGATCCTAAAACCGTTACTGCTCCAACGTATTGGGATCCGTGGACGAATGGTACGTCTCCATGGATTAAACAGTCTCGATATCAAAGAATTTGCGAATACATTTGTCAATGCGGTGCTGGAGTTGGCGCAAATAATAATTGCAACAAAAAAACAGGTGAAGTATGTGTCTGCGAAGCTTGCGAAGATGAAGGTATGTTTGATACCGTCGAATATCTCAACGCGACAAGAGATGGTCAAGTCGGATATGGAAGAAGATTGTTGCAAGCGCACGAGCCAAACGTTGATTTTGCGCAAAAATACAGACGCGCAATGCTTCAAACCGCGGATGATACGACTACGGTGACCTTGGACGATATTTACGCCGCTGTTCAGCAAATTGCGACGAATCAAACCACGCTCGAAACTGCGATGACTGAATTGTCAAAAGATCAAGCTATGCAGACGGATAAAGCGACCGCTTTTTTTGAAGACAAGCGCTTGGAAGAAATGATGGCTTCAGGATTTGCAGATTTAAAAGCCGAACACGATTCGCTTTCAAATCAGTTGGATGAAATCGTCGAGAAACAAAAAGAAGCTTTAGCAGCTGCGCAAGCTTCTTTGTTGATTCAACAAAGAACGTCTGAGTTATTGGAAGCTGGTTTAAAAGCCATCGAAAAACTCACTCGAGCCGTTGAAAAGCAAAGGTTAACGATTCGAGACGCGTGGCTTTCTGGTGCGTTTAAAGATGTCAGTTCATACATTCAAATTCAAGAAGACTCAATCAACTCAAGAGAATTCAAGGCTAAAGATGCCATCTTGATGAACGCGCCATGTCAAATGGGTCCCGTGAATCGTCAGTTTGAGGTTGAAAATTTTGATAACGAAGATCCGCCCGAAGCGTTCAGAGAACGCTACGTTGGTTTGTCGAATCGTGTCGTTGCTGGATTGCTTTTTTATGTCAAAAGAAAAGAGTTGAACGTATGTGATAACGATCGCTTTGCGGACTTGGACAAGTTTTGCCCAGGAAATATCGAAACGAACCCGTATGGTGTAGATCCAATATTCAAGTTGGGCACGCCACTATTCAACGCCGATTATGACAACGCAAAGACTATTTCGAAGATTTACAATTGTTCTCAAATTGCAAACGCGACGTATGATCTCAGAGTTGAAGGTACAAATATCACCGCTAACAATGCGCCATATTGCGCGGAGTTGTTCAACTCTCGAGATGTTCCTTGGGGATTCCATTCCATGGATATTTCGAAAGATTATAAAAATGGCTTTCCGTTTCTCATTGATATTAATCTCGACGCGGCTGGTGCGCAGAGATGGCTCGATTATCTCGAATATGGTCTCTATCTCTCCGATTCGCAAACTGAATCAGTATCGGCGCAAATTGTCGTATATAACTCAGAACTTGGGTATTTTGGGAATACAATGGTTTACTTCACTTATGTCGACGGAGGGAAAATCATTGTGACGTACGAGAACCAAACGATCAAAGTTGCTTATTATGAAAATTGGCAAGATATGGTCCGATTTGCGATGGAAATTGCGTTGGCGATCGGCGCGTTATACTCTGTTTACGACGAAATGATGGACTTCGTCATGACGACGAAGAAACACGACGGTCGTTGGAGAGCGTATTTTGAGTCTGCGTGGAACTATATCGACATCGCATCTATTATGATTCACCTCGGCGTCACCGTGATGTGGGTTTGCTTTTCGCGTATTGGATGTCCTCGATTTGATCCTTCGATTCACTACAAAATATATAAAAACATTGATGCCTCTGCATTTCAGACGAGACTTTTTGATGAGCACGAGTTTAAAGTACTTGGATCGATGTTTTATGACATGTATTCCTTGGTTACGTTTTTGCAATCGTACATGGCGGTTTCTGGAATTAACATTATTTTACTTATGCTTCGAATTTTGAAGCTCATGGATTTCCAACCCAGATTGGGTGTGATTACACACACGCTCGGTCTGGCTGCGCCAGATTTGATGCACTTCTTTACGATTTTTATGATGGTCTTCACTGGATTTGCGTTCATCGGTCACGTAATTTTTGGATTTGGATCGGTTTACTTCTCAACTTTTGAGGAATCTTTCCACACTTTGTTCAAAAATCTTTTGGGTGACGTCGAGTATTTCATCGTCGACTTGGTTGAACTTCCAGGTTTAACCTACGTCGTAGCCATGATCTACTTCTACTCGTTCAACATCATGGTGCTCTTCATTTTGTTCAACTTTTTGCTCGCCATTATTGTCGACGCGTTTGGAGAAGTCAAGTCGCACGCTTCGGAGAGTATTTCCGTTCACACAGAATTGAATCCAATGATTTCGGATTCATACAGATCGTTTTCGAGATACTTTGGATTCCATCGCGATCACATTCCCTCGGACAAATTACTAGCGCAGCTCAAACGCTGGAGACACGGCTTAGATCCAGATTACGAATCCACCGATTCTGAAGACGAAGTGATTCCGTACATTCCTCCAGGAGAGAATGTCATCAGATATGATAACGATCGTGAAATCGATCAGCTTGGGCTTCGTAGAGTCTTACGAAAGGCTGTGATTGCTTCGGAGACTTCGAGAGATGATAATTTTCGTCTTCGCGCTGACCCAATCGGTGAAGAGAAAGACATGGATCGCGTCGCGAAGCAAATTTCAAAAGATGAAGGTACGTACAGAAACCTCGAAAATAAGAGAGGAATTGATACGGTTGAGGAAATTGCCGGTGCCGCAAAGTTGTTCATTAAACAAGTTGGGGAACAACCTAGAATTATATTCGAGGATGAAGATCCAAAGGCGGAAGAATTAAAAACTGAAGGAGAAAACTTAGCCGAGGCTTTGGAAGGCATGATTAAGATGCAAAACAGAGTCGTCACATCTAACAGACGTATAGCTATTGGTAATGAAGAAGCGCAAGCTGCGGAGGCTAGATTGCATTCACTCGAAGCGCGTCTTACACGACTTATGTCGTAAAAAGAAAGGTTTGAGTGTTGTTGTTTCAATCTTTTCTATGTATAAAAGCGGTGTAGAATGTGTGTGTGCGTATGTATATGTCTGAGTGTGTGAGAGAGAGAGAAAGAGAGAGTTTTCGTTAATAAAATAAAATGACACGGTACATAATTTGCTATTTAATTTAAGAATATTTATAATAAATGAATTGGATAAATAATGTTGCTAAACTATTTTATGCGCGCTTGTATTGTGTTTTTATGCCTCGTTTGATGAGCCCGTCTTGGCGTCCGTTATTAAGTTTAGATTTTCCCTCTTCAATTCATCCTCAAACTTCAACGTAGCAATCAAAGCTTTTTTCAAATCCTCAACGCCTTCTTTCCCTTCTTGTTCGTATTCTACGATCAAATCTCTAATTTCTTGCGATGTGGCATTTTTTCTTTTCCTAATATCTTTGTATCGTTTTGCTCTCCGTCTTAGCCTCTCCGCGTATAGCGCGGCTGCTTCAGCGCTTGCGCCCATATCCATCAGCTCCGTCTCAGCGTTTTCTATTGAAGATAAAATTTCCTTTGCCTGTTCCTTTCTCCAATTTTCAAGCCATACCTCGTCCCATATCACGCTCGGGTTCGTTTTAAGATATGTTTCAACTTCATCTTTTGGAACTCTTTCAAAATGATCTTCGACTAAGGCGCAGCCGAGTGGGATTTTAATCGTGATTTCGTCCGGCGCTTCCACCGTCGCTTGCGCGCCGCCAAAGTTTCTCAAATATACCTGCGTCGCAGTTGTGAAGATATTGTTGAAGAGCCAATACATCGCGAGACCGGCTGGAACTGTTAAAGAAATGTAACCAATGAAAAATGGCAGGAATTGTATTAAAACCGATTGGTTCTTCATCTCTTTAGTTTGTTCATCTGCGCTGGGTTGCATGACGTTCATGGAATAAAACTGCGTTAAAGTGGTTAAAATCGGCATGACTAGATAAGGCCACGCGGCTTCCCATCCACCATCGAGAGGTGGGTTAAATGAATCATCTAAAGGCCATAACCATGAGATATCTTGTTCCTCCGAAGGACCGGATAAGTTTGGTATGAAAAGCCACGACTCGTCAAAACCGCCGTCGATGCCGGCATTTTTGAACGCGCGGTACAAGCCAATAAAAACTGGTAAAGTTAAAATTAGCGGACCACATCCAGCTAATGGATTCACCGCGTTATCTTCGTAAATCCTGTTGATTTCTGCGTTCATTCGTTCTGGATCGTCTTCGTATTTTTCTTTTAAAGCTTTTACTTGCGGTTGTAAATTCTTCATGTTCATCGCCGAAACGACTTGCGATTTCGTCAATGGAAAGGTAACGAGTTTTACTAATGCTGTCAAAATTATGATTGAATTTCCGACTGGATACGGAATACCAACAGCACGTTCGATGTCTTGGATTTGGAACAACAGTTTTTCAAAACTATCCGCGAGTAGACCAAAAAAACCGCCCTCGGTTCTTTGCGGAGCTATAAACATAACAAATCAGAGAGAGAATGAAGATGTTTCGCGTCAATAAGAATACAAAAGAGTGTGTGTGAGAGAGAGAAGAGGAAGATACGAGAGATCATGATTAAAACAAAAAGAGAAAAATGGAAGCCTCAAACAACAAATGTACACCGAAACGCGGCTTCGACGATCAAAACGCTCCTCAGGACGCCAATCCATCGAAACAAATCTAATCATCTGCGCAAATCACGCTCACGGTCCGAGATCAATATCGCTGCACAATAAAATTGTTGACTGAGAAGTACTATGGAACTTCTCACTCGACCGTCTGTGCAGCATTCGTTTCGTCGCACGAGAACAAAAACGCGCGAATAATGATAGTACGAATCTCGCGGCGCGAGCGAGAGAGAGAACGCGAAACGGGCAAAAAGAAAAAACGTACCGACAATCTCGCCCGAAGCGATCTTCTGCTCGCGCTCTTGCTCCTTAATAAACGTCATAGCGTCCGATATCGTCGTTTTCGCTACTGTTTCCGTTCCACGCTTTTCCGTCGTACTACTACCGTTCATCGCGCTATACCTATCGCCTTCTTCGCCGAAGCCAAAATCAGTCGCGCTCGAGGAAGCTCTCGCGAACTCAAGCGCCGGCGCACTCAGCGCCTGTAAAGATAAATCTCCAATCTCGAACACTGCCGCGTTCTTCTGAAAACCGCTCAGACCACTTGCGCCGCTACTGTTACTACTGCTACTACTACTACTCATCTCTTGCACTGTAACGCATTCAGTGTTGATACGATGAGCGTATTCAATCGAGCACGCGTGATTAGATATAAACACGCGGCTCAGTCGAACAACAGTATCACTCTTCCTCTTCTGCTCGCTCCTCCTCGCGCGATTGGCAAAAGATTTCGTATCCAATCCGAGCGAGTTCTTCTTCCGATCGCTAGCGAACATCGCCTCGCTCGTCGCAAGAGCGCCGAGCTTAATCCTCTCCATTCGCTCGTACACGGCCTGCGCTCTCTTTTGTTCTTGGTTTTAGATTAATTTACTCTTAAATCTAGTTTTAATTAATTAATTTATTAATTTATTTATTAATCAGAGCATGATGGTCTCATGAAAAGATACGCCCTGTGGATACTACTTAATGGCGATATTCAATTTATCTTCGCACATCGTTAAGTTTTTTATTGTTCGGAAAAGATGTACTCTTACTGCCGCGCTCGCGGTACAACTTGAATAATATCCGAGCTATCAGATATCACTCCATAGGTCTATGGCCGAAGAGCTATTGAGATTTGTACGGCACAGATACTCTGTTGTACTGGATCTGGTCAAAGTTCATGAGGATCAGCAGACTTAAAACGGCTAAACTGCTCGATGGGTGTGTACCATGGTCGGTATGGTAACTAAGTAATCGTGAATACGGCATAAAATCGAATACGTAAAACTTCTTACGTACTACGAGTATGTATTCTGTAGTGCCAATCGTGATGATCGTATTATATTTCTTATGCATATTTACTCCCATATTTATGATAGTAATCTTGTTAAACTCGTTGTTAAGGAAACCCTAAATATGTCTCAAGAAGAAAATCTTCCTCCTCATCAACGCGCAGTAAAACTCGCGCGGTATAAATAAACAAGTCACGCAACACTGCTCCAATCGTAGCGCAATAAATCAGCGCAGTTGAATACACTACTAATGTTAAGAACGGTACTGCATAGGAACAGGGCCAGGGCGGCAACGACTATCGCACGAATGAGTAGTTCTAGTGGTAGTAGTAATAGTTTTAGTGGATATTCAACGAACGCGTCGAGCGCTTTGGCGTCATCGAAATCAAAAAAAATGTTACAATCGCCTTTGCCGTCTTTTGCGTCGTCGTCGCCTTTGCCGTCGCCCGTGTCGTCGGTTGGAAACGAACGCGATGGTCTAGATCATTCATATCAACAGGATTGGATGAGAACTTTTTTAACGAGCGACGAGGGTAGTACTACTAATAATAATAAGAATAAAGATGTCGTAGATATAGAACAAGAACGAGAACAGCAAAGCTATCCAGGGTACGCACCTCCAGGAGTGGACGTGATGTTAATGGCAGTACCGAAACGCAAAGTAACTCCATCGAGAAAGAAGCGCAGGAATCAATTCAAGGTGTTCGAGTTCGTGAACGCGGTGAGGAAGTGCGCGGAGTGCGGGAGGCCGATGAAGAGTTGGCACAGTTATTGTTGTAAACCGAGCTCGATCGATTTTAATAGTAATAATAATAATGGTAATAGCGGTGGCGCGGAAGGTAGCTCGAAGGATTGAGTGAGCGAGTGAGTGAGCGCGAGACGTCGTCGTCGTCGGTGTATGGGTGTATGCGTTAACAAGCGCTAAAAAAATAGGTAGAGAGAGAGAGAGAGAGAATTTTAATAACGTTTTTGTGGTTTGTGATTCAATCAAGATAATAACTTAGTTCTTGTCATTTTTCCAGTTATCGATCCATTTCTTTGCGTCTTCTTTTCGAGATTCGTCTGTAGGCGAACCTGAGGCTTTCCAGTTTGATATCCATTCTTCGGCCTTTTTACGCTCTTGTTCGGTCGCGGTAATATACGGGTTCGCCGACGAGTTCCCAACTTGTTCTTTGCTCCACAGGGACCAACCTTGGATCCATTTCTCGGCATCGCTTTCCTGTGTTGACTTTGATGCGACTGCGACGACTTTTTTAGTGCTTGATCCAGCCTTCCAAGCGTCGATCCATTTTCCAGCATCATCGCTTTGCACAATCGTTCTTGCCTTCGGTACGAGTTCTACTTTCTTTGTACCAGCTTTCCACGCGTCGATCCATTTTTGAGCTTCCGCAGAATTGTCGTCAGTCGTCTTTTTTGTTGTTGTTGTCGTCGTTGTTTTTTTCGCAGCAGCGTCTTTCTTTACTATTCCTTCGCCGCCCCACTTTTGTTTCGCAAATTTACGTGCAGGATATTCGACTTTACCGGAAGTTGTCTTCGATAAGTCAATTGTAGCTTTTTCATAATTTGGATCTCTCGTCTTGACAAACGTGATCAAAAAACCGACGGCACCGGCAATAGCCGTGACGAGCGATTGCGATTTCGTAGGTGCCGGTGCTTTCACATCGGCAGGTTTCGTAGATTTGAAACCTTCCTTATCACCCGGACCTGAACGCTCGAAAGTATACGTCGGTTTTACTTTCTCGACAACCTTCTTTTCTTTTGGCGCTTTTGCAGCTGGTTGCGGCATGTTTGAAAAGTTCGCTTTACCAACACCGAGCTTTCGTTGTTCAGCTGACGATTGTGCACTTGTGACGACCGCAGAAGCAGAAGGTTCAATTTTTGACTTCTCCGGCGCCATCGTCGTTGATGGAGTCTCCATATATTGAGAAAAGAACGAACCAAAGTCAACCGACATATCATCGGAGGAAGAATAAGCAACCGGCTTCGGCTTTTCAACGATAACCGGCTTTGGCTTTTCGACAACAACAGCTTTCGGTTTTTCAACTACAACAATTGGTGCAGGCGTGTCAATAACCTTCTTCGGTGGAGTTTCCATATATTGAGAAAAGAACGAACCAAAGTCAAACGTGTCCATACCATTTGATGCTATTGGTGACGGATCAGTCATCGTTTTCTTCGCTAAAGCCGCCTTCTGTTCAGCTATGGTATCCGCCTTTGCCTTTGCAATTAGAGCTTCAAGCTTTGAGATTTGAGCGTCTGCATCTTTCGTCGCTTGCGCAATTAGAGCTTCCGAATCATCATTTACTACTGGTGTTGTCTTCACAATCACGTTCGGTTTTTCGGCAATAACCGGAGCGGGAGCAGCGACTGGTGTTCGCTTAATAACAGATTGAGACAAAGAATTTGACGACGACGACGACGATTTCTTACCCCTCGATGCGCGCATGACTTCTAGCTTTGCTTCCAAGGCATCCTCGAGAGCTTTCTTTTCGGTTTCCTTTTTATCTTGGAGCTCTGTGGAAGATGATGGTGGTGGTGGAGGCGGCGTTGTCGAAGTTTTGTTTCCAAAAAATGATGGAGCAGAAAATATCGGTCCCGCCGCAGGAGGCGTTGAAATAGCTGCAGCCGTAGTCGACGCGGCGGCTTTCTTTTCAGCTGCAGCAGCGGCAGCTTCAGCCGCTTTAGCCTCTCTAATAGCTTTATCTTCTTCAGTTTTCTTTGCAGCTTCGGATTTCTTAGCTTCGGCAATCTTGGAAGCTTCGGCTTTCTTAGATTCAGTTTCAGTTGCCGATACGCTTGATTTCTTTGAAGTGGCGGCTTCAACCGCTTTAGATTCTCTAGCCGCTTTAGACTCTTCAGCTTTCTTCGCCGCTTCAGCTTTCTTTGCTTCGGCAACCTTCATAGCTTCCTCTTTTTTCACTTCGGCGGCCTTCTTCGCTTCTTCGCTTTTCTTTGCAGCTGCTATCTTGGCATCAGCCGCTTTTTGTTGTTGATCTCGCGCGATCCTAGCTTTTGCCTCGCTTGATTGGGTGCCCGGGGCAATTTTATTAGCCGTCTTTTCAACAACTGCTTTGACGGCCTCTGAAACGACCGAAGCAGATTTCTCGGCGATGTTTTTCCCAGTTATTTCACTCGGCGGCGTTGGTGGTGCGGTTGAAAGCTCGCTCATACCAACAACGAGCGTTGAAACGAGCGTTGCTGGAATAGAAGCTGCCGTGAGAAGCTGTGCGCCGGGGCTCAATTCTCCTTTTGGCGTGACGCGGACATTCTTCTTCGCTTTGTTGACTGATGATTTCCCAAGTTCTCCAGCGGCTGCACCGGCAACGAACACCGAAGCCGCTTCCGCGAGATTTAAGGATTTCGCAGCAGCAGAAGCTGCCTTGCTCGCAGCGGCTTTCCCAGCTGCGCCTTTTGCGCCCGCAACTCCTAATCCGGCCAGAATACCCGCATAAACTGGCGTTGGCGATTGCGTGGTTAATTTAGCGCCAACTTTGGTACCCTTTTTGCCCGGTTCAACTCCTGCAGTTTTCACTGTCATCATTGTTCGGTCAACTTTCGTAGCGTCGTACGTTAGCGGTTTTGCTCCAATATCCTTCGCTGTTGTTTTCACAGTCCCGTAACTGGATTTCTTATATGCTCCTCCTCTAAACTCGTCACTAAACGCACCAGACTTATCCAAAGAAGAAGAAGATGAAGAAGAACCTTTCTTATTAGTCACAACCGTTGGTTTCTTAATCGTCGTTGCATATTTATTATTCACACTCGTCGTCGATTTAACCGTACTCCTCCTCGTAGGTTGCGGTAAGTCCGGTACATTTTGCTGCGCCGCAAACGCGTCGTCGCAGTTCACGCTCGTACTCAAAGTAGCCATTAAAGACGCGGTCGCTATCGCTTTCGCAACTTTCGAAAATCCGCGCTCGTTTTTGTTCTCATTCTCGTCGTCCTCGTCTACATCGTTTTCACTTTTAATATCATCATCATCGACTGCGTTATTATGATTACTATTATTATTTTCTGCAACAGTATTCACTGAAGAACGTGACTTCGTTCGCCTCTTTTGCCCTTCACGCTTTTGTTTGCCTTGATTTGCTCTCGCGACCTATATTCATGAAACAGAGCAAGAAGAAGAAGAAGAAGAAGAAGAAGAAGAAGAGAGAAATATAATCAGCGCATGCGATAGGTACGCAGTGCATTTCATGAATCGAAAACGATCGAAGAGGGATCAAATCGCGCGATAACAAACGAGCGCCTTGGCAGACGAACGATGATCAGATACGCACGTTCTCTGCTTATCATGGATTGATCTTTGGTCCAAATTCGTATCTAAAACAGCGCAGGACAAAACTCTAACGCACGGGATCGATATCGATCCTAAACAGCGATAACAGTCAGTGAAAGAACGAACGATCTAGAGCGTACTTTAAAGCGAAACTTGGTTCCGATCGGTTCCTGTGTCATAGCTCGCATATCGCACAGCGCGCGTGTTTTGTTCGATTATATATTTATGTTCACTTTTTGAGCAAAAATGAAAACAGCATCTTTTTGAAAGAAATATCGAACAACGATAACATGTGAAATTTCTAGGCCTTTCGCTACGTATCGCGTTTAATCGATCGTTACCTACTACTACTCATTTTCAAGAACCGTTTAAAGTGGACAGAGGAACACACACACTCTCTCTCTCTCTCTCTCTCTCTCTCTCTCTCTGGAGTACTTCGAGGTCGTCATCGCGTGCGTTCCGTCGTTCGCTCGCCGCTTTCTCTTCGCTGTTCTTCGTCCTCGCGCGTGTTCTTTTTCTCGTTTTCGCGCACGCGCATCAATCAATCAATCAATCAATAATACTATATTTTTACGCATCAGCAGCAGCAGCAGCAGCGGTTTCTACATTCAAGTACGTATGAAACGAGGCCCAGGACAGTATCAACGAAGCTATGCCGGCGCCGATGCCGTCGGTAAACATCGCGAAGGGCCCTCCCCATTCAATAGTCTTCTCCGGTGCATATCCTAATACGGTTTGCATTAAAAACAACGGCGCGCTGCCGACAATGAACAGGCCCATGAACAAGTGCAGTAAACCTTCTGTTCTCATCTTCGCATAGGCTAGGCCTAACAGGCAACCGAATAACATCTTAACGTACTGCGCGCAGTCTAATAAGTCATCTTTATTCCGGAATTTCCCGCTTCGATCTCTTCGAATTAACTCTTTAGCGAACTCTTGCGACTTCTTCAGCTTCTTTCGTAGGAACTTCCGTAAGTTCTCTAATTCATCGCTCACTATCGTCATCGTTTATTTATGTATGTTTGTTTTTTTATTTACTTTGGGAGTACGTAGTACGATTAATTGTAAAGAAGTCAACACAGTTTCGTTGTTGATATGATTGGCAAATTCCTCCAACAAGAAACTGATCCAAACAATAAGAATACTAGGAATGATGACGACGACGATGATTTTGTTATTGTCGATAATCCTCTCTATAAATTTAAGGAGCTAATAAGAACTCATAAAGAAATCACGGATGGTTTAAAAGCAAAACTGATTGTAGATGACCAAGAAGTTAGTCATCGTTAGGGTTTAGGGTTTAGGGTTTAGGGTTTAGGGTACTCTCGCTAAGTCATACTTTTGGATACATAAATCACGCACGATTACGTTAATTAAATTAATTAATCGTTCAATCAATGCAAACGAACGCTCTGACGATGAGCTCGATCTCGAGCATCCACGCAACGACGCAGAGCAAATCTTTTCTCAGCAAAACTTTAAGGACTTCTTCGAGGAAAACGGTATCCGTAAACACTTATTTTCACGAAGCACTGACGTCTAACAACAATCAGAAGAACGAGAGGAAGAAGATTTCTTCGTTGAACCTTGGAACGAATAAGAAACGAACGATCTTGGGAAGAGAAACGAGGAATAATTCAATGATTCAATCGCATGCGCAAGAACTGGCGGAAATCGCGGAAGGGTGGGACGAGGAAACGATCACGACAGTCGTCGCCGCCGTGCTCGGTATCGCGGCCGGTTTAGGTATCCCAATTTTTTTCGTCACGCAGGAGAAGAGGGATAAAGAACGCATCGAAGAGATCAGGGAACTGAACAGGGCGACGTTGAAGGCGACAGGGGAACAAATGAGCGAAGAGGAGATTAAGGATCTAAGGCCGAATAGGTATTTGGATCGTAGAGAGTTCAAGGATGATGATTAATAGACAGATCTGTTGTAATGGTGATCGGTGCGATTTGATTCGACTCGAACGCACGCACGAGAGAGAGAGAGCGAGAGGAGGCGCGTTGTAATGTTGTTGTTTTAATTCTATTATTATTATTATATAATCTGCGCATATTGACGAACACTATATGTATGTTATTAATACATTTGCATTTTATCACCGGCTTGACTGATTCTGTTGTCGTACAACTCGTTTTCCCAATCGACTTCGCCGTTTACCATTATTTGATGCGCGTGTCGCTCGAGCTTCGGAAATACGCGCTTGTACATCGTCACGCATACAGTATCGTGCTGTAAAATGACGCCGTTGAATAGGCATTTCATGTGACCGTGCGTACCGAGAGCGTCGGTGATCTTACCACGTCTACCGTACTTTGTCCATAGTTCCAAAGGTGAGAAGAACTTCACATCTTCGGCGTTGAAAAACATATATCTAATCACGCCTTTATGTTTATGCGTTCGAAACGGGTAGCCAGTTATGACGACTCGTTTCAACGCAATTCGGTCTGGGTTTGCCGTACGGACGTTACCAGAACAAACTAGTGCGGTTTGAATAGAACCTCCTGCACCTATTTTTTCGCTAAAGCCTAAAACTGGCGCCGGAGCGAAAGTTATCGGCATGAACAAAGAAGCCATTGAAGGCACGCGAGGCGGTAAAAAGCGTTCGAATTTGAATTTGTCTGCATTTAAACCGTCGTGCGAGAAGATCGCTCTCGCTTTCTCTCTTCGAAAGCCAACGTGCCACCACATTGGATGCTTCGATGGAACTGGATCGGTATATTCTTTTCGTTTCTGTATGCCAAAATGCATCACGGTCATTCTAGTTTCGTGTCTCAATAAGCCAGAAATGACTAAAGCGCCGGCGCCGCCGGTCCATCCGCGCCATGGCTGACCAACGCCAAGACCAATTTTACCACCTTCACCTAACTGTAATTCATCCGAGGATGGAATTTTCGATGAATAAAATGCCGAAGATTCGGGATTTAACAAGTTCTCCAAGCACAACGTCGGAACGCCTTTAATCGTCAAACGAACGTACGTTCCTGCTTCTAAATCGTACGTACTTTCCAAATAGTCCATAGAACGTTTTCCTAAACGCTTATAACTTTGTAACGCAAAAGATCTCGCATAATCTCTCGGTAAATTTTCTTTCGGATCCCACGGCGACGTTCTAAAGGATTTTAAACCTTTATATTTAGCAAACCTTCTTCTCGCTTCGATATCTTCTGGGAATTCGACTTCGTCTGGATATTCAAAATTTTCATCTTCCATCGCGCGTAAGCGAGCCCGTTTCGCACTATCTTTCGAAGCTTGTAATAAATTTTTTAACGTCTCTTCGTCGTCGTCGGAGGAAATATCGCCTTGAAGATCACCGTCCCAATTCTCTTGTTCTTCCTCGGAATCATCATCGGCGAATTCTAATTCACTCTTATCGCCGTCGTCGTCACCTATCATCTCTTCATCTCTGTAAATATTATTATCATCGATGTTATTATTGTTATTTTCTTCTTCTTCTGCTACTGCTACGTTTTTTGTGGTTTTGGTGTACGTCGTCGATGTCGTCGTCGTCCCAGTTTTCGTTTTTCTATACGGATTCCACCCTGCATCCATTTCAACGTCTTCTTCATTTAGCATTTTTCTGATACCGCTCGAATCTTTCTCTTCGCGAAGGAAATCACCGTTAGCGCCGTAATGTTCGTCGTCTCCATTATTCAGCATATCTTCCTCCTCAAGAATCGATCCTTCATCATCGCTTGCATCTCTTGGAATCCAAGACGCTTGATAATCTGACCATCCTTTCGGCTTCAACCGTTTCTTCATCTTTGCCTTTTCCGCGTCTTCCCATTTCAAATGGTCGAGGCGTTCGTCGTATGCATCTTCGTCATCATCGCTTTCATCTTGAGGTTTATTCTCTCTCACGACTGGTTCCATTTTTTCAGGATCTGGAGTTAAAGTCTCCAAAGTCGCTTGTTTCAAGGCACCCATTTCAAAATCCAACGCGCTCGATGTTTTTTTGCTATTATTTTTGCTCTCTTGTCGTTGTTGTTGTTGTTGTCTATTACTCTTTGTCACTCGTTCTTCGATGACTTCTACTTTTTCTAAAGGGAAATCGCCAACGCCTGGGACGTGGAATAAGTGATTGACTGATAACCCGCAACCTCGAACGTATCCTTCTACTATTAAGTTTGATAAATTCGAATCTAACAATTCGATTGAAGAAAATTCTGAAATAACGTACGGCCTATGCGTGCGCCAAGCTGGCGGTTGTGCACGCTGTTCACATATTTGTCTAATTAACATTTTCATTTCTTGCGCTGTATCTGCCGCGCATGATTTCACTTTATCTTTCGGAACGCACAAAACTTGCTCGCAGCAAATTTTCATACCTAGCTTCCTCGCCGCGTTTCTCTCGCTCCCCGAGACTTTATTCGAATTCCTCAAAGCAACGATCGTTGGTGGTAAACCTTGCGCACGCAAAGTAGGCATAGTCGATTGAATCAATTGTTCGTTCAACTGTTCGTACTTATCTTCTCTCTTCGAATGCGCCGATGCGACGACGACGAGAACATCCGCGCATTTAATCGCCTCCAACGCCTGCAACTTATGTCCATGGTCGACTAACAGTAACTGAAAGCGATGATCGTGTTTCACAACTCGCACCGTTTGCGGTACGTTCGGTTCATTGAACAATTTCTCTGCAACTAAATGACCATATTCACTACTATCATTATTAGTATCAGTATTACAACCGCCGTAAGAACATTCGTTCGCGAAAGATGTCAAGAATTGCCTCAAATCACTCGCATCATAGTCCCCACTATCCGCAGTCATCACGGCTACGACCTTCGGTGTCTCCTTCGAGCGCATACCGATCTCCCTCACTTGCATCCTGGTCGCCTCTTTCGCCTGTTTCGCTCGAATAAATC
>Ga0115004_10000722_pt1 | contig 25885 bp, 28 predicted proteins | sample ArcticOcean_MG_C_10_FD_88737 | JGI IMG/M metagenome (GOLD analysis project Ga0115004, IMG submission 88737) | Marine microbial communities from western Arctic Ocean - ArcticOcean_MG_CB11_90 | ecosystem: Environmental > Aquatic > Marine > Oceanic | place: Arctic Ocean: Canada Basin | collected... | reverse complement strand
GTGAATAACTCTACAAAATCTACAGTAGTAATTACAGGATTATAGATGATGTCAATTTCTGGAGGAGCTTCAAAAGAATCTCCGGATAAATAAATCCATCCAACTTGCACTTCAGGCTGGCTGGTTACATCAACAAAAGTTCCTTTATCGGGGCCAATTACTTCGGTACTTGCAAAAGCATAAATACCGATTACTTTGCCGTTTTCTATACTTGCGTATGTAATCATTTTTTATCTCCTAGTATTCGATTAGCACGTAACCGCTGCCGCCAGCACCTCCACTCCCGCAAGCGTATGTGGTGCTGGCGTTGCTGGTGTTTGTTTGTGTACTGGAACCGCCTCCTCCACCTGCTCCCGTATGAGTAGGCGCGGCTCCGCCATTCCCCCCTACTGACGTTCCTGACGCGCCTCCTGTTCCACCATCACCTCGATACCCATGACCGCCTCCACCTCCACCTCCACCATAAGTAAAACTGCCTCCTGCCGTTGACCCCTTATTGGCTCCGCTTCTTCCGTAATAATCAAGCGAACCGGATGGGTTCTGCCCATTCGGTCTGGAGGTTATGGCGGGTAGTTGAGTGCCTCCATTGCCTCCAGCGGAACCCGGCCCATAGCAGGGCTGATTACCCCAGAACGCAGCGGTATTGACCTGTCCGCCTCCCTTGCTTTGTCCAGCGGAATTGACGGATTCGGTCGTACCTATCGCACCCCGCAACCCTCCTTTTCCTCCTACAGTTCTAAGAGTTATGCTATGAGTCCCGCCTTCAACATAGGTGTCTGTTCCCCCATTACCGTCATCCCCAGATCGGTACGAGTTATAAGTAGTACCGCTTGGGGCATCACCACCCGCGCCTCCAGAACCGCCACTACCAACAAAAACAGCGATTGTAGCAAGAGGCGTGACTGCTAATGGGACTCTCATTGCTATTGAGCCAGCACCTCCACCACCACCTCCACCATACCCCTTACTGGAACCACTTGATCTCATTGTCCCTCCACCACCTCCACCACCTCCAGAAATCATAGTAACGTAGACCATGTTTACACCCGAAGGAACAGTGAAGGTACTCGCACCACCAGAGAGAAATTCTGTTTCTTTTCGGGTCGCAGCTAACGCATTAGTACTTATTGTGGGGATAGTATCTGTTTGAGCTTTGACTGCCGCTAATTCAGCGGCTTTTGCCACAGTGTTTTCTGCGGCTCGACTTAATATAGTCGCGTCTAGCTGTGTAGCATTAGCCGTAAAACCCGCAACAACTGTATCGCGTAAAGTCTTTAAGCTGCCTGTTATTCCTGCAAATGGGCCAAGGCTCATCTTCTATACTCCTGTGTTAACTCAAGTGCCATGTTGTTGTAGAAACAATCCCGTCATCCCCATAGTTTATAACAGCTCTGCCATATATAAATCTAGTAGAGCCACTATCTGTAGAATAACTGTAAGTTCTTTGTGTTGGGCAGTTAATTGACGGGCCAGAAGCACCGTAGGTGTTTATTATCTCAAGCTGTAACGCCCCTTTAGTATATCTCTCTGAGTATGGATTTGAGGCTGTCCCGAAATGCCTACTGTAATTCCAAAACGGCATAATATTCATTATCGCGCCATCATGCAAAGCGTTGAGATTATTTTTAATATCTACAATTATGTTATCCGCATCTGATTCAGTAATAATGGGTCTGTTATCTTCAAACTGAGTATAGTTAGCGGGGGTTGACCAGATTGCTGTTGAGCAATAACCCTCTGAGGTATAAACAAAATTTATTGTGCCTACATTGTAATATAAACTGCCGCCATTATTTGATGTAACCCAAGAAATAGAAGTTACACTCTCATTACTATCATAAACAATAACACCTTTCATTATCGGGCGGCTTGCCGTTGGCTTGGATAAGTCAGACCAAAACAAATTTTGCGGCATTTGAGCTGAACCGTTACCAACAGTATAATAATACTTGTAGCCATGCCCAGCAGTTCCGATCAAATCATCTCGGACAGCTAAAAGATTTTCCCGTATATAATCTATTGTTTGCAGGAAGGCATCCCCAACAACAGGCTTCTCTCTTTCAAACAACTCTATCGTGGGGCTTCCACTCCAAGCAGACTGTATAAAATTGCCGTTAGCGTCCCAAGTAGTAGTCTCTGTTCCAATAGCAAGCGCAATTCCGTTTGAGGAATAAGTCCAAACTATAATTGAAGCCCCGTAAGTACCCCAACTTGTTACGGTGGCTCTTATTGTGTGTATAACTCCGTCTATCGACTTATACCAATTATAAAAGTCAGGCTGAGAATAAGTGCCTTCTGCTGGGTTCATTGCCGCGCTGTTTGTATAGTTCCAGCCATACATAGCATCAACAGTGATAGCATCCCGCAAAGCATGAAGGCTGTTCTTCGTGTCAAGAACCAAGTCTGTGCCAGTTTGATCGGCTATCGGAAAATGAGCCTTAAAATAGTTATACACCTTCAAACCTCCAAACAAAACCGTCACCAGAGAGCTGCACTCCCGCTGGGTCGAACATATATACATCAAACGTGTTTGGTGTAGCAGTAAAATCTACCGCATCAATGACGCAGTAAGCAGCAAGCGCACCGTTCCCTATTGGTGTGGCGGTTATAACTTTAAAAGCACTATAGCTTCCTTCTAGCTCAACCGTTTTCCCGCCAATAGCAGCTTCGTCCGACTTCGTTTCATTTCTTGTAACAGCATCAACTCTATATATCTGCTTGGACAAGTCTATTCTTACAAGACCCAATCCCACGTACTGCTGGAAAGTATTCCTCGCCTTTGTTTGCACAGAAGCAGCATCGTAAAGGGTAAAGGAAGCAGCGGCAGATAGCTTCAATCCCTGCTTAGTTGCCACAGTCCCGCCGTAAACAGTAGCGTCATGTGTTGACCTCCAGTTACCAGAAATGTCAGTAGCGAAAGTGACTACAGCACTACTATGCCGGAAGTTTGAGGTTGGGACAGCTTGCTTAGAAGCAATGGCCCCTGCTGCGGGCAACTGACTGCCTCCAAATAAAGCAGTCCAAGTCTGACTGGAAGTATTCGTGTAGATTATTTCAAAAGTGCTGCACCGAACCTCTTTTGTTCTGTGTACTAGAAGATCATCTGTTGTGAGGTCGGGGTATGTTCCGCTTCCAACAAGCAAACTTTTCTCGTCTAGTGTCACTTCAACTGAGTTAACTCTTTTTGTACCAACCCCGTCATCTCCCCCTGTGGTTGGATACAGCCCAACGGAATCTCTTGGCTTTATCATAAAATCGTAAGTGCCAATTGGTATGTCATTCGTGACATAGCGTAAAGAGGATACCCTGTTTAAGATTTGTGCTGATGCGGGGTCGTCATCCCAAACAACATTTGCTGGCCCATATTGAATCTCATAATCAACAATATCCAAGTCAACCGCTGCCCCCCAAGAAAGCCTAACTTGACCACCAACCTCAAAAACGTCAAAAACTGTTACGGGCAAAGGTGGGATTGTTTTACCATTTGGAGTTGCAATGACAGAGGCAACAGCCCCTTCGTATAAAGACGTTACCGCGACAACCTCAATCTGGTAAGGCACATCTTCTTCTAACGGGCCGTAGGCAGTTTCTAAGCCTGTCTCGCTAATTGAAGCAATAACCACTCCGCCTTTTTTAACCCTGACAACATAGTTTCTAGTGTAGGCAGAAATAGATTTTGTCCAATTGATGCGGAATCTATTGTCGTACTCACCGTTTTTCCTTTGGTATATTTCCTCGGATACCGTCAAACCCGTTACTGCTGGGGGCGGTGCGTGAACAGGAAGCTGGGTGTCTGGGAAGGAAGGGCTGCTTTCAACGTCAGTAGAAAAGAACAAGGGGTCGTATTCTTCAAGTTCCACGTTCCAATAACCCGCCGACCTCTCAGAAACAGAAACAACCTCCATCAGCTTATTAGTAAGTATGTCGGAATAGGTTATCGAGCAAACTTCCCCGACTAAAACTTCAATTCCCTCATCGAATAGTTGAACATTCACTCTTAAATCCGAAAGAGTGCTTCTGTTATATCTTTCTACGGCTTCCCTTTTTGCAAACTCAAAATTGTTGCAACCAAGGAAAGAAATCTTTGAAATCCTAACTGGCAAGGTAGAGTCGGGGTTAACGACTATCGCTTCTTCGACTGCAAAATCATTTTCTTTGTCTGTATAAGAAACAACATACCTAGTGGGAACTTCTTTTGATTTAGACTTACCTATGTTTATCCTTTCAACATGGTTATCATTAAACGTGTGTGAAGTAACCCGCGCCTCTTGCTTTAAGTAGTAGACTACTCCGCCATCGTAAGTCAAAGAGCAGCCAGTGTATGCCCTAAAAAATTCAAGAATACTCGAAATTTTCCCTACGCTATCAATAGTAAATCCCATTGATCGCCGGGGGCTAGTGCTATAAGGAAGAACTTCATTGTTCCAGCTCGATGCCTCTTGAACAGAATTAGCATCTAGTGTGCTGCCAGATTGCTCTAAAAGATGTGCGTGAATATCAATAGGGTTGTCGGTAAAGACGGGTACTGCAAAAAAATTATAGGTAATATTATCTACTTGTGCGCCATAGACAAAAACATTTTCACCCGAAACAGAACTTTGCGGCCCCATATAAAAATAGACGGTATCGAGATAAGAAAGGGGAGTATAAACTGCCCTAAAAACACGGTAAGCCCCCAAGGAATGATCGGATAAAACAGTAAAAGTTCCCGAAGTAGTTGGGTTAGTTCCCTGTGTAGGCAATGAACCAATATCTCCTGAAATAATAGATGATACGTTTTTGGTTTGATTGAGAACTTGAAATCGAACTTTCCCTGAAGTTCCGGCCTTATAATAAATCGTTATGCCATAGAAAAAAGCACCTACAGTGGCTCCCGCTATAATCCTAGTTTTTGCGCCAGTTGAGCCTCCGCTAGTTACAGTAGTTTCTTGAAAGAAGCCAATATTGTTTCCTGTGTCTTGGTGTGTCGCTCCATTCTGTACAGTCCACAACATAGGATTAGCTGAATTTGGAACAAGATTAGTTCCGCTAGGGGTTGCTCCCGTTTCTACAAAAGGGTAATTAGCAGACCTTCTTCTTATCTTGAGTCCATCTATGTCTACTTCAACTCTAGGAAATCCATTCGAGATTCCTACAGGAACTTTTAAAACAATGTAGGCAAAGCCATCATATCTGTTTGTAAATCCCGTTACTGCCTCTGCAAGAAAAGTTGAGAGAGGCTGGTTTACTCCATTTCTTCCATAGTGATATTCTATTTCTCCGCCAGAATCTATGAAACCGTCTGTCTCGTTTATATCAACACCGTCTACGTAAACATTGTTGTACGCAGATATTCCTCTAGCTCCAGACCCGCCAAGATAATCGCCCTGTGGTGGGCCTCCCCAAGCTACAAGATAAGGGACATATAAAATATCGTCTTTCGCAAAGGCATTCCACGGCTTTGCGAAAAACCTATCTCTGCCAAAAACAACGGGAGCAATATCATTAGAAGAAAGAATTGTTTCCTTGCGTATACTTTTGCTGGCCTCTGCTACCGCGTTTACAGTGCTGACAGATGCTTTTGGGGTTCTGTCACGATAATTCATCGTTACATATTGACCTGAAGCGTTTTTGTACTTGAAAGTAGCCATTATTAAACCACCTCAATTATGAAGACAGAAACATCATACCTTCCACCAAGAACGGGTTTTGCTTGTGGGGCTTTTTCAAACTGACAACTATACGTCACATTGTCAGCTTGATAAGTGAATGTAAAAGCTATGGATTTGTTGTCATTATAAAACGTCATCAAAGAGTCTAGCTCAGATTGGCTCAACTCGTGAACAATAGTACCCGTTCTCCAAACCTGCGAGAAATTGTTTCTTATTCTTGGCCTACCATTAATTGATCGGCTTACGACAGCCCCGCTTTCTTCGTTAAAACTGCTGCCTATAACTTGAGGCAAATTTATAGGATAAAGCATACTAATTCACCAGTTCAAATTTCTCATCGCCCCATTCAACGATAGTCCCAGATTTAGCTAAGTGAGTAGCCCCGTTGTCTTCGTTAAAGTACACCGTGGGGTAAAAGCTACTAAGCTCTGATTTTGGCAGAAGCGTTAGAGATACTTCTGAGCCGGATATTCTATCAGGTTCAAGAACACCTTGAGCAAGCATTACGGGGGTTGTGAAAGCCCCAGCAGAATCCCTATAGACTAAGTACAGGGTACAGGGTACATCAAGAACTTTGTTCTGCAAGTAAACAGATATAATCCCGTTAGAGTAATCTAAAAGAGCAATATCTGCTCTTTCAAAACCAGCGGTTCCATATTTTATAGTACCTACAGATAAGCTACTGTCTAGGTAAGCATTCCCGCCAAAAGTAACTTCCGGCCCCTCTGAAACAAAAGAGGTCTGACTAGCAAACTCTATTTTTGCTATGTGAAAAGGCATCGTAGCAATTTTCGCTATCTCCGCCTGTACTCCTGAGTTTGTTGTTCTTGTCATCCTGTTACATTCCCGCCGTCAACATCAACCGTAACCGTAACATCACTGTTAGCTGCAAAGACACCAACCGCTGTAGTAAATGCTGTAGTGGCCGCCTTCAGACTAGCCGCTGCCGCTTCTTCTGCCGCTACGGTTGCAGTTGTAATCTTCTCAGTGCTTGCTGCAATAGTTGCAAGGTCTGTAGTGCTTATTCCAAGACCCGTCAATATAGTGTTTAAATCAATATTCTGTTCACCAATAGAAATAAGCAATCCTTCTATGTTGGTGTTCTGACCGTCCTGATGCGTTTCTATAGCGTCAATAGACTTGGTTAGTTGCTCCTCGGCAATCCCCCCGATTCTCTCCGCGTTGACCGCAAACGCCTCACCAAACGATTTTAGCTCTGCACCCTCAAAATCGCCTTTTAAGCTGTCAAATATAGTCTTGGAAAGAGATGTGTACTCTTTCATTATCCGATCTATTTCTTCGGGAGAGGTTGCTTCTGAAAGCTCCTTCTCTAGCGTACCTAGATCAATCAGCCGTTTTTTCAACAGTTGTTCTTCACTCATTACTGCTGTTCGGAAATAGTCTGCGCTTCCTTCGGTCAATCCCGCCATAGCATCTTTTGTCAAGATTAAAGCCGTGACTAGCTCGTAAGCTATGGCTCTATTTTCGGCAAATCTTCCGGTTAGCTCAGTAAGAGATGCAGTAGAGCCATCAAATTCTCCAGCTAAAATTGCAACTTCTTCTGACTGCGCGGCATACACATCAGTCATTGTCATCCCTGCTATTCGGGCTTGCTCGGTAATATTTTCCATCGCAAGACCTATAATATCAGTCTCAAACATCGCATTTAAACTTGAAACAGCAGCAACATAAGGAAGAAGCTCATCGGTTGCACCATCAAAACCTGCAATTAACCCGTGAAGCATGTCGCTTACTTCGCCATCTTCGCCAAAAATAGCCATAAGGGTAGCTGCATAAGTTGCCGTTTCATCTGCTGTCCCATCAAAGGACATTAACAAGTCTTTTAAATTTGCGTCAAGGTGGCTTGCCCCTGCAAGAATATTTTTAAACAACACTTGAGTCATCTGGTCGGTATCTTCGTAGTCTTGCCCGTCAAGATTGAATCCATCCCTAGCACTGACCGATACTTGCCCTGAGTAATCAGAACCGCCTATCATGTCAGAAAAGGCAAAAATCATTTCGGAATAAGCATCCACAGCATCTTGCTGTGGCTTGTGGTGTCCCTTGTCTGTGTAATAGGAACCTCCCCGATCTTCTGGGTCAGCCCTCAAATCAAGGTCTTGATATACCCTGTTGTGGCTTTCTTTTCCCCCAAATCCGAATATATCGCCTAAAACTTTCTCCAGACCTTCGCCAAGAAACGCGCCTATAGCCGCCCCCGGCACACCGCCAATTATACCACCAGCTATTCCTCCGGCTCCTGCGCCTATTCCTGTTGTGCCTTCGTTCTGGAATACTTGTCGGCCTACATAAGCACCAGCAAAACTTGCCGCCATGCTCAATCCTACATTAGTCCAATCTATTCCCGGCTGCGATGCTGCGGCTAGGTTTGCTCCTCCGTCACCAGCAACAGCGTAATTCAGTCCTTCAATTCCAGTAGAACCGACACTAGCAGCGTTAAAAGCCCCGTTAAACCCACTTTGCTGATAACCCTGAACAACTGTATTTGCATAACTGGCTCCAGAACTTGCCCATGAAGGAACAAGCGCACCGAAGCCTTCTCCCGACACAAGTCCTTGATAAGCACCTTTTGCGTAACTCGCTACACTTCCAAGTGCGCCCCAATTAGCACCGCCAGCCGAACCAGCTATACCTCCACCGCCACTACCGTCAGAAGAAAAGGCTCCGGCAATAGTCATAACTATTGGGCGGGTTATTGCCTCGTTTGCGAGAGTTGCGAGTAGCTTGATAAACGCATCTTTTAAATTCTTTGCGAAATCGTCAAAACCTTCAAAAGCACCCTGCCACAGTTTGACAAACGCAGCGTCAATGGATTCTACCGCACCAGTCAAAGCGTTTTGCCACGGGTTTATAGCTTGCTCTTGTTCTCTTAAAGCCGCTGTTTGTCCTTCTACGGAATCCGTTGTTTCAACTAGGGCTTCACCCAAAAGTTCAACGCGGTCAGTTTCTTCAGCCTTCAGCCTTATTACATTAGCCAGTTGAATGCCTTCGTCACTCAATGCGTCATAGCTATTATCCCGCAATATGTTAGAAATCTCCTGCTCTAACTGTAGCTTCCTGATAGCGGCTGTCTCATTCTTTTTTTCGCCAGTGGTCAACTTTAGAATTGCTACTTCTTGCTCATAAGAACGCATTAAATCTTTGTGAGCTTGTTTGCGGGTCTGATCGAAAACTTCAAGACCTTGCTGGCGTAATGCTTCTGTCTGTTCTTCTGTCGCACCTTTTTGAGCCTTTGCTGCCGCAGTATTTCCAGCCTGTTCACGCTGCAAAGCTACAAGCGCAGAGCCAGTGGCTTTTAGAATTTCTATTTCTAACTTTCCCGCTTCAATAAGGTCAGCAGTCTTGTCTACAACCTCTCTTTTAGCGTCAGCCAGTTTACCCGATTCTTTTATCAGCAGTCTAAAAACTCTAAGCTGATCGTCATTGGCCTTCGCATCGCGGAGTGGTGCGATTGGTAGTGTTACTCCCATACGCATTCTAAAACCGTCATAGACATTATCGAGTTCTTGAATCTGTGGGATTACACCCGCTATAACTTGCTTTGCCGCAACCCACTTACCTCCCGCCTTAACAACTTCAAGGCTGGTTAAACCAAGAACATTATTTATAGCTGTCAGTTCTTCTTTTAACGCTCTAGTTTGGAGATTATTCTCGTACCACCATTCGCTAATTGCAGTCTCTTTAAGTTTATTTAGTGCCGCCTCTATTTCAACGGTTCTCGCGGCAAGCTCATCCATAGTCCCGCTAGTATAGTCGTTATAGCCAGCTAGCTGTGCTAAGAACTCACCAAAATCCCTTGACCACCCAGCGAAAGATGATGCAACAGTAATCAAAGCACTCGAAAACCTAATCATCCCGTTAGCCAAGTCTTGAACAGCTTTTATTGTTGCAGGGTCTTGTAACTTTATGGCCAGATCATCAACCGTTCCAATAAGATCAGTTGTATCTAACGCACCGAATACAGCCATAAGCTCGTTTTGAACTTTGTTCATTGAGCGGGCTACGGTCATCGGCATTCGCTTAAAGTCTTCGTCTATCTCCTTAGACATTTTAAGCAAAGCGTCTACAACTTCCTGACCTGTTATCTTTCCCTGAGAACCAAGCTCGCGCAATTCTCCACGAGCAATGCCCATTCCGTCTGCCAAGGCTTTGGCTAGGCGGGGCGAGTTCTCCATTACTGAGTTAAGTTCTTCGCCTCGTAGCGTTCCAGAAGCAATACCCTGAGATAACTGCAAAGTCGCAGAGGCAGCTTCTTGAGCAGAAGCACCCGACACGATAAAGGATTGGTTTACAGCGGTGGTGACTTTCCACAACTCACCGGAGCTATATCCAAGTTCTTCGGCTGACCGAGACAGTCGGCCATATAGCTTAATAGTGCTTCCTATAGCAGCACCCGTGTCATTCGACACTTGCTTGGCCTTGTCGAAAACAGAATTTAACCCTGATTGGCTAGTACCTGTTAGCAGTATTTGACCACGCAAAGCCGCCATGCCGTCAGACATTCCAACTATTTTGCGGGTAACTCCTAATATTACAGCACTAACTCCAGCAAAGGCTCCGATGCCTTTCAGGGCCATCCCTGCGGTGGTTTTGAGCTTAGACATGGCGGTGCTACCACGTTTCAGCGGTGCTTCTACCCCATCTCCCGCTCTACCAAGTTTTTCAAGTGCCGCCGTTAGCTTTCTGGCTTCCGCTTCCGCTTGGCTGCCGTCTATCTTTACTACCAGTCTGGATTCCATTGTCTATTGCTCTCATCAGGTCAACGAAATAATACACATCGTCAACGGGATAGTACCGCAAATAAACGTCTATCTCACGTAGAGTTATTGGGCCTTTACCAGAAAACCCCTCCGCTACCATATTAGCGAGCTGTACATAGCTCCCTAAAATTCCAGCCTCGTAACGAGTCAGCTCTGGTTTCCTAGCCAAAGCTGCGGGTACAAAATCATCCGTTACCTGTTCCTCAAGCCATTCCTCAGTTACGTTGTCGTATCCTGACTTCCAGTTTATGACTTCTTGGACTTTTTTGCAGTGGCCTCAATTTCTTCTTCACGAAAATTTTCGTTTTCTGTGGCGTATTCAAAAACAAAATCCCGCACATCTATATTGTAGCGAAGGACGCTGTAGGCGTTTTCAACATTATATTCTAGCGGCCCATCAGAGGAATCAATACCTTTCCAGTCTAATAGAATAGCCTCGGCCATTGCCCGACACTGTATTTCTATCTGCTTCATTGTAGAGAGCTTACCCAAACGAATCTGCTTACGGTGAGGGGCTTCTAATCTGTCCGAGGCTCGTAGGAAGTTTGCATTTCCCGCCCTACCAATTAAAAACTCCACTCCTTCGGAGTAAGTTACCCAAATACCGTCAACTTCTGACTGACTGCTTTGCAATGCTACTTTCATATTATCACCTCTCGTGATAGTTGGTTGTCGGGGCAAACCTCTCGTTTGCCCCTTGAGTTATCGTACTAAACCTTATGGAATTCTGGTTATAGTCATTTGAGTTGCTGAGGTTGCATCATAAAGCGCAGTAAAGTTAAGCGGCAGCATAAGGTCAGTATCAACACCGGATACTGCGGGAACGCCATCGTTAAATTTAACTTTTGGCAGAGTGAAGACAAAAGCCTTTCCGCCTTGCGCTATAGTCAGTGATATTGCAACAGAAGTGCTGTTCAGAAGTGCTTCGTACAGTGTTATGTTATCGAAATAAACTTCAACACTACCCGTAAGCATAGACCGACCTGAGTTCTGATCGGTAGGGCCAGACTGACCGATTCCTTCCTGCGCTCTCATGGTATTAGAAAGGTTAAGTGATATAGTCCGAACAGGAATAGTAGCGTCACCGCCAATACTGATCGTTGTTACACCGGAAGACCCGTTCATTACCTCAGTTGTCGGCACAGCGGCAGAAGCAGTGCTACCAACTAACGTGGCATTAGCGACACTAGCCGACTTCCCTGCTAACTGAAAACTACCCGTTATAATAGAGCCATAGGCAGCGGTGATCGACATACCACCAACCTTCATACCTTTAAAGTGCAAAAACTTAGAAGTGGCCCAATCTTCGGGCCGCATCTCGAAAGTGAAGCTCCGATCAACAGCTTGGCACTTCAGCGCGTTTGCTACCCATGTTCCCTGACAAGCGGCTTCTATAAGCTCATCGAAACTGGTCGCACTAAGCTCAAAGCCTATGTCACCCGTCACAGATTGACCAACGCCCACAAGATCAGCAACTTGACGGTCAGCTCGAATCTCATTTGAGATTGCTGTTTGTGGGGCGGCAGCCAAACTTGATGAGGTATATCGTAGGTCTTTCCAATCGGTTGCGTTTGCTGGAGTAGTACCATACACCCCGTCTTCCTCGCAAAACCTTATCGCTACTCTATTTGAATCAGACATTTCTATTTCTCCTAAACGGTATCGTTATGTTCGTTTGATGCCACCCATCGAAGTTACCAGCCGGAGCCACAGAGGCGGTTAGGGCAACTATACCACTAAACGGGGTATGCTCGTAAACCGTTTTCGCTGTGTCCACTATAGCCTTTGATGCCTGAGTTCCGGTGTTCTCTGGAACAAAGACAGTGATGGATATAAGCCCTGTGTCCCTAACAAGGGGTGTACTGCCCGTAATTCCCTGAGTAACGCTTTCTCCATTGATAATCGTCAACCTAACCCAAGGCAGTCCTTTTGGTGGCGTAAAAGGAACATTTTCATACGCTACAGGGGTAGAGGTGTAATTAGAATTAAATCTAGTCTCTATTGCCCGCGTAAGTGCTTCAAAGCTCATTCTTAACTTCCTGAATAGCCATTTCAACAAAGTGCATGGGTGCTTGTTTAGAGTACCCCTGATTTAGCCTTTCAATATACGGCAAGTTGTTAGCTATATACAAGTTTGACCCGAAAGGAACTGTTTTGCGATTAAACTCTTTTCTTGCGAAGCTAGCAAGTGAACTCGGTGTGCTTTTTTTACGGGTTTGAGAAGCCGGAGAACCAACGCGAGGAATCCAGTTACTACGCGCTCTGCCTGTGTCTACAGGGGTCTTTTGAACAATTCTCTGGTGTATGTTAAGCGCAGTTAAGCAAACCTGATTAACGTGATCTCTTTTTATCTTCTCCACCAATTTTGCGGGATTCTTACTCCAACCACTCATATTCGCCCCTGAACAGTCAATGTTGCGCCAGCAGGGTCTTCTACGATGTTCATAATCTGGTAAATAGAACCGTTGGGGTCTGTCAAAGTGCCTCCCACAGTCATTTCAAACAACAAATCTTTTTTCGGGAAGATAATCTGTTTGTCTGAAGATACTATGGTGGTGTTGTTTACCTGTCGCATGTTGTAACTGGTAATAACTGCTTTAGCATCCTTAGATGACGCTACTGAAAGAGTACCCGTGGCTGGGTTATAGCCGCCGCCCTCTGGCGTGTAAGATACAGTAACCACTAGGTCGCCTAGCTTTTTAAAGCCTTCGGAAACCTGATCTTGAATAAGCCCACGGATACTCATCTTCTCATCACCGATACAACGCTGCTTTGACCCGTCCTGACAATACCGTAATCTCCGGCAAGCATTTTTACACCGTCAGGCATAACATCTTTTCTATCTATCTGATTAAAGTTTAGTGCTATGCCTCCAACACTTAATGAAGATAATCCAGTTTCTTGCGAAGCTATCAAATCCTCACCGAGTAACGCCTCTGCGTACTCTATTGTTATTTCCTTTAAAAATTCGGGTAGTGTATCTTTGTCCAAATAAGCACCAAGCTCTCTATCCCTCACCTGAACATGCTGCCTAGGCCAAGCCATAGTCTGAGTTTGTACCGTGGGATTTCCGTACCACTTAACGTAGCGATCAAGCAGTTTAGAGGAAGTAATTAAAGCCCGTTTGTGCTGAGTCTCGCTCGCTGCCTTCCAGTTAGGCGCACGAATCATATCTCCGATTCGTTTTGCCGCATCACTGTAGGAAAGATAACAGTTATATCCCGTGGATGCCGCGTCTGTTATTAATTCCATATACCCTCCGCTGATATAAAAAAGGGGCCATACGGCCCCTTTCCAGTTCTAAACTAAGCCTTAAAAACAAAATTGCCTAGTCGAACAAGCCTCTTGCGCCGGGGCCGCCTTTGATGCCGTTAGCGGCAGAAAGAACGCTATCCCAGTTAGTTGCCAAAGCAACCGCTGCTGCGTTGGGGTTAGACCCGCCAGCAGCAGTGTCATACGCAATGCCTTTCAGCTTGAGGTTATAAGCATACTCGCCCTGAATACGGAGCAGCAAGTTCTCGTAACCCGTCACTGTGTCAGAAACAACTTCCTGACGCTCGGACTCATCAACAATACACGCACCCTCGGTCAGACCGAGGATGTTGTACTGAATAGGTACTTCACCAGCAGCAGGAACAGTAAGGGCTGAACTGTCCACAACAACAACGGGGCGATTAAGCGTAGCAACCGTTCCAGTGTAGATAGTGACTCCGGCAACCTCGAACACTTTATCAGCAATGGATTGCTTAACAAGGTCAAAGTAGCTCTTAGAGTGCATGACCCAAGCAATAATCCCGCCTTCACCGTCACCCATCTTAGATAGAATGTCTACCAGTCCAGAGTGAGTCGGAGTACCAGCAGTGCCATCGTGCAAAGCAGTTGCGCCAAGGTTACTAATCCCGCCTACTAGAGCAGCAATAGAAGTGTTGGTCATATCAACCGCTGCCGCTTTACCAATTTGCTGACCGAGCATAAAGCTCATTGTCTCAGCAGATTCCCCGATCTTACGGAAAGAATCAATGGTGTTAGTGACTGGCCCAATGCGCCTGTTCAGCTTAACGCCTATAATTTCGCCTTGCTCTAATTTGAGGTCAGCCGTTACATCGTTGAGTGCCACATCACGCGGGGCAATCAAGTTTGTTACGCTCTTAAAGAAAGATTCTTTCTCAAAGTGACCGATCAAACGGTTAGGTCGAAGCTGAATCGCGCCTTGCGAAGCCTCATTGAAAATATTTGAGTTCTGCTCAAGTGCCTCAGAAAACCCGCCGAAAAATTCTTCGTGATATACAACGAAATCGCCTACATCACCTTTAGTTGTGTCATCTGCCATGGGGAAAACCCCTCCTATGTTCGCATTTAGTTACTGGTGGCGGGCAATTCAAGATATGCCGTTCTACCGTTTTTACCTATAAAACTAGCCTTGTCCTGATTGGTAATCAAGTCAGCTTTGCTACGAACAGAAGTGCCTCTCGCTTTCCCGTTACCAGTGTTGTCGGCTCCCCCTCCTCCACTGGATTTGAATAAATGTGTAGCCGTGGTTGAGAGTGTCTTACCAAACTCCCGCATTGTCAAGGGTTCTACGCCTGACTCCCCATAAACGATTTCGTCACCCTTCATCGCAACGACTGAACCTTCATCGCTAACTTTGAATAAGCCGCTACCACGAGTCACGAAATCGTTCATCGCTTCCCCGTCAAGTACGCCCAAATCTGCGCCTACTCGCCTCAACTCATCAGAAACCATAACAGTAGATAATTTCCCGCGAGTTCCTTGAAGTTGGCGGTCTAACTCGCCGTACTTCAGTTCCCAAGCCTTATTATTGTCTGCTACTCGCTTGTCAATCATGCCTTTAACTTTCTCGGGGTCATGCTCTTGAAGGGCAACTGCCCTTTCTTGCAAGTCCTTATACTCGTCAAGATCGAAGCCCTTAAACTTGCTAAGTTCTTCTTTTTGCTCGCGCACTGTCCTGCGTTCACGGTCAAGTCCCTGTTTTAGCCCTTTAACATCGGGCAATCCTTCTACTGCCAAAACGAAAGGCTCTCCCTCTGCGCTCTGCGTATAAAGTCCACGGAATTGTTCGTCAACATCGTCAAGTGTTTCAGTTTCTAATTTTAAAGCCATGATTGTATCCTCCCGATACGTGTTGGGCCTCTCGCCCCACTCATGTTAGTTGTTCACAATCTCCAGATGGAGAGTGCGTTCCTTCCTGTCACCACCAGCGGTGACAACCAAGTTCTTTACCCTGTAAGCATAGCCCTCAGTCCCGCCAGAGACTATAACACTTGCCGCCAAGGTTGTGTTTCCAGTTGTTCCCAAAACTAAAGCCGTATCCGGCCCTTCAAACAACCAAGTAGAGGTCGATATTGTATCGCCTTGCAAAAACCCGTCATCTGTAGCGGAACCTGTGTTGGTGGAGCCGTCAGAATCAGCATAGTTAAATGACCAGTCTAGGTGGTCATTCACTGCTTTAGTGTCTGTGAATATAGGGTTACTCATAGCGGAACCATATCAGTATTACGGGACATTGAAAAGCCTACGCTTGGGTATATTGTAAGCCCTACCTTGTTCTGGGACATTTGAAGTCCGGCTATCCGGCGTTGTAACAGTTTTCAACCTAGCCGTAGCGGTCACTGAATTAGCAGTAATCCCGACACTAAGCGTCTGTGAATTAAGAATTGTAGTCTTATCTATCTCCGCATCGTTAAAAGTCGAAGACAACTGCATCCTAGTAAACGCCAGACCCACAGTTCGGTCTATCTCCGCAGGGTTAAACACCACTGACAAAGACATTGAGCCAAAACCCGCCTTTCTTGTTACTGCAATGCCAACTGAGCCTAGTGATACAGCCACAACAGGCATAGCAGAAACAGACAGAGGGAAAACCCTATTTATTGATACAGCACCAAGCCCGCTAGTAACGGCCATAGTGTCACAGCCAATGTTTAGCTGATACTTAACCTGTAGTCTTATACAGTCCACAAAAATATCTACGCTGGATATTGGGACTGCACCTGCGGCTTGATTGTTTTTTAGCTGTAGCGTAACTCCAAAACCGCTGGCGTTAATATCCCCCATATTGAGTGAGCTAAAGCCATACGTTTTTTGGAGAGCGGATTCTGAGCCGTCAAATATATTAAAGAAAGACCCGTTAGAACTTGTCTCCGTTATTTCTTTAAGAACAGGAAGCGTACCTTGCACACCACCTGAATAAACGCCAACTGCAACAACTGGTACAGGGGGGCCGCTCACCGTTGCCTTGTATCCATCTAAAGAGAAAGCTAACTTGACTGGTATATCTGTCGGGCTAGGGTGTTTTACTGTTATGTCGGTGTACAGGTATTTGTCTGTTTTTTCCTGCTTTAATAGATTTTCGGAGTTAGTCCAGAAGGTGTTGTCGCTAACTATGGAATTTGCACTACCCGTATCAGGACGATCGCCCTCGTCAACCAACAAAGCGGTAGTGGTAAAAAACTTAGCACTGGTGTTGCGCGAAGTCATTACGCACCCCCAAACAAGTAGTCATCCGCCGCTGAAAAACTGTGCTTCCACACATCTAGTACAGTGTCGGGCAGATACGGAAGCAATTCATCTGCTACATCATCCCCCTTAACGTAACGGATAAGGTTTGCGCCAGCCACACTTTGCGCCCCAAGCAAAAGATACTGAGGAATTAGTTCGGGAGAATACAGTTCGCGTGTAAAAGACAAAAGGGCTGCAAAAGCCATTCCAAACATTACGTCTTCAGGCTTCAGTCTGTTTACTTCTGAAATTAACCCCGTAACATTTACCGCTGATGCTGGATTGTTTTCAATAAACGCAATTGTAGTATTGTGCATAGCGCAGCCTTCAGAAAAAATATTGACGGATACGCCAGCGGCTACAACTTGTGACATTGCATCTAGGGTTGATGTGTCGGCGGTTATCAATATTTCTTACTTTTTATTTTCTTGCCCTTGTGCTTTTTACCCGACATCAGGCTGCCATCAGACATACGGTGAGTAACATTGGTTTTCTTGGCCTTTGCTGATCTTGCTGACTTCATTGCACCACTCCCACAACTTTTAGAATGCACGTTAATCTCCTATTGAAAGGTTATTGACGATGCGTTAAACGTAAGGTCAATAGATTCCCCGTCTGCCAATGTAATTGACGCGCCGTAATCAATAAACCCTACTAGGTTATCTGCGGTGGCAGTATCGTTGTAAACCACAACATACCGAAAAGGCCCAACTGTCCCACCCCCAGCGGTAATGGTAGAAGCATCAATAACAATTGTAGCCAATCCACCCGTCTGTGCGCTGGCAGAAATATTTAGCTGCCTGTTCTCGGTTACGTTGGTGTAGGTTGCCTGAGTCCCAATCGCCGCCAAGTTTGCATGGGTAGCCAGTGGTGCTGTGTTGTACAAAGCCACTTTTAACGTATCACCCGAAGCACCAAGGTCATGCTTCTTCTGAGCCGTATCTAAAGCAAACTGTTGAAATTTTGTGAATGTTGCCATGATGCCTCTCCAGTATTATTGCTTTGGGCCGAGAATACGCAGTATCTCTTTAATATCTGCCCGTTGTTCTTTAAGATCAGCTTTAATCTCATCGGCTGTATCTGCGTTGTGTTCTGCGTTTGCCGAAATTATACGCAAGTCAACGTCAAGGCTAGCGACTTGACGGGCAAGATTCTGTAGCTTAACTGTGTTCTCGGCAGTAGACGACTGAGCATAAGAAATATCAGCACTTAGCGTGACCCAGATTCCTCCCGCCACAAAAACCATTGCAAAAATTCCCATAAGGATTTCAACGGTTAAAAACTTCTGCCACCCAACATCCGTACTTCGTCTTCGTTGTTCCATTCTTGCTTCTCCATGACTATACACTAACGCCCTTAACCTTCTCGTAAGTACGGGCCACTACGTTAGCACCGCCAATGCCAAGGATACCGAGCATTACCGGATAGAGCAAGGCAGGGTCTATCTTAGGCATCTCGTACCATATATCTAATACGGGGTGTCCTATTACGTTCCAAAACAAGCCCAAGGCGCATGTCCAACCGATTGCTGGCCGCCAACCCGCCACCCAAACCGATCTGTGGGCCGCCTCGACCTTGTTGACCTCTACTTGCCCCATGGCTTGCTGGTGCGCCTGAGTAGCAGCCATGATAGCTATGTCGTGGGCTAATTTAGCCGCCTGATCTTTGTCGGGTATAAATTTGCTTATCAAATCGGCCACTGGCCCTACTAACATGCTGGTAATCGCTGCAATGCTCATCACTACCTCCTAGACTTAGAGCCGGAACACTTCCACCGCTTGCGCGACAAATTGTTCGGGGTGTTTGGGTCATTCTGCTTCGATTTAGACAATCCCTTCTTTATCCCCAAACTTCTGGCGCAATAAGCGTCACCTTTGGGAGTGCCAGCCTGAACACGGGCCTTGCCGTCTTTTGCCTTGCCAGCCTGACCGTAACTAACTTTTTTGCCGCTGGCCGTTACCTTAACTTTAGCCTTTCCTTTCGCTGGTTTCACTCTGTACCCCCTATCTTGTGCCGAGCCGAGGCAGGTTGGCCCGTCCTACCCCACCACAGTCCCTACTGTGGGTTTAGACTACCTGCTTTCTAGCTGTTCTATGGTTAAAGTATTCCCGTCCTGATTAATCATATTCCTGTGAGAAAGCCGCCCATCTTTCCATATCTTAAACTTACTCTGTCCCAAAACCTCTACCTGATCTGACTCAGGTAGGGTCTTAAACCAATCATCGTAGGTTAAATTAGCGGGTACTTGGCCATTCATACTGGCCTGAGTGCCTACAGGAATCTTTCTCTGGTCACTGGGGGTTAGGTCGCTAAAATCCTTTAGCACACCGATCATAATAGACCTGCAATTGTAGTGATAAGGCGGATTGCCGGGGTAAGGCTGGCCGGATGCGCTAGCATTAATAGGCTTCCCATCTAAGCTCCACGCCATGCCTGACCTAGCGCGGCATATAGGGGATGTTCTAAGGTCTAGCGTCACCTGAACCTGAACACCATCAATAAAATCCCCGTTATTCTCGTAAAACTGCATCTGAGCGGCGTTAGCCATAGAGTGAACCGATGTTCTTACCTGAGACTCAACATTCCGCCGTAGCTGGTCAGAGTTCTGATTCCAGTCTGTGATTATAGAACCTGTTGATTTTCCCGTTATAAAGCCAGCACGAGCAATGTCAGCAAACCTGTTGTAGTAAGATACTTTCTGGCGACCCCACATCTCTGCGGCGGGTGCGCCCATAACTACAGCCTTTTTCAAGCTGGCCTTGACGAAAGAATCAGATACAAGTGAGGTCGCAAGGTTTGACCCTGTAACTAGATTAACTGATTTAGCCGTTGCTGCCGCCGTTGCCCGCGTAAGTCTCTCGGAATCACGCAATGCAGTCTTCTTTGCGCTATCAATATGCTTGTTTATCTCTTGTTTGGCTGTGGCGAGCATCTTGGAGACTTTAATATTCGGGCCAGATTGCGCGAGAATACCGACTAGAATATTGTCCAGCCGGATTAATTCTGCAAGGGCAGTCTTACGCAACCCAGCCTCGAACCTAGTCAGGTTTACCGTATTGCGTACAATTTCCCGCGCCAAAACATCATTCAGGTTCATCAGCGTCCGGCTCCATAGGCTCCGGCTCCATAGGCTCCGGCTCCGGCTCCGGTGCTGGGGCTTCCATGGCAATCTTATCCTGTTCTTCCTCGGAAGTTACCCCATCCGGCACAATTTCCCCGTTCTGCAAGTTGTAGAACAAAGTATCGTATGAAATGCCGCCAGCCATCCAGAGCTGGAGCATAGCAGTGATGGAGCTTGGGTCTATTCGGGAATCAATGAAATCAGTGTTCATCTCTATTGTTACGTCATGCTCAACGACACCCTGCCACGTTAACCAGTAATGGATTAACGTGCTAAACGACTCAGACGCAGCCAAAGAAAGATTGCCCAAAGTTCCCGACTCAGCAGACTGATATATCCGCGCTGTCTCTGCGGCCTCAACTCCTGACCTCGGTGGGCGCAACATTCTCGCGCCCATGGTGGCCATTTGCTCCTGCTTCTCTGCCAATGCTATTTGCAGTGTACCCAAGCCTTGACCTGTAAACTCTAGGAATCCCGCTCTAGCATTCGCCTGTTCGCTAACCCACGCAACCTGAGAGCCAAGTTGTAAGTGTTGGTCAGTATCAAACCCAGCAACCCAAGCAGTAGGCAACCCAGTGTAATGGCGGCCATGCTCAAGATCAGCGGAAGTGCGATAATGGCTGAGATTAATAGCACTAATGCTTCCAAGGACGGGTTCACATACGTCAGGTACATTGCCCAAAGGCGTGAAGAAAACAAACGGTATGTAATCAAGTGGCTCCCCAACATTAACGGGAATAATCTCATCTGTCTCAGCATAGTACACTTCGTCCCTATCGCCAATGGCAGATTCAAATACCGACTGAACATAAATACCATCTATCAACTCCAATACCCTGAATCTAATTTTGTCATCTGTCTCGAATCGCCCGTCCTGCTTGAAATACTTCTCCTCAAGAACCACTAGGGTAAGGACAATATCATCCTCTAAACGCTCGAATCGCCAGTTGATAATGTCCTCTGCCTTGTACTGTACAAAGTACAAATGCCCGCCGTTTTCTTCTCTGGCGCGTTCTACAAGAACACCTGTTCGAGACACCGACACCAGCTCATGCACGACATTACGCATGAAGGTATCCATAGAATACCCGTCCATCGTAACTTGCTTGAAATCAGCGCGGTACTTGTCATCTAGGTTCGTGAAGCTCGGCGGCTTCATAAACATCGCGCCTACCATTGCCTCTCGCGTTCTTTTGGTCGCCTCAAAGTACAAAGCCCGTTCCAAATAGCCAACGTAAAGTTTACGGTCTTCTTGGTCGCGCTCATCACCTAGCATGGGGAGGTATTTTGTGCCTTCGTGCTTTATAGCGCGAGAACCCTTCAAATGGTCGCGCATTTCTTCCCAAACAGCGGCATATTCCCTGTATTCTTCGTGTTCTGTCGTAACGCCCGTCATAGTCTTATAGTCCCTTCAGTCTGCGTACTTTAACCTCTCGGATGCAATTCTGTAACCTATATCTCCACTCATCGGCTATATGGTCTTCTGTCGCTGTATCCAAATCATCCATATCTCTACTGCATCGTGGGGCAACGGGTACTGTTCGCCACCACTGTAAGCATGTATCAAAGCAGATAAAGGCTGGGTGTTCAATGTTACCCTTGGCTGCCGCCTTCAACATTCTACGGCAAGTCTCCCAACCATTCTTCCTAGAACCCGCCCTCTTATCGGCCCTAGTCCACTTCACGCCCCTTCGCGCCATGTTATCACCTATACTCACGCCGTCTTCAGCGGTATAGATACTGGTATCCGCTGGCCCTGCTTTTATTTGCTGGCCACTAAGCATATTCCTGCTAATGAAAACTTCCCGTTCTTTAATGCCAACGGCAACATCTTCAGACAACATCTTAAGCCCTGTATTGGGCTGGCCATTCCAACCGTACCATTCCGCAATGCGAAACACTGTTCCACGTGGAACAATTATCGGGCATCCGTCAGCAGAGAATGCTTCAGTACCGTCAGATTCAGCATACCAAGCGACTGAGAACGGTGCAGAACTGCCCCAATCAAATGCTCTATCAACGCGCCACGACTCTGGGATACGAAAAGGCGGGCATTTGCTTCCATAGCCCCAAACTTTCTGCCCAACTTGGTGTGGCGTTTTAGTATCAATAACATCATCGAACATACCTCCTGCAATGATTGACCAATCGCCCTCTATCCAAGCCTTCACTAACCAAGCGGGGCCGGAATCCTTTAAGCGAGATAAGTACATAGGGTCATTGTTAGCTAGTGCAGGGTTATCCGCCAATAGTGAGGGGATAAATACCCGCTTCTTATATCCGTCAAAATCTGAGTCATATTCCTTTATGATTTCGTAGGGTCGGCCAGCGTCAACGTACCTTGCCTTGACCCAGTTGTGGCCTTTACCGCCGGGGTTTCCGGTCAAAAGAAAACGCAATCCTTCAGGGGGAACAACGGCACTACGTAGACAGGCTCGCAGCTTATTGATAGCCGAGGGGGTTGCCCAGTTCGTAACCTCGTCAAAAGCTACCCACGTATACTGATGCCCCTGATAATCGTCTGCGTCATCTTCCCGCTTCAAGTGGCGGAATTTTAAGATAGCACCATTTGGCATACGCAATTCTTGGCCAACGACCCTGCCGCCAATGTCCCACGTGACCGACTTAAAACATTTGACTACTTCTTCAAGTTCTTTGTAGGACTGCCGGAATACAACACCCGCCGCATTACTGCCGTATTTTGCGCTGTGCATAACCCAATCAAGCGCGAGAACAAATGTTTTGCCTCCGCCACGTGCGCCACCAAAAAAGATTTCTTGTATCGGACAGGATAGCAAAGCCGTCTGTGGCCCCGCCTGTGCTGCGAATGTTACAGAAGGTTCTTCCGAATCAAAGGGGAGAATCTGTGCTGTCATCGGATATAAGGCTTACAGGTGAGTTTATCTTTTCCCATGCTTCCTCCGATTGTTGCGCTGGAACTTCTATGACATAACTGCGGGTTTCCACAGTCGTATCTACTTTTTCGTGCCTACCTTTGCGCGTCATTTCGTACCAGCGTATAGCGGCCATGTCGCCACCTTCCGCCCTTCGCAATAAGGCATTAGCGACCCTGACTCCGGCTTCCGCCTCCCCTAGCTCAATGACCTCTTGAATAGCGGGAAACTCTTTGCGCCTGTCATATAAGGTTCGTTCTGACATGCCAATCAATGCGGCCATCTCTTTTTGAGTAAGCCCCATACCAGCCGAACGCCTTAAAATAGTTAACCCTGCATCGTTTATTTCACCCGATGCAGGGTCAGAATAGTCACCAGCTTTAGGGCGACCGAGTTTTGTAACACTGTCACCCACTCAGCTTAACCTGCGCCGGGGGCCAAAGTACCTGCAAACCCCTGCGAAATAAGGCTACGAAGGTTGGCCGTAGTTAGACTACCCGATCCTAAGTCAGTAGCAGCATTTGCTATCGCACTATTTACAGCTTGCACGTTTGCCAGACTCAGTACGTTGCCTGTATCACTCTCGAAATCAGAAATAAGGTCAGCAACAAATTGCCCACCCGCAGTATCCAACATTGTATCTTGGCTCATGCCGTCAACACCTGAACTTCCGCTTGCTTTAGCCATGTTAAACTTCCCCTTATAAAATTTAGTTTAGAACCCTTGGTCAGAGCCTAAGTCAGTTGCAGCGGTAGCCCGATTGGCTACACCAACAAACCGCACATTATGTCTTTTACAGATTTCCTTGCCTAAAGTCAATCCGCGCTCTCCGCCATAGACTAACAAAGTCTCAGGCTTAATTATATCTAAACTTGCTCCAATACAGGCTCGAAAAAGATCGGGGTCAGCACCCTTGGAACCATCTCCACTTTTCATGGTTCTTCCACCTATTGTTTGCAATTGAACAGATACCGTGGGGCATCGCTCTGGGATAGGCTTACAGCAAGCCTCCACACTATCCAAATCCCAATCAATAAGATTCGGGATAACCTCCAATCCGGCCAATTGCCAATACAGGGCGCAATAGAAACTCCGGTACACGTTCCACAGGTTTTTTGGCATAGGCCAGCCTGTAGACCGTGTAAAGTCGGGCATGACCAGCATATTTACTTCGGCATTCATAAAACGCTGTGTATTTTCGCGTAGTTTAGTCCATACGCGCTCAAATCTAACGTCATCAATGTAGAACGATATTAGCGCATCGGCAGGGTCAAGCCCCTTGGTCGATTCCCGCCCAAACAAGTGATAGTACATCTGGCCTTGGGCCAGTGGGCTAGTGCGGTGTCGATTCATCCAGACTACAAAATCGTCCGGTATATGCGGTATTCTCCGAGCTATCAATGGCGGAAGATCATACGGGCCTACGTGCTGGTTAAGATGCAGCTCTAGCCTCTCCTTTAGCTCACGGACACCGGAAGATGACTCGCTAGATTCCTCCAGCTTGTCCCGCTTCGCGTCAGCTTCTTCTTCTGAGTAATTTAAGAAAGCATCCAGCTCTTTCTCACTAAAGCCAATATCCGCTATTTCAACACCCTCGCTATCTAGCCCGATTAGCAGTGCAGACACCGCTTCAAAGTCGTTGCCTGTCATCGCGTTGGTTTGGTTATCAGCCAGCAAGAACTTTTTCTTCTGAGCGTCACTAAGCCCGCGCTTCATTATGGTAGGGCAGGATATATCGCCGCGCTTTTTGTGCGCCATCCAACGGCCATGGCCAGCAAGTATGGTGTTGTTTTCATCTATCAAGATCGGCTGTACCGACCCGCCAGTGTTATCCATAGATTTGGCAACGCGGTCTATTTGCTTGTCTGTATGCACTTTTGCGTTATCAGGATGAGGCTTGAGAGTTATCGGGTCGATGTAGTCTATTTGCAGTGCTGTTTCTGTCATGTTGTTCTCCGTTGTTTGGCGTGTCTTATTCTACAGTTTTCTTTTGACCATGGGCCGTTCTTGTCTGTTCTTTCCATTCTGTTCCCGTCAGTAGCTCTCCCTTTCCATTTGCGAAACCACATTGGCTCCCACTCCTCAAAAGTAAACTCCCAAGTCTCTCCTCGCAGGATTGCTTCCCGTCTAGCAGTGGTGTATTTCCCCAGCTTTGAGTTGGCATATCTTATTTGGGAGCGGGTTCGTTTCATACGCGCGCGTAGAGACTATATATGCTATTTACAATTTTCTTTTTCAAAATAACCTTCCTCCTGCGACTGCTCTGAAACGGGTATATCACTGTAGACTTACATATTACAATAGATAATTATTCGTTGTATATATACTTTTTGGGTGATTTGCTGATATTTAGGACTCTTATAGTGACCCGCCAAACCTGCGCCCCTAAAGGCTTCCGGCGGCCACCTTTCGTATCTTCCCGCTGATATTGGACTGATATTCCTGATATTTGGTGTGTAGCTTTTGGCTACATGACGCTTTTGGCTACATGCCAAGGCGGTATGAATAGTTATACCGACAGGTTTAGCGGGTATAGATAGTTATACCGTGGTTGGTATATATAGTTATACCAGTAGGCTATCAGCGGGCATGAATAGTTATACCGCCTTGGGCTGGTGGTATAGATAGTTGAACCGAGGGCGGTATAGATAGTTATACCGACAGGGCTACGGGTGGTATGAATAATTGAACCGTGTGTGGGCTGGTATAGATAGTTATACCGCGAAAGCATGAGAAAAGTCGCTCTGGTATAACTATTTGAACCAAGAAAAGTCGGTTTGGTATAAGTAGTTAAACCACCAAACTTGACAAGCCTGGGAGGCCCAGAATCGCGTTCTAAGGGCTTTTAGCCTTACCCCTACACCTAGCCCTACCTATGGCTTAAACGCCGTGAGAAGGGCTATAGCGGCCCTCACAGGG
>Ga0115004_10000714_pt1 | contig 25970 bp, 18 predicted proteins | sample ArcticOcean_MG_C_10_FD_88737 | JGI IMG/M metagenome (GOLD analysis project Ga0115004, IMG submission 88737) | Marine microbial communities from western Arctic Ocean - ArcticOcean_MG_CB11_90 | ecosystem: Environmental > Aquatic > Marine > Oceanic | place: Arctic Ocean: Canada Basin | collected... | reverse complement strand
TTGAAACCGTTCCAAGTTGTTTGATTTGAAATTCTATCAATCTCAGCAATTAACTGGGTTGACTCAGATTTTAAAAATGTTCTGTCAATAGCATCATTAGTATCGTTTGAAGATTGAACCGCTAATTCACGAAGCCTTTGTAGTATGTTTACAACTTCTTGATGAGCACCCTCAGTTGTATCAATCAACTTCTGGCTATCCACACCATTTCTAATAGCTTGCGTTAAACCTTTAACTTGAGCTTCCATTTTAGAAACGATAGCCATACCAGCCGCATCATCTTTAGCGCTATTTATTCTTGATCCAGATGATAGTCTTGCAATAGCAGTATCCATCTCTCTTTCCATTGCTTTCATATTAGAGGCTGCGACTATTGCCCCTACATTTGTGTTTACACTAGTCATATATATATCTCCTTAAAGATTTTATTGTTTATCTAAAAAGATTTACGACTAACTAGAAAAAAGTTTAATTTATTTATTTATTTATTTATTTATTTATTTATTTTTTTAAATAAATTCCAAAAGCCTCATTTGGATGTTTTCCAGAAAAATTATAAACCAACTCATAATTACTGTTTTTAATAATCAAATCATGTATTGGATAGACATATATTATACATACATCCAAACATTTAAGCTGGTCTAAAAACTTTTTAAGTATTACTTCATCAAATGGATTATATAAATAAAACACTAATTTTTTTTTAGTGAATTGACTAAAATCAACTTTAGTAATGTCAGAACAGATAAAATTACCTTCTGTATCAAATAATTTTAAGTAATTTTTTTTTGCTATATTAATCAATGACTGCGAATAATCTATTCCATATATATGAAAAGAATAATTATGTTTATAGGCAATTTCATTCCAGACTATTGGTACTTTCCCTTTTCCACAACCAATGTCAATAAAAGATAAGTTATCTCTATCCTCTTTTAAAAGCTCTAATACTACAAAAAAAGACTTTTTAATTGTAGATTGCCATGAACAAGCATAATGAATACCATGTTTTAAGTTATCAACTTCAGCAAAATATTCTTTTTGTATAGCCGCATGCGTATCTAAGCCTCTTTTTAAGTCAAAAAAATGATTTTCTAAAAAATATTTATAAGGCAAGTACCAGCCTTTAGTTTTAAACATTTTAATATAATCTTTGAAGCTGAAACTCATTAGAAAGCTTTCCCTATTTTTACAGTAGCTGTAAATTTTTATCCATTGCTATCAAACAATTATCAAAGGTTTTCTTTAAGAATTCAATCTAAACAAAATATTTGTAAGTTTAAATTAATATATTTTATATTATTGGTATGAAGTTTGCAGATTTTTTCTGATTTAATAAGGAACATTAAATGAAAATCCTATCTATAAATTTTGGTCATGATGCGTCTTTATCTTTGTTTGAAGATGAGAATCTATTAGACTTCTTAGAAATAGAAAGAATTTCGCGATTAAAGCATCATGTTGGAATTACCTCTCAATACATAAAAGATTTCTTGTTACAAAATAATATTTTGTTCAAAGACATCGATACTGTAGCAGTTACTGGAACTCAAAATTGGCCTTTATGTCATACTAATGATATAAAAATTGAATACAAAGTCATTAACTCGCATTTTAATAATTTTAACAAAGATTATGTTGATTCAATTTTAACTAAAGAAAATTATATCGAAACTGGTAAAGAAATATATACTGAAAAATTTAGCAAACAATTACAACATCAATTTATAACCTCCTTCACACCAACTTTAAATAGATTAACTTGGTCAAGCACGTTTTTAGATGGACCAAATGTTTTACAAGAAAATATAAACGATCTATTAAGTAATTTTTTAAATAGTGATAAGAGATATTTTAATAAAGATTTTTATATACCAGTTACATTGACGTTTGAAGGTTTATCAAAACCAGGGTTTTATGTACATCATCACACAGCTCACGCTCTTCATGCGGCTAAATATTCACAAAAAACTTCAATAATTGTTACGCATGATGGAGGTTTAAATACAATTCCGTTTAATTCTGGTGGTATTTATTTTTATCATCATAAAATAGGATTATTACCTATAAACTCACATAATTTTGGCTTTGGTCAACTATATGATTATATTTCAAATTACTTTAGGCTTACACCTGGAAAATTAATGGGGTTGGCTTCCTTTGGAAATCCAACCCCATATATAGAAAAAATTGAAAGTATAATTTTAGATATTTTTGACTCTGAAATTTCAGTAAGGTCAAAAAAAGTAGAAGAATTAGGTAACACTATAATTGAAATTTCCAAAGATTCTAAATCTATAAAAACAGATTATGTAAATAAATTTGACTTCAATTTTGATGATACTGAGCATGCCATCCAAGTGGCCGCAAATACGCAAGCTATAGTTCAGCAAATATATTGTAGACAAATCAGCAGAATTGTTTCACTTATTCAAAATAGATGTAAGGACACAAAAGATTTACTTCTTACTGGCGGATTTACTTTAAATTGCCCTTCAAACACTCAACTTTCAGTTATGCTTCCAAGCTTTAATGTCAAGCCACTTCCAGCATGTGGAGACACAGGTTTATCCATTGGAGGCGGAATTGGCGTTAACTTTCTCAGTCTAAAAAAGTATGAAGATAAAAATATAGAGTTTAATTTAGCAGCATTTCCTCATTCTAATCTTAAAAATGATGATAGTTATTTATCTCATCTTCAGAAAAGTGATGATGAAGATTTGGCCAAAAATATTGCTAAATATTTATCACAAAACAAGGTTATTTGTATAAATAGAGGACGTTCGGAGGTAGGACCAAGAGCCCTTGGAAACAGATCTATAATTGCAATCGCATCATCATCTAAAACAAGAGATCTAATCAACAAAGCGAAGGGACGAGAAAATTGGCGACCGTTAGCTCCTATATGCTGTGATGTAGATTTTAACGATTATTTTGACGGAGATTCTAGGTCTTCACAATTCATGTTGTTTACAAATAAAGTTAAGACAGGTTTAACAAACGCTGTACAGCATGTTGACAACACAGCTCGAGTACAATGTTTATATAATAAACAAGATTGGTTATATCAATCTTTACAATTATTAAAATTATGGGGTTTAACGCCAGTTATCGTTAACACATCGTTTAATTGTTCTGATGAGCCTATTGTAGAAAACTTTGAACAATCATACAAAAGTTTTAAACGAATGAATTTTGATTATTTAGTATATAATAATTATGTAATTGAAAAAGGACAAGAATTTAACTTCCAAAATAAATTAATTGAAATGGTTTAAAAATTAAAGTGTACTTTAAGATGTGATACTAGATTAAAGATTCTAGAATACTGTATTTTCTGTTATCTTCATTAATAAAGCTAAGCTTTATTTTGTGATCATCAAATTTTTTCTTATCGTATAAATGAACGCCACCAGGTAGATTTATATAATGATTACCACCTAATTTTTTAACTATATTAATAATATTAATCTGATAATCGTCTTGTTTGTTGATGTTAATTTCACTTGAAATGATTAATGAGCTTTTAATTTTTAATTTTTCAAGAACATTAACAATATTGTCAATCAAATAATCAATGGCTATTTTTTCAAAATTAAGCATACAATTTAATATTGAGTTTTTTGAACAATCCATCTTTTGAAATTTGGGAAATTTAAGAAGTTGTTTTGAAAATTCATCGTAAATGTTTGGAACAAATTCAATGTCTTTTATTAAAGTTGTGTTCCTTGGTTTTTTGGTCAATGGTAATGTTAACCAAGAAAGTTCATTATTATAATTATATAGTTTATTTCTATGAACCCAACCTCTTCTATTAAATTGCACATCATCTAAAATTATGAACTTATCTGCCTGATCTATTAGATTGAAATATCCATAATAAGGGAAAAAATAAGGTTGCATTATTGCTATTTTCAATTTTCTATACTCTTCAATATATTAAGTATATAATCTACATCTTCTAAAGACATTTCCGGATAAATCGGCAAACATAATATTTTTTTAGATAAGCTTTCAGCATTTTTAAAAGATGAGTTTTTACTTATATATTTTTTATATGCTGGTTGATTAGTAATTATAGGGTCAAAATATTTTTTACAAAATATATTATTAGATGCTAAAGTATTAAAAATTTTCTCTCTGTTTATTCCACTTTTTTTATTAACTTCAACTGGTAAATACGAATGATTATCATCGTGATCCTTATATTTTGGAGATAAGAAAAGATATGAAACCTTTTCTAATTTTTGCCTATAATACATAGCTAGTTTTTTTCTCTTGGATAATATTTCTTCAATATTATCTAATTGAAGCAATCCAATTAAGGCTTGAATTTCATTTAATTTTCCATTTAACCCTATCAGTTTAGCCTGACCTGTTTGGTCAAAACCAAAGTTACGAAACAATCTCAGTTTTTTTGACAAAGCCATGTTATTTGTTATAACTGCTCCACCTTCTAATGTTGTCAACAATTTTGTTGCATGAAAACTTACAACAGAAGCATCACCATAACTTAAAACACTTTTATTTTTATATTTAGCTCCAAAAGCATGAGACCCATCATATATAATATTAATTTTCTCTTTTCTCCCGATTTTTTGAAATTCTTCTACAAAAGCTGGCTTTGAAAAGGTATGAACTGGCATTATTGCTGAAATAGAATTGAATGAAATATTATTTAAAAGCCCTGGATCAATGTTGTAATTAGTCTTACTAATATCAATGAATTTAGGCTTAAGACCACTTAAATAAATTACATTTCCAGTAGCTATAAATGAAAATGGTGAAGTGATTACCTGCCCTTTTAAATTCAAACATTTTAAGAGACTAATTAAAGCTGATGTAGCATTGCAAAATGTAATAACTGATTTTACACCTAAATATTGTTCTAACCTTCTTTCAAACTTATTCAAGTAAGGTCCATTATTACTAACAATATTATTATTCCAAATTTTTTTTAAATGTGGAATAACTTTTTCAAGACTAGGTAAAGAAGGGCTTCCAACAATCAAAGGATTATTTTTCATTTTTTACACCAATAATTGTGTCTCTAGGAAGATATTTTAAATAATCAGAATATGAGTTTTTTTCATATTTATCTACTATTTTTATTAGATCATCATTTGTTATCCAACCTTTACGCCAAGCAATTTCTTCTGGACAACCAATTTTTAGACCTTGACGTCTCTCTACAGATCTTACAAATAATGATGCATCAAGCAGATTTTCATGAGTACCTGCGTCTAACCATGCTTCACCCCTTCCCATTAATTGGAGATCTAGTTTATCATCTCTTAAATAGCTATTTAATACATCAGTAATTTCATACTCATTTCTTGGTCCTTTTTTGACTAACTTTGCACGATCGATGGCAGTTTCATCAAAAAAATATAAACCTGGTATAGCATAACGAGAATTAGGATTTTCTGGTTTTTCTGATATTGATTTTATTTTTAAATTATTATCAAACTCTACAACACCAAAATTTTTTGGTTCTTCTACAGGATAACCAAAGATAGTATTAAGTTTTGACGAAGAAATTTTCAGTAATTTATTTGAAAGATCATGACTATAGAAAAAGTTATCACCTAATATTAAACTACAATGTGATCCTTGCAAAAAATCCTCTGCTAGAATTAATGCATGGGCAATACCTAAAGTTTCTTCTTGTATTACAAATGAAAATTTTATTCCAATATCTAATTTAGTTTGAAATAAGTATTTATAAGCGTCTAAATCGCGAAAATTTGATATAATTAAAATCTCTCTGATATCTGCTAGCATCAATGTTGACAATGGATAATAAATCATTGGTTTATCATATACTGGTAGTAAATGTTTCGATGTTGAAATGGAACTGGGAAATAGCCTTGTTCCATTCCCACCTGCTAAAATTATACCTTTTCTAATCATCATAATTAATCACTTACTTCTAAGATAAAATAAAATTGTGTTTTTTAGATATTTTTCAAAATCAAAAGTTGGTTCCCAATTAGTTAAAGCTTTGAGCTTTGTAGTGTTAACTGCGTATCTTTGATCATGTCCTGGTCGATCTTCGATAAAATCTAATTTATCTTTATAAGTTTTACCTTTGATTGGAAGCATTTCATCAAGTAAAGTTGCTATTTTTTTTACTATTTCTAGGTTTGTCATCTCATTGTTGGCACCTATATTTACAACTATTTGACGTTCTGGCACTTCTATTAATTTTAAAATTCCATTAATATGATCATCCACATATATCCAATCACGAATTTGATCTCCTTTCCCAAAAATAGGTACATTTTTTTTATTTAAAAATGAGTTAATTGTTTTGGGAATAAGCTTTTCTAAACTTTGAAAAGGACCAAAATTATTTGTACACCTTGAAATTTTGTATGGTAGACCGTAAGTGTTATGGAAAGCAATCAACATATGTTCGCAAGCAGCTTTACTTGCTGAATATGGATTCATAGGTTTCAATAAATCTATCTCAGATGATTTTTTTTGTTCTTTTTCCAAACTACCATAAACTTCATCTGTAGAAATTTGTATAAATTGAAAATCTTCTTTATTTTGCAAATCATTTGTAAAGTAATCAGTTATTGCTTCTAAAAATAGAAGTGTTTCACTACAGTTATTTTGATAACAATCAAAAGGGTTTTTGATAGATTTATCAACATTAGATTCTGCTGCAAAATTTATAACACATCTTGGTAAATAATTTAAGCATATATCTTTAATTTTTTCTTTCGTTCCTATTGATGTGACAATCAACTGATTTTTTTCTTCAAATAAATCAATATGCTCATCTAAAGTATTTAGCTGATTGTTGTCTACACATATCACTCGTTCATCAGTTATATTCGACCATTTTCTAATAAAATTACTACCTATAAATCCAAGGCCTCCAGTTAAGAGTATAGTCATCTGGTTTCCCGTGAATAATCTAATAAATAAATAGTTTTACCAGCATAAAGTGTATTTTTTTTATACAGGAAAAAGCTAAACAAGTCAAAAAAAGAGCACTTACTTTCAAAATATAAATTAAGTATAAATTTTAATTTTTGAATTATTGATAATAAATAGTCTCCAAAAATTTTAAAAAAAAGATTTAAATTAATATTTTTATGTAACAGAATTATTAGTAGCTTTTGAATTAAATCAGTAAATAATTTAACAAATAATAAATACTTTGACTTTAAATAAATTTCGTTTGAAATAAATAATAGTAAAAAAATAAATAATTTAAATTTATTTGTTATTTTTTTTTCTTTATTATTATATTCATTAATGTGAAAAAAAAACTTCATGATCACCTCCAAGAGGTTTGTAGTTTAAGTAATTCTTCGTTGACTAATAATTAATTGAAAATAATATCAAGTTATTGCAATTTTAGTACCACATAATTTTAAATTGAGAATATAATGGTAAAACAAAAAATAATTATATTTGGGACAGGTCAAATAGCTGAAGTCGCTACAACTTATTTGCAAGAAGATAAAACTATTGAAATAAAGGCCTTTACAGTAGAAAAAAAGTTTTTCAATAGAAATAATTTTTTTAATTACCCTGTCATTCCATTTGAGGACTTAATAAGCGAATATAATCCTAAAGAATTTTTACTTTTTGCTCCTATTAGTTACAAAGATATGAATTCTCATAGAGTAAGAATATATGAAAAAGGCAAATCTCTTGGTTACAACTTTTATTCTTTTATTCATCAAAATTGTATTAATAATGCATTAAGTATTGGTGAGAATTGCTTCATACTAGAAAACAATGTAATTCAGCCATTTTCTTCTATTGGGAATAATTGTATCATCTGGTCTGGAAATCATATTGGACATCATACGAATATTGGTTCTCATACTTTTATATCGTCTCATGTTATAATTTCAGGAAGTGTCGATATTGGCTCCAAGTCATTTTTAGGTGTTAACTCTACTATAATAGACAATTTAAAAATAGGAGAATCATCATTGATTGGGGCTGGATGCTTAATTACTAAAGATTTACCTCCTAAATCTTTAGTGGTTGGCAAATCATCCAAACCTCATGAAAAACTGAATTCTTTAAAGGTCAAAATTTGATCTATAATCATTGGCAAAGGCTTGGTCGTGTTTTTTCTCTAGACGAATGTATCCAAAAAGATAAATTTCATTACTCACATACACAATGCCCATTTTACTTAAATGAAGATAATGAAGAAAGAATATATTTTTCATCTAGAGACAAAGATAATATTAGTAGAATTTTCTATATAAAAATTATTGCGCATGATCAATCAATCAATCTAATAGATAAAAAAATACATGGGCCAATAATAAATAAAGGAGAGTTCACAGAATTTGACTCAGACGGGGTTATGATTAGCTGGATATTAAAAAATGACAATGATTATATGCTTTACTATGTCGGTTGGAAGATAACACAAAAATTTCCTTATCAAAATTCAATCGGTTTAAGTATAAGTAAAAATGGGTTAAATAATTTTAAAAAATTTAGCAACAAACCCATTATTAGTAAAAATAAACATGATAAATTTTTTACTGGAACAAGCTGTGTAATTAAGTTTAAAAATATTTTTTTTAATTATTATATGTCATGTAATAATTGGGTTACTAATCCAGAAAATTCACGGAAAGAACCTATCTATTTTCTGAAAGTAGCAACTTCAAAAAATGGAATAAATTGGGATGTTATTAATAAGGTTGTTATTCCACTTAAGAAAGATTGGGGAGGGGTTTCTAAAGCCTCAGTAATTAATATACAAGATAAATTACACATGTGGTTTTCATACCGTGGGAAGTTTGATTATAGATCAGATAAAAAACAATCATACAAAATTGGTTATGCAACATCCATCAATGGATATGATTGGGATATAAAAGACTTTAAATTACACTCCCATGAGGATAACAATGGAGATGATTTTATGCAGGCATATCCTCATGTTTTTAAAAAAGGCAATAAATTATTTATGCTTTATAATGGTAATGAGTTTGGAAAAACTGGAGTTTATCTTGCGAAATCAGATATTGAATTAAGTTAAGAATAAAGTTCTATCTACATTATGTTGATAAGCATTAACATAATTTCTTTCTCTCCATTCTTCAGAACTAAAATCATCTATTCTTCTAGATAAAGACATTTTGGGTAAATTTGCATTTGGATTTATAAACGTTTTATGTGGAAGAAAAGATGACATAAACAAGATTTGACCAGCTTTAATATCAAGTATTTCTTCTTTATTCATGAAATCTTCATTTATATTTATTTCATAACCATGTTCACTTTGTTTACCAGGAAGCAAACCCTTTTTATGCAAACCTTTTAAAACAGCAATTGAATGAGAGGCTTGATTACAATCTTTAAGAGAAAACCAAATTATTAGAGATTCTTTACTCGAAGCCATGCTTGGATAATCTTGATGATATGGGAGTCCATATCCCTCACCCGTTTTGTCATTTGCGGTATAATGAGAAAATACTGGACCACAAAATACAGGTGTTTTAAAACTGAAATGTTGTTTAAGAATTTTATTTATAGATTTTGAAGAAAAAAAATGATTGACTTTAAAACTATCAGAAAACCTTTTTAGTATATTTCTATTTTTAATTTTATCTTGAGTAAAGTATTTTTCAAATTGTTTAAATTCATAATTAATAAAGCTCACATTTTCTTTTATTTTTTCATTTTCTATTATAGTAAACCCGTCCTTAGAATAATTCCCATTAATAATTGTTATTGAATCTTCAACCATTTTAATCTCGAACTAATACGTAGTTATATTCATTGAAATAATTTTGAACTCGTTTTCTTAATTTAATTGAAAAACCAAATTTTAAAATATTAGATAATGCATCTAATGAACTTTTTTCTTTTTCAGAAACTTCTAAAAATATTCTTTTTAATGATTTAGATTTAAGAGTTTTTTGCATACCCTCAATTACATCTAATTCTGACCCATCAACATCTATTTTGACATCCGTTGGTTTAATTTTTTCTATTGAACAAAATTGATCTAGAGTTAAACATAAGACTCTTTGTTTATATTCAGCATTAAATTTAAAAAGGCCGTCTCTTGTTTCATTTTTGCCTACAATTTTTTGATGAGCTGAAGGTTCATAATGTTTAATGTATAATGTACTAGTTTCATTTTTGTTTGATATAGCCAAGTTAAATGCGTGTAAGTACTTTTGTGTTTTTTTAAAATTTAAATAGTTATTTGTATTTAAAATATTAAAGTTCGCCACTTCAGGTTCAAAACAATATGTGTGTTTTTTTATTGAAGCTGCATATATCGTGAATATTCCAGTACTTGCTCCTATATCAAAAAACACTCCAGAAATTGGTATCTGATCGATAAAGTCTAACAATTCAGGTTCGATCATTTCTTGTCCAAAAGATTGCCATAAGGATCTCATATTTGGAGTATGAAATAATAATTCTTTACCACGAATTACAGTTTTATTAATTGTAAGATTATCATCTATATTTAAAACTTTTTCAAAGGTTTCAGAACCAACTAAAGTCTCTAAATCAATTTTTTCTATAAGAGGGTCAATGTTTTCTCCTTTTTTTTTTCTTAAAACATATTCTTTTTTAACGGTTTCATCTACTTCCAAAACATCATTTTTATTTAACTGTCGTCTATTACGTCTTAATAAAAGTAATTTATTTTCAAGTATTGAAATTTTATTTTCTAAATCTAGTTCTTGATTAATCAACATATTCAATTAATTTATACCTCTCTATACTTAATAAAATTTTCTTACATAATTGCTTTAGTTTAAACATTCATATCCATGTCGTGAAGATGGTGAAGCATATAAAGAATCTGGAACTTTTGAACACGCACCCAACAAAAGTTTTTGATTAGGTGTTAGTTTTGTAAATATTTTTTGGTCAATCATTTTACAAAAATCAAACTGTTGTTTGCACCACCAAGACCTGTATGTAAGCAGAAGAGACCATGGCGGATCAATATTTTTTTTAGTTTTATTAGTTGCGTGATGCAATTGACTAGAAAAAATAATTAAATCGCCTTCATCTATTTCTAAGTCTATTGCTTTATGATTATCTTTTAGTGAATCAGGCATATTATTTAAAAGATGACTTTGAGGTACAACTCTTAGACATCCACCGTCTTTGTTGATTTTATCAAGACCAATAAATCCTTGATAGGACCAACTCTTATTACCTTCAGTAACCATTCTTACATCAACATGAAATGGTAAAGCAACTTTACCTCCTCTAAGATTTGCTTGTGCTAATATAAAGTTTGAATCATCTTCTGGAATTAAATTATAATGAGGATCATTTAGGAAATAGTTTAAGATTTTTAAATGATGACCAGTTGTAGATATATTTAAAAATTCTTCACTCAAACAAGGAACGTTATTAACTATATAATCGTCTTTGATAATATTTTGTAATCCCAATGGTGATTTTTGTTTAATATTAATTTCTGAATTATAATATAAACTGTTAGCTATTGATTTTAATTTTCCTAAATTTTCTTTTAAAAGAAATTTTTTTATTATTGTAAAACCATTATGTTTAATATTATGAACATGAAGGTTTTCTTCATCAATTTCTATTTTTCTTGTATACATTTTGACATCTTTCTAATTATCTTGTTTACAATACTCTTCCCATAAATTAATTAATAAATTTTCTAAATTTAAATAAGTATTATTCTGTTTTTGTTCTGCAAAGTTTTTATACTTTTGAAAGTTATTTAACTTAATTTCATAAAGATTATTTATATCACTGGCTAATTCTACTGCCTTATTAATATAATGTTCTTTTGAAGTAGTAATTGAATTTTCAATTCCTAAATTTCTCATAATTCCAGAACTTTGGTTCTGAGCAACAGTATTTCCAGAAAGAGTTACTACAGGAATTCCATACATCAGAGCATATGCTGTGGTTGTTCCCCCTGAGTAAGGCCAAGTGTCTAATAATATATCCACCTTTTTATGAAGACCCAAATATTCATCTATTTTCAAAGGGCTCAATAAACTTATTCTAGATTTTTCAATACCATTTTCTATTAATTTATTTCCAATCCAGTCAAATGATAACTTTTCTAAATTAGCAATAACTATCTTTGAGTTTTGGACTTTCTTTAAAATGTTACACCAACAATCAATTACTTCTTCATTTAATTTTCTTGAATGATTAAAGCTAGCAAAAATAATTTCACTGAATTGGCGTTCCTTTTGTGGTGTATTTGCCTCCATATCTTTTGGAGATGAAAACTGAAAGTGATTTGGTAGCCTCAAAATTTTCTCTACAAAATATTCATCAGCTGTTTTAGGTGCAAAAAAATTATCATAAATTGTATAATCCATGGCTGACAAACCAGTTGTTAAAGGATAACCCATCCAGCTGATTTGGATTGGTGCAGGTTTATATGAGAACGATATTAATCTGTTCCCACTTGTGTGGCCTGACATATCAAATAAAATATCTATTTCATCATTCCATATTTTTTCTGCTAATTGAAAATCACTCATACCAGCACATTTGATCCAAGTATCTGTATTTGCTATATATTCAAGAGTTGTATCGTCCTCATAATAAGAATTAGAGTAAGCGTATATCTCAAATTTTTGTTTATTAATTTTTTCAAAAGATGGTAATAGCACAGTTTTTATAGCATGATCTTTAAAATCTGCAGATACAAAACCCAATTTAATTTTACGTTTAGATATTTTTGATACTTTATGATTTAAAAATATATCTTTGGGATTATTAAATTTTTCACCAAATTTTAGATGTTCTTTAAAGACATCATCGTCACTTATATTTGGAAACAATGAAATTGAGAAAAGGTAATTGCTAAATACTATTGTATCTTTTGGATCAATAGACATAGATTTCATATAAAGCATAATAGCTTTTTCATGATATCCATTTCTTTGGTGAATATTAGCTAGATTGCCTAATGCTTTTGAACTATTTGGATTCTTCTTAATTGCTTCTTTAAGTGCATTAATACTTTCAACATCATCTTTTAATAAACTACTATAAAAAATAGATAAGTTATTTAGAACTTGCTCATTATTAGGAGATAGTTTCAAAGCTTTATGTGCGTACTCAACTGCTTTCAGGCCATTTCTTTTATAAAAACCAAAAAAAGAGGATGCACTATAAAAAAAATCAAAAGTTTTAATATCTTTTTTAAAACCCTCTTCGAATAAATTTTCTGCTTTACTAATTTCGCCATTTTTACAAAAACATAACCCTAATCCAGCATAAATATCAGGATTATCTTGAAACAATGCTTTTGCCTCTAAATATAAAATTATAGATTTTTTGTATTTGTTATCATTTTCAAAATTAACAGCTTGGGAAACTAATAAAGTTGATAAATTTCTTTTAGCATCAAAATTGTTATTAAGTTGAATTGCTTTTAAAAAATTACTCTTTCCCAGTTCACACTTATCTTGAGCTCCATAACTTATACCTAAGTTGTTGTAAATACTTGAGTTATTTGGCTGTATTTTAGATGCTTTTTCTAAATAATAAATAGCATCATCATATCGATTTGCCTCATTCAATATTAAACCTAAAGAGTTTAAAGCATCTACATTTTTAGGATCAATCTTAATAATTTTCTTAAACGTATTTTGAGCTTCATAGCTATTACCTAATTGAGCTTCAGAAATTCCAAGAAAATTTAGTAGAACCAAATTATTAGGGTAATTTATTATATGTTCTTTAACAAAGTTATATAGTTCATCAAAAAGATTGCTATTAAATAATTTAAAAGCTTTCTGCTCAATTTCTTTTTTACTTTTATTAGAATAGCTTAATTTACTATTATTAATTATTTTAGATAAATTATCTCTTGCTCTTAAATTTTTGGGATAAACTTGAAGTATGTTATTATAAGTAACTTTAGCTTGCTCTAGATTTCCTGAATGTGACTCTTTTTGAGCCTTTTTTAAGCTTTGTTCTAAATTTAGATTATTCATATTTTACTTTCCACATTCTTGAATATTATTAATCTTTATTCCATGCATCCATCATACTAGTCAGATAATCACCCGTGCTTTTAAGACTTGTAACCGCACTCTCCATAGCTGAAAACTGAGATTTATATCTTTCTGTAAGGCTAGTTACTCTCTCATCTACTTCTGTTAGTTCAAAATTATAGTCGCTTATTAAACCTCCAGCTGAACTTTCTGCTTTTCTAAGATCTCCTGAAGCTTTTAGAGTGTTTTCAAGATAGTCTGAGATTTGATCAACTAAACTTTTACCATAATAAATATAAGCACTTGGGACTGTTTGATTTTCAGTAATTTTTATACCACGCGTGTTCTGACTTAAACCGTTTGATAAGAAATAAGAATTTCCTGAGCTATCTGTTGTTGAAGTCATACTACTTCCATCAAGTGTTGCTGATGAACCATCCGATTGATAAGAATATTGACCTGCAGTAGGATTAGATGTTGCTGAAGAAGCTTCAACTTTCAAGTAAGTTGAACTTGATGAAAACATAGTATTAAAAATAGCATCAAAAACAGTTGAATTGGCGTCAAGTTGAGAATTGAATGTGGTTTCGTTAATTGTTAATGTACCATCCTGATTTGTCCTGACACCTAATTGTGACAAGTATAAGGAATTGGTTCCAAACCCTTTAATAGGACCAGTAGCTAAGTTATTAATTTCTTTTTTTATTGAATTAACTGCAACATTTCTTGCTAGAGGTCCAGCTTCAACTGTATCAGTTCCTATTTGAGTTAATTCATTTAATTTTGTTCTAGTTTTATTTAATGTATCAATAAACTCGTTCATTGTAGTAAATGCTGAATTTTTATCTAATGAAGAAGAAACTCGAAACGAAGAAGTCGTAACTGAAGAAACATCAAGAGCATATCCATCAAACAAATCAGTTATCGAATTAGTTGATCTTGTTATATTAACACCATCTACAACTAATGCAGCATCTAACGCAGCTGTGGTTTGATGTGAAGCATTATCAGAGTTTGTGTCAAAAACGGAGAGACCTAAATCACTACTATCCTCTGAAACTGTGAGTCTTACTGCACTATTCACACCAGTATCAGACCTTACAACTAATGAGTAAGTGCCGTCACCTTTATTTATTATATTTGCAGTTACCCCTGAAATTGTATTAAGAGAACCCGCAACACCCGCCAAAGTATTTGTACTAGAGCCTATAGTAACAACTGAACTTGTTTTGCCAGTATTTTGTCCAAATGTTGAAGCTACATGACCAACTTTAATTCCACCAGTTCCAATGGTAGACCCTGGAGTTATACTTGTGACTGTTTTAAAGACATTACTTGTTGTTACTGCTGCACCATCTCCACCGCCAGTAATGCTTTCACTAATAGCATTTCCAGCCATATCTGTTCCAACAATGGTAAAAGTTGTAGATGATTGATTACCAGATGACGCTGTTTCTATTCTTACAACCCCACCAAGGTCTGAATGGGTTGTAGGTGTCCCTAAAGAAGTTGATGCAGTCAGTGTTGTACCTGCATCAAATAGTGAATCACTGTCAGAAGCTGTTCCATTAGTAATCCAGTTTCCAAAATCAACAGTTATTGTCCCACTTCCAATACTAGCACTTGGAAGCGAAAAACCACTAAACTCTAAAGTTTGCGAAGTAGCCAAGTTAGAAACTTTTACGTCAGATTGAAAAGCAACGGCTGTTGATGGTGTTGTTATACTTAAAGATGCGGCAGTATTGGCACTACTTGTTGTCAAGAGGGTTTTGTTCGCAAAAGTATATGTATTTGATTTTAATTTATCTAATTCAACAGCAACCTGACTCATTGCAGAAATTTCTAATGTTTTGGCCTCTATTTTATTGTTGATTTGCTCTCTCTGTGGGGAGGTTTCAGCTTCAACAAGGCTATCAACGATTTGAGTAATGTTTAATCCACTACCACCTTGATTTATTGCACTTAAATAGTCAACTGCCATAACTTAAACCAATTATCCAATAAAACATTAATATTATTAACGTCTGAATTAATGCAAACTTTATGCCCAATTTTTTAGTTTTTTTTTATTTATATCTTGATACAATCAGATATGATAAAAAAGAACACTCAGTTTTCATCCTTGTTGGTTACTAATTTTGCTCTTGTAATTGTTGCAATTATTACAGGGTTAATAGTATCCTGTGTAGCTCAGTTTTTTATGTTTTCAGGAAAAAAGGTTTTTGAGTTAACTCATAATGTGTCAGATTATAATTTTTTAAATTTTACTATATTTGAGCAGCAATTTAATTTTATACCAATGATAATTGCCATTATAGCATCATTGTTAATTGGATTATTAATAAAAATAAAGAACATTGATCGTTGGCATGGCCCTGCTGATACTATTTACGCAGCTCACCAAATCAGTGGACAATTGGATGTTCAAAAAGGTTTTCTATCCACTTTAGCTTCTCTAATTTCTATTGGTGGAGGTGCCTCAGTTGGCATTTATGGTCCACTAGTTCATTTTGGTGGAACTTTTGCTGCTTTTATGCGCAGATTAAATTTTATGCCTAAAATACCGCATGACATCATAATAGGTAGTGGTGTTGCTGCGGCAATTTCTGCTGCATTTGGAGCGCCCTTAGCTGGAATTCTTTTTGCCCACGAGGTTATTATAAGACATTTTTCTAAAAAAGGTGTGGCGGCAATTGCTTTATCTTCTGTTTCTGCAAATTTTTTAGCTATTGAACTTGACGTAGTGACCTACCCCCTTAGATTTAATGAAAATGATTTTGATTTATTAAGCTCATTACCTGGCTTAACTGTTATTGGTATTATCTCGTCTGTTGTAGCTATTTTTTTTATGAAATCTCTCCTGTTTTCTGGAAAATTATCTTCCATGATAAATATTCCTGTACATTATAAACCCCTAATTCCAGGAATATTATGCGGTTTATTTGGGATTTTCTTACCCATTGTTATTGGTCTTGGTTCAGATGGTATTATGAGTTTTATTACAATTGAGCATACCTTTTTATTTTTACTAATTGTATTAATTATTAAAGTGTTTTTAACCTCTTCTTGTATAGGTTTTGGATTATTTGGTGGCATATTCTCACCAGCATTATTTATTGGAGCTGCTACAGGTGCTTTAGTATTTAATATTCCTTTTTTAGGAGATAATATCTCTTTACTTTCAATTTTTGCAGTAACAGGTATGGCTGCAGTTTCTAGTTCTGTTATTGGAGCTCCTATTACAGCTATAATCCTAGTACTAGAGTTAACTGGATCGTATAATTATGCTATTGTTTCGATGCTTCCAATAGGCATATGTAATCTAATAACATATATATCCTATGGAACGAGTTTCTTTGATGTCCAACTACAAAACAGAAATGTATTAATCAACGAAGGAAGAGAGCATATACTTCTAAGCCAAAGTAAAATACTAGACTATATAGACAAGAAATATACTTCATTAAATACAACTATGACAACTGACAATGTTATTAAAACTCTTAAAAAAAACAAAACAACTGAAGGGTATTTTATTGATCAAGATAATAATTATCTTGGTAAGATAAACATTATTAATCTTATTAATAAAGGCTCAACAGAAGCTTTTTTACTTAAAGAAAAAAAACATATTATTTTAAACCCAAATGATAGCGTTTTAGAAACAATTGAAAAATTATCTGAATTCATTGGTGAAAGTATTCCAATAGTTGATAATAAAAATAACAAATTATTAGGTATTATTTCTGAAAATGATGTTCTCAAAGCCTATATAAATTTGTCCGATCAAATTAAAAATATTGAAAAAAAATAAAATTTATTAAAATCAACCTAAACCTTTTTTATTAAAGTCGTTTGTATTAATGAGTTTAAAAATAAGGAGTGTTTAATGAATTATCATTCGATGATGAAAGAATATAAAGCTGTTGATGTTCAGTCAAAACTAGAAGAGGCTAAACCTCATGAATTTATAAAAATAGTTTTAAATGAGCTTCTTAGTAATATGAAAACTTTATCATTCTCTATTAAAGAAGGGCCTAATGTGTCAGACATAAAGTCTAAAGCGTTTAGCCAGAGTTTATCGTCAATAATGTTGCTACAGTCTAGTCTTGATTTTGAAAGAGGACAACCAATTGCAGGCAACCTAAATGATCTTTACAATTATTGTAGAAATGAAATTATAAAAGGCTACAGAGAACTTAAATCTGATAGGATTGACTCAGCAATATTAGTAATTACTGATATTTTTGAAGCCTGGGTAGAAATTGGGAAAAAAAATTAAAATACACCAACTAGTCAGTTGAAATAAATATTTCCATGAACTATAATTAAAATATCATTATTTTTAATGGAACAATAGATATGTCGAAATTTTGCCCTGAATGGGTTTTTTCTTTATGTTGTGCTCAAACAGCTAAAGACTTTTTGAGTACTAATAATAATATAAATGTTATATCCAAAAAGTTTTCTACTGAACTTTCAACACGATATAATGAAGTAAAATTTGAAGAAATTTCTAATGCTAGTGAAAAAATCCTTCAATTTCTCTCTGAGATAAATGCACAGGAAGAAGCTGTTAATTTTTTAAATGACTATATCTTTAATGTTATAAGTTTTAACGCTAATGGAAGTGAAAGAAAGATTAAAAATATGTTTTCATCTGCGTTTGATCCGGAAAAGGTAAAAGAATATAATTCTGAAAAAACCTTAAAAATTTTCAGAGCTAACATCTATAGTATTAGAAATAATGTAATGGGAAACGCAACACCTGGTTGGGTTATAGATGAAGTAGAAGATATTGATTGGTTAGGAGAATTATTCAATCAAGATGTTAATATAAAAGATTTATAGAGCTATCTTATAAACTCAAATAAATTTAAACTTGATATTTTTACAAAAGCTTGCTGACTTGCTTGCAAGCTAGTGATCATAGATTGCATCTCTGTTACCAAGACAGATAAATCTGCATCTGCTAAATTACCAATATCTTTCTGAATAGCAATGTCTCTTTCAGCTAATGTTTCTCTTTGTCTATCAAGCAAGTTTAATCTTGCACCTACTTTTCCTCTAAAATTTGCAATGTGTACTTGTGTTTCTGCAATATTATTTAGTTGAGACGAAGTTAACTGTTTTGAGTTATATAAAGTTTGAGATTTTCCTAAAATGTTTCCACCTGAATCTGTAACATTTAATACTATATAAGAAGTAGGATCTTTTTGAGCATTTTCCATTCCCTCAATCTCTAAGTTTTCAATTTTAATCAACCCTTCTTGATTACTAGTAAGTTTTATTTTTCCTTCTGTTGTAGATAAGGAAGCGGTTATACCTATATTAGCAGCATTAATTTTTGTAATGATGTCAGTTGGGTCATCCCCTACTAACTCTGAGGTTATAGAAGCTGTTCCATCATTTCCTGTAATATCAAATTTCCATTCACCAAAATTATTATTTTTTATCTCAATTTCAGCACTTGTGGGCGCTTCTAGAGCATGAACGGATTGTGCAGCAGTTCTAATTGAATGTGACATATTTTCTAACATAGTAAACATAGATATAGCTTTATTTGAACCTATTTTGATGCTTTCAAATAACGAACCACCATCTAAATTTGTTTCTACAACCATACTTTCAGAAATACCTAATGAGGTAATTCCTCGATCTCCTTTATAATTAATTGTACCTGCAATATCTTTTACAAAAGGTTGAACTTTACTTTTATATCCACTAAATAAAAAAGCACCTGTAGCATCTTGTTGATTTGCCAGACCAAGAGCTTGTTCTTTCATTTGATCTAACTCAATAGCAATTGCTTCACGATCTGACGCTCCAAGAACATCACTTGATGCCTGTATCATTAATTCATTTGCTCTAATGATAATATTAGTAAGGTTTTGTAGGTTCGCATCAATAGTCTTTAAACGTGAGTCTGAATTATTTACATTTTTAACATATTGATTTAACTGCTCTTTAACAACTTTAAAACCAGAAAGTTCAACTGAACCAACTGGGTCATCAGAGGCTACTAAAATATTTTTTCCACTAGAAATTTTACCTTGAATTGTTTGAAGGTCAGAGTTTATATCAGAGAATTGTTGTACCTGTCGTTGGTTAAATAATTTAGTACTAATTTGCATTTATTCTTACCTATATGATTTAAACCACTTTAATTAGTGTTTGGAACAATTCTTTAGCAGTTTGCAATATTCGTGCCGAAGCCTGATAAGCCTGTTGAAATTCTAATAAGTTTGCAGCTTCTTCGTCTAAATTGACACCCGCTAATTCACTTTGACTTCCTTCTGCGGCTTCCATCTGACTTTGAGCCGCTGTAAGTGAAAGTTTATTTGCCTGAACATTAGAACCAACTTTTGCTAATGTAGTACTAAAAATTTGTTGAAAATTTCCTTTGTTTACTTGGTTTGGGTCTTCCATTTGTAAATTAATCATATTCAGAATATTTCTAGCATCACCAGTTCCAGACTTGTTTTCTGATAATGAGAAAATATTCTCAACTAAAGGTTGTTCAGAAAATTGAAATTTACTCCCATTAAACTCAAAAACTCTGTTTTGGTCTAGAATTCTAGTAGCGATAGAGTGTCCACTCAATTTTTCAAAAATTTCTACTTTGTTTGTATTAACTTTATCTACCTTTATATCATACTCAAAATCTAATAAATTAGACATATTTTCTTGAATGTCATAGTGTGCACTTATTTTTTTTGCTCCTCCTCCACTTACAATCATAATTAAATCTTCATTAGGTAAATTATTAATTGAAATTGTTTCGGACACACTATTTTGAATGGAGTTAGCGGGGATATCTAATTTAAGAGCATCTCCTCTTAGATTTGATATATTTATGCCTTCATTATCAACTGTTAAGTTAAGCCTTTGCGTTTTAAAGCCATACTCTATTTGAACATTTGGACTGTCATCTAATTGGACTGTTGAGCCACCAACTGTATTATTAATTGATAGATTTCCTACACGCTGTGTCCCTATAGTTACTGTGGAAGCAGATGCACTCGTTGGCGTAAATGATGAAATTTTTGAAAACACCTTTGTTCCTGTAATCGTGACGCCAGCACCTTCAGCTGTAAGTACTTCTGTTTGCGAGTTACCAAACTGATCTAAGCCAACTAAAGTATATATTTCACCAGTATCCGATCCTGAAGGTGTGACTGTTATTGCAGCAGGCTCAAAAATTGTTGCCTGAGCTTGCGTTCCAACCTTTACGGAACTAGCAGTGGCACTAGCAACTTTGACAGATAATATTTCATTAAATGTAACTGACCCTGTCGCTGTTGCTCCATTAACTCCTGTGATTACATCAGTGACGTACAATCCTAAATCATCATAACCGCTAACCGTAAAGCTATTAGTTGTTTCATCACCTGCACAGTAAACACTAACTTTGGCGTTTAAGGTTTTAGAAAGTTTTAGAGCTCCGTCTAAAATCAAATCACCAGCTGTAGATGAATTACTAGTAAATATACTATCATCATCTGTTGATGATAATACACCGTTAGTTACTATGGGAACGCCAGCACTCAGTGATCCCGAAAAAATGCCATCTGGATCAGTTGTACCGGAATTTTCGTTCCATGCTAAAGTCAAACCAGAAGGAGGTGAACCACTAAGTTCAGAACCAATTGAATTATAAAATTGTGGGTCACCATTACTGTCAAATTTAATCGAGTATCCTGTTCTGTTTGTTCCATCATCCACAAATATTCTGATCGCTTCATCGTTATTAGTAGGTTTTAATACTAAGTTTCCTTTTAAAGTAGTTGACGCTGATGAAACACCAAACATAGAAGCATTCTTAATATTTTCACTATTTTGGACAATTTTAAATTGCGCTCCTTCTACAGTACCATCAACAGTTGCTATGAATTGAAAACCGGGAGCAGTACCGGCCTGAATATTTCCTTGAGTTGATACAGATGGTGTAACAGATGTAATCGTCTTAAATAATTGTTGGGTATAAACAGTCTTTCCTGAGTTAGGGCCGAATATGGTTTCTGTTTGAGACAAACCATTTACATCTGTTCCAACAATTTTAAAGGTATTATTTGTTTCATTTGCAGTTGAGGTGATAGATGCCCTAGTTCCATCAACATTAACTATTGCGGGCACAGTTCCAACATTTATATTATTAGTATTATTATCATTTGATATTTGAGTCACGGTCTTAAATATCTTACTTCCTGTAACAGAATTATTATTAACTCCGGTAATAGTCTCGGTTTGTGCGTTACCGTCTATATCTGTGCCTGTAATTGTGAAAGTTGCTGAACTATTATTACTAGAACTTGAAATGCTTATAAAAGAATTTAAACCGGTAGTTGCTTCTGAAGCCAATGCTCCATTTATGGTAAAATTGCTGTTAATTGCTGTTGATTCATTCACAACTAACCCATCGGGGTCCAACTGGATCGCATTAACTCCATTAAAAACTAATGCCGTCGACGCGGTACCTGATTGTAATGATGAAATTGCGTCAGTATCTAAGTTTGATGTGCCGTGGTATCTACCTTTAACTCTATTATTCTCGGGTCCACTAATAATAACTTCTCCATTTTTCATCTGAGCTTGAAAAATTTGACCTTCAAAAGAAAATTCTAATTGTGTTCCTTCAGGAGGAATTGAATTAATTACAGCTCCTTTAATCTGAGATATAGGCGTACCTACTCTCAACTCAGCAACCAAGGCTTTTGATATTTCATAATTTGTATCGATCTCTAATGCATTAGCATCAATGGAAGATTCCCAATTTCCATCAGCAGCTTCAGTTCCTATCTTTACCATAGTGGAAATTGAACCAGTGACACTAATAGATGACACTGTTTGAAAAATATTAGTAGTTTTCGCTGTTCCTGAATTAGAGCCTGAAATAGTTTCAGTAACAGATGCTCCATTTAGATCAGTTCCTGAAACAACAAATGAGTTTGAAGTTGTGTCTGTACTAGTATTTATAAGAACTTTTGCACCTAAATATCTTGAAGTTGATAATGGTCCATTTAAAGTTAGTGAACCTGCTGAAGTTAAAGATGTCTCTTTTTTTAAACTTTCAAAATCGTTTACATCACTTCGCCCGATAGTTCCTATTTTAATATTACCACTGGCAGTTGCAGAAGTGGTTATTGAAGCTATAGTTGTAAATTTTGTAGACCCAAATGCAGTATTTGAAGAAGCTACTCCAGTTATAACTTCTGTAATTGCAACACCATCTTCATCTGTTCCTGTCACAGTAAAAGTATTACCAGTCTCAGAAGCTGAACAATAAATTGAAACAACTGCTGACAAATTACCTGAATTGATTAATGCACCGTCAAGTGTTAGTGCTCCAGCAACACCTGGATTATTACTTGTATACAAACTATTATCGTCAGTTACACCTAGCCAATACTGTTTTTGGTTAATATCTAGTCCATACTGAGACTGTCCTACTATTGCTTTTTTACCATTTGGATCGGCTAAGTTATCATCTAATTGATTAAATATAATTGGTTTTATTTTTGCTGTTTCACCAGATGAGTTTAAATTTACATCGATATAACTATTTTCAAGTGCATCTAGTGATCCAGATATTATTTGTCCAGAATCAATTTGATTATTAAAAGATTGGCTAGATGAGAACCTAATATTTCCTTTAATATACGCAGATATTTTATCTGATGAACTTACATCGATTGATAAAGCATCTGAAAGTTTATTAAAATCTTCTCCTAAAGAAAAAATATCAAAATCAGACGGAGCGACTATTTCAGTCATTTCAATATCATATCCATCTTCAGATTCTATGATTACTTGATCAAAATCCAGAGTATTTATAGCTTTTAAACCTGTTTGAGATGAGTATTGATTTATTGCTTTAGCTAAAGCTGAAATGTCGGCTGAGTCAATTGTTGCTGAAATAGATATTGGATCTGTATTTTTACCTTCTAATTTAAAGCTAATATCACCACTTGTACCGTAAGCAAAAGGACCTAAAAGTACTCTTGTTTTAGCCTTCACGGAAACTCCTGTTCCTCCAAGATCTTCAATGAGTTTTTTAGTAAGATATTGCGCTGAGGCATTTATAGGTATTGCTGTAGTATTTGAAGTATTATTATTGTTAGTTGTTTTAAGATTATAACCACTCGCCTTTGTTCCTATATTAATAGTCCCTGCAGCATTTCCACTACTTACAATACTAGAGACTGATTTAAAAATTTTAGAACCAACTACCTGAGAGGCATTAGCACCTGTGATGGTTTCAGTTTGATATAGTCCATCTTGATCGTAACCTGAAATGGTAAAGTTAATACCACTATCATTACCAGAACTTGTAATTGTTATGTTTCCATCTATGTCGTTAGAATTTGCATGTAAACCATCTAACGTTAAAGTACCTGACAAGGCAGTAGCATTTTTGTTAGTGAAAAGTCCGTCTGCATCTGTAGCTTGTTTTTTATAACTTAAATTAGATCCAAAATTTTGAATATAGTCACCGCTTGCAGTTCTTCTAGTTAGATTAACACCTCTATAATTATTATTAAGATAGTCATTTTTATATTCAGCATCTTTAAAAAATCCATTCTCTTCTTTAATCAACGATGCTATCTGTGAAGAAGTTAGCGCTTTTCCTGATATATGTCTTCCATCTCTTGAAATTATTTGAATATCACTTGCAGCCGCATCAGAACTATTAACTGAAAATATAGACGGAGAAAATGTATTTCCAGAAGATAATATAGAGCCTGAAACAATGTCAGAAGTTGAAGTTGCAATAGTTATAGTTCCATTTGTTCCTGAAGCGTACATACCATAATTTCTAAAATTATGCCTACTTTTCCCATCAAGCATCAGACCAGAATTTAACAAATCCGCTAACTCTTTTACAGATTTAATTCCGTCGCCTGGATCAGTAATATCTTTGGTTAAATTTATAATATTACCATTAGCTAAAGTAAGGTTTAATGATGAAAAATTGTTAAGTTGTGAATCTGATATAAAAAAAGTAGCTGAAGATTGATTACCAAGAGAGTTCAAATTAATTGATTTAATAGAACTAGGAATTGTTGAAATTACGCCATCTTTTAAAAAAGAAGTAGCTAAAAGCGGATTTGCAGATTTATTAAAAACTTGCTCTACTTTTGGCGGTAGAAAGTTGTTTTCAATTATAGCTGTTTTTCCAAGAAGTTTTAAATCTACAGAACCTATATTTTCAGAACTAGCAGAAATTAAATTTTTAGAGGCTGCTGCAAGATCTTCTGCAGAAGACAATTGAAAAGTAAAAGCTCCAGCTCTTGTTCTATTTGGTGAGATAACTATTTTATCCCCATCCTGGGGGTTGCCAATGACCTGAATTTCAAAACCATCAAATTTTAAGGTCTTTCCATATTGAACTGAGAGACCTTTTGATGATCTAATTTCCCAACTTGAACTTGTTTGATTAAAATTTACGTTTATATTTTCTTGCGCTATAACATTAGGGTTTCCAATTATAACTTCAAAATCTAACTTTGATTTATTATTTAAACCTGCTTGTGGCCACATTGAATTAGTTGAAAACATTGGTTTTCCATTGTTACCATTTAAATCAATCCCAGAGGTTTGGATTTGATTTAACTCTTTACTAAATTTTTCTGCTAACTGACTTATTTCATTTTGAACGGTTTCTACTAAATTATAATAATCAGAAAGTCCTGAAACTATTCCACCAGATAAGCCAGGCGCTGAATATGAAAAACTATCTCTATTTATTTTTAAAATAATATTTTTTTCATCTGAACTTGCAGTAATAGTTGCAAACGATGTTCCATCAACAAGAACAGCACCCTTTCCACTGTCCCCTAACCTTAAATTAGCCGCTCCCGTATTGTCAAATTCAGCTGTGAAGTTTATTAATTTTGATAGTTCTTTTAGTGCTAAATCTCTAGCATCTAATACATCGTTTGAAGCGTCTGATTTTCCACTCGTTCTTATTAATTTATTTATTTTAGTTATTTGTTC
>Ga0115004_10000693_pt1 | contig 26260 bp, 23 predicted proteins | sample ArcticOcean_MG_C_10_FD_88737 | JGI IMG/M metagenome (GOLD analysis project Ga0115004, IMG submission 88737) | Marine microbial communities from western Arctic Ocean - ArcticOcean_MG_CB11_90 | ecosystem: Environmental > Aquatic > Marine > Oceanic | place: Arctic Ocean: Canada Basin | collected... | reverse complement strand
CTTTCGCTTCTGCTGCCTTTTCTGCTTTAGCTTTTTCCACAACTTCCTCAACTGGAGTTTCTGACACAACAGGTTTAGCTGCTTTCGCTTCTGCTGCCTTTTCTGCTTTCTTTTCTGCTGCTACTTTCAAGTCAGCTTCTGCTTGTTTTTCAGCTGCTATTTTTTTGTCAGCTGCTGCTTTTACGTCAGCTTCTTTGTCACTTTTTCTTTCCTCTAAACCTAGTTTTATTGAACCACAAATTTCATCTAAAATAATAGATATTGATTTTGAAGCATCATCATTTGCAGGAATAGGAAAGTCAACTAAACTAGGGTCTGAGTTGGTGTCTACGATAGCAAAAGTTGGAATATTCAATCTCTTTGCTTCTTTAAGCGCAATATGCTCCTTAATAATATCAACAATAAAAACAGCTGCAGGCTGACGAGTCATGTCTGCTATAGAACCAAAGTTCTTTTCTAGCTTCTCTCTTTGACGAGTTTTGAATAAACGCTCTCTTTTATTTAAAGTCGTCCAAGTACCATCCGTTTGCATTTTGTCAATTGACGTCATTTTACGGATAGACTTACGCGTTGTTTGAAAATTAGTCAACATTCCACCTGACCAACGTTCAGTTACGAAAGGCATGTTAATTTCAGTTACTTTTGAAGCGATAATATCTTTAGCTTGCTTTTTTGTTGCGACGAAAAGAATTTTTTTCCCAGACTTAGCAATTTGCTTTAGTGCCGCACTCGCAGAATCGATGTGTGCAATTGTCTTATTAAGGTCAATAATGTGGATACCTTTTTTCTCTTCAAAGATATACGGCGCCATTGCCGGGTTCCATTTTCTTTTTAAGTGTCCAAAATGAACACCTGCATTCAATAAGTCTTCAAACTTTACTTTTGACATTTTTTTTCTTTTAATTGTTTACGTTCCTTTAGTAAGCAGTTTATAAGGGGCTTTCGCAATACATATAAACTTAGATACTAAACAACCGTCAAAATATTGTTTACTAATTCGATTAACGTTTCGAGAATTGGAATTTCTTACGTGCCTTCGGTTGGCCTGGTTTCTTACGCTCAACCATTCTTGGATCACGAGTCATTAAACCTTCTTCCTTCAATAAAGGCTTGTTTTCTTCATCCAACTTAACCAATGCTCTTGAAATACCAAGACGGATAGCTTCAACTTGACCGTTGATTCCACCTCCAGCAACATTAACCTTAACATCAAACTTATTAACAGTGTCTGTTAGTGTAAATGGCTGAACAATCTTAGATTGAAGAACCGCAACAGGGAAAAAATCCTTGTAATCTCTATTATTAACTATCACGTTACCTTTACCTTTTGACATGTAAACTCTGGCAACGGCTGTTTTTCTTCTTCCTAGTGTGTTAATTACTTCCATGTTCATTATTTGAATGTATCTAAATTAAGTACTGTCGGTTTTTGAGCCTCTTGATTGTGCTCTGTACCTTTGTATACTTTTAGATTTGTAAATAATTGACGTCCAAGCGTATTTTTAGGTAACATACCTTTAATCGCTTTTTCAACCATTCTTTCTGGGTGTTTAGCTAACATTTCTCTCGCAGTAGTAAAACGCTGACCACCTGGGTATCCAGTGTATCTAACATACTCTTTATCGACTAATTTAGCACCTGAGAAAGATACTTTTTCTGCATTAACAACTATAACGTTGTCACCGCAGTCTGCGTGAGGCGTGAAATTCGGCTTGTGTTTTCCACGGATGATTCTCGCCACCTTACTCGCTAAACGACCTAATGTTTGGCCTTCAGCATCTACCACAAACCACTGCTTATCAGCAGTTTCCTTGTTCGCAGAGATTGTTTTGTAACTTAATGTATCCACAATAATTTTATTTATATAATAAGACAATTCCCTTAAATCAGGGGTGCAAAGATATGATTTCTAGGTTTATTAACAAGCCTTTATTGAAAATAATTACATGACTTTATTTTTTTTTTACATTCGATTCAATAATTCTGGCAAATTTAAACAGTACAATTGAATCGTCCTAAAATATTAGACATAAAAATATGAGAACAATAATTATTCTCATAGAATAGGAAGGATTTCACCCCCTATTATTGTTTTTTAAATGCACTAATCGCATTGACTGTAAAATCTGATAAAACCAATTCTCCACTCATTGCTGCTCTTTCTTTTAACAAAGTATCCCAATGCTCTGTTCCTTGCCAAAAAGCAGCCTTCAGCATACTCATTGCTTCAGGGTTTGATTTAGCTAAAATTTCGGAAAGAGTCTCAATACGCTCTTCCATATCATCGATATTATCAAATATTTCTGCATACAAACCGTTCTCTTTTGCCCAAAGAGCAGACCTCCATTCAGTCGCATTAATTGCCAATTGACTCATTGCTGACAATCCTATCTTGCGTTCAACTACTGGCCCAACAACAAACGGCCCGATACCAATAGCTAATTCAGACAATTTCACATCTGCATATTTTGTTGCAAAACAATAATCAACAGCAGAGGCAATACCTACACCACCACCTACAGCCTTGCCTTGGATACGACCAATAATAAACTTAGGACATTTACGACATGCGTTAATCACATTTGCAAAGCCATAAAAGAATAGCTTCCCTACCTCTAAATCTTTTATTGAAATCAATTCATCGAAACTAGCTCCGGCGCAAAAAGCTCGTCCCCCAGCTGATCGGAGAATAATAACCTTAACATTATTATTTTCCCCTAAGTCTGAAATAGAGTCTGCCAATTTTTGCAAGATCTTTCCCGGTAAAGAATTACTCAATGGGTGTCCAAATTCTATCGTTGCTATTCCTGATACATCAACAGACACATTAACGTGCCCTTGATTAATTGCATTTGACATATTACAATATTTTTAAAGTTCTCTTTTCGGGCGATCATACTTCGGTGAAGCAATTTTCACATCAATTGCTCTACCATTTACTTCAATTCCATTTAAGGTATTAATCGCATTAATCGCATGATCTGTGTCATCCATTTCGATATAACCAAAGCCTTTCGATCTTTTAGTCTCTTTTTCATATACGACATGAGCATATGTAACAGTTCCAAAAGAAGAAAATGTAGCTTTTAAATCCTCTGAAGTGATACTCCAGTCTAAATTTGCGATAAAAAGATTTACCATACCTAGCCTGTTACCTATTTTACTTTAACGTAAAGCTGTCATTACCAATCAATTGTCCTTGACAATAGACATTTATTTTATAATTCCCTTTTGACAACTCTTCACCATTTAATTTATAGTAAATAGCCATATCGATCATTTGATTTTGATAATCTATCTCTTTCTTATCTGAATAAGCAACAGAGCCACCATTCGTTGGGGTCAAATTACTCATGCTCGACTGTAATGTTTTACCCTCTGGCGTTATTACTTGAAGATAAATAGTTTTGCTGCCAGGCAGTGTAATTGGATTTTCAGAGAGTGTAAAACTAGACTGAATCTGAACCACATTTCTAGCTTTCGTACTTTCTGTAGTTGTATTATTCAATTTCATTTTTAGCCCTACAGAACTAAAATTATAGGCCTGTAATCTAGATCCCTTTTTCACTTTTGCAGCATTCAGTTCAGCTTCAGTTTTATACTGATCACGTTCAGAGGTTGTTTCTATCAATTGTGTATTTGTATTTTGTAAATCACTTGTTAACTGTAAACTCAAAGTGTTTAAAGAGTCAATCTGAACGATATACCCCCTCATTATACCTTTCATGGTTTCAATCTCCTTACGCGCAGAGAATAGCTGACGAGCACTCATGTTACCGCGCTCGACCTTAGCTAATAAGCTTTCAATTTCTGCTTTCTGCTTATTGATAGAATCTGCTTGCGAAGCATCCTTTCCTAAAAGAGCATCATACGTAGAAAGCATCTTTTTAAAATCAGTCTTAATATCATTAGTCACACCACCAACGTATCCGGACATCATTTCATCCATTCCTCGAATATCAGAATTTAGTATTTTATTGTCATTTTCACACTCGTTTAATTGACTTTTTTTAGAAGACCATAAATAGGACATGGCTCCTAATGACAATAATAATAAGATGATTATTGCAACAAGTCCTCCGCTGCTTTTTTTCTGTGGCTCCTGTAGTTCTGACATGTTGCTAAATTATTATGACTCTTACTTTACGATTTGAACACTAAAATATTGAATTCAGCTTTTAATACAGACTGAAACAAATGCATTCTCTATCAACCTACCCAAAGCTAATAACTTTAAAATAACAATTCTATTGTGAAATTAGCTAAAAGTATTTACACAAAAACATTACGCCCATTTAATTAAACCATTTTAAACACCTTAATAATTAGTGATTTAGGAAAAATAATTAGACTGATTCGATTTCGTAAGAGTATTTTTCCATGATTTGATTCGCTAACAACTTTTGACAAGCCTCTTCAACCTTTTGATTTGCATCTTCTTGACTAGAGGCATTAACGAACAAACGCACATGTCTACCAATACGGACACCATCAATTGAATCTAAACCAATGTTCTTCATACTACTTGTTACAGCTTTCCCTTGTGGGTCAAGTAATGCTTCTAATGGCATTACATCGATCTCGGCTTTAAACTTCATCTTTATTCTTTTTAAAAATTGTATCTTCTATTATTGAAAAAACGAGATACAAAAATACTATTAATGCTATAGACCACACTTTGAAAATAAGAATAAATATCAAACTTATTAACAAAAATAATAATCTTATTTCGTTCCCTTTAAATTTAAAATGTTTTACTTTCAATGAAAATAAAGGTATTTCAGAAACCATTAATAACCCCATAGCAATCATTAAAATAATTAAGAAATAAGGATTAAATAAAAAGATGTGAATATCTCCAATCGCTTTATCAGATTGAATGATCCCTGCCATAACCAAGGGGAATGTCATAAAGGCCAAAGTGTTCGCTGGTGTCGGTACTCCGATAAACGATTCCGATTGGCGTGTATCAATATTAAACTTTGCCAATCTAAATAAAGAGAAAAATGGTATAATTAGCCCCGCGAAAGGAATCAGATTAAGATTGCCTAAAAACAAACCGTTAAACCATTCTTGAGCTTGAGTGCCAACCTCCGATATTGAAGCTAACTTGTCAAGTTGTGATGGGTCGACCGTCAACACAACCATCATAATAACCCCTGGAGCAACTCCAAATGTTACCATATCTGCCAAGGAGTCGAGTTGTCTGCCTAAATCACCTGTTGTTTTAAACATGCGAGCAACAAAGCCATCAAGAAAATCAAATAATGCGCCTAAAAAAATTGCAAATGGTGCTAAATCTAATCGCCCCATTAATGCAAAGACAATCGCAAGAACCCCTGAGATCAAGTTTGATGCGGTAAATAAATTGGCAAGTGTGACCATATTCAATCTAATTTGCTACTTGTAAAGTATCTGCAGTCAACTATATATACTATTTTTACATCTTAGCCAACTACAGGCTTAATAACTATCACTACAAAGAACACAATTTTTTATTGAAAAAGATGTTTAAAGATTATAAAATTCTATTTCTATGAAGACTTCTTGGCTTTTTTCTGCCTATACTTTAATATTAACTTTTTCGACTTCATTTGCACAAGATGGAAGTATATCAGAAACAGTTTCTCCAAAATATTCGAATGAATTTCTTGGTATTGGCATTGGTGCAGATGCCTTAGGCAAAGCAAATGCTGTTGTAGCACAATCGGATAACGTTTCTTCAGGATACTGGAACCCCGCCGGATTAACTAAGGTTGATAAATGGCTTGAAGTTGGTTTAATGCACTCTGAATATTTTGCTGGGATTGCTAAATATGACTATTTAGGATTAGCTCATACAATTGATGAGAAAAGTGCGATCTGCTTCACAGCAATTCGTTTTGCTGTTGACGACATCCCTAATACAACTCAATTAATTGACAATAATGGAAATATTGATTATGATAATATTTCCACATTCACTGCTGCCGACTATGGTTTTTTATTGTCCTATGCCAGAAAAATGAAGCCAGTGGGCCTCAGCCTTGGCGGAACGCTCAAGGTGATACATCGAAAGGTGGGTGACTTTGCAAAGTCGTGGGGTTTTGGATTAGATTTTGGAGTTCAATACGAAACCAAAAATAGCTGGCAATTTGGATTAATGGCAAGAGACGTCACTTCTACTTTTAATGCATGGGTTTTTACGCTAGACAATGAAGCACAAGAAGTTTTCATCAATACAGGTAATGAGATTCCTAAAAATGGATTAGAGCTAACACTACCTAGAATTATTCTTGCAGGATACAAAAAATTTGATCTTGGCAAAAAAGGGTTTTACACTTCCGGTGAGCTAGATATCGACATTACAACGGATGGCAGAAGAAATTCAATCGTACGTACCGAGGTTATTTCTATGGATCCACACCTAGGAATTCAAGTTGGGTTTAAAAATTACGTTTCATTAAGAGCTGGAATTTCAAATTTACAATACGTTAAAAACTTTGATGACACAGAAAAACTGAATGTGCAGCCAAATATCGGAATAGGTCTAAACTTCAAACGTTTCTATTTAGATTACGCATTTACAGATATTGGCGATGCATCGGTTGCATTATACTCTCATGTGATATCACTACGTATTAAATTAGACAAACCAAGGACTGAATGAAACTATTGCCAAATAGTCTTTCTCTCCTCTTGTTGTACCTACTTTTCAACGTAAGATTACAGAAATGGAATAGGCCCATTATTAATTGTAAGAAACATCACAGACTTCTCTTGGAATTAAATAGACGAATTTGGATATCCTTTAGCTAATGACGTTTACCTACCTAATATCGAGTAAGAGCAAAAATAAATGGTAAAGACATTAAGCATAGAAACTCTGGAGCTGAATCACACTTCACTAAATATTTTGGAAAGATGTATCTCTTAAGATAAGATCCCTTAGAAAAAACGACAACTAAAAATGGCTGTATCATCAACTAGTGGTAACGGTCCTTTCCACTCATCTAATTTAGAGAAAATCAAACTGTTCATGTCCTCCATTTTTAAGGGGTAATAGCTATGAACTAAGTTTACTAGGCGTTCTGTGCCAAAAAACTCTTCAGCTTCGTTCTCAAGCTCAACCACACCATCTGTATATAGAACTATTGTCGTATTAGAACGCAACTTCTTTTTGCCTACATTGATAAACGGGAGTTCATCTAACATCCCTAAACCAATACAACCTTGATCTAAATCTTCCACTTCCTTTCCATTAGTAATAAATGGATGATTATGCCCTGCATTGACATATTGTAATTTACGTGAAGTAGCATTATAATGTGCAAGAAAGAAGGTAATGAACTTCTCTCCTTTTGCACTATTCATAACCTTCTTGTTCAGTTCAATAATTAATGTTTTAAGATCAAATTTCTGATACTCGAACAAGGTTCTTAAGGTAGCTTGAAAATTAGCCATTAACATTGCTGCAGAAACACCTTTACCAGAAACATCTGCGATACAGATGATGTATTCATCTTCCCCAATAGGAATGAAATCATAGTAATCCCCTCCTACCTCATGTCTTGGTTTATACTTTGCTGAAATATCCATACGCTTATTCGATGGCAATTCTTCAGGAAAAAGTAGCTGTTGCATTGTTTTAGCAAGCTCCAATTCTTTTTTATAACGTTCTTGCTTTACTTTCAATCTCGCCATTCGTTTGTTTTCAATAGCAACGACGATAATATTAGTTAACGTCTGAACGAAGCTCATATAGGTCAAATCAGTGCTCAAGTGTTTTCCATCGTACTCAACACCCTCCACTAACAAATAAGCCAATGTTTGCCCTTTGTGATGCACAGGAACAACGACATCAAAATTACTCAAGAATTTAGAGTGTGAAGATTCAATCATTGTAATTTCTTCAAATCGTGCGAGTTCAGATTCTACATCAATATGATTTACCTTTCCTTTATAACCGATCTTAAGCAGACAATTCCATTCTTTCTGTCTATTAAAAAGTACAAATCGATCGTAGCCTAATTGCTCCCTTACAATAAATGAATAGAGCTCAATAATCTTATCTACATTCTCATTTGAATTAATAGCAGTCGTAATTTCCAGTAGAGAATTAAGCTTAAAATCTTTAAGCTTAATTTGACTTTCGAGATTTTTTACGAGATTTTCAATCATTATAGATTTTCAAGAATTTCAGGCAATTTCCTAAGCGCTGCCATTTCTCTGAATTTTGATTTCACCTCTCCACAAGGCGACCCGAAATAGGTTTTACCCCCAGCTAAACTTTTGGTAATACCAGATTGACCTAAAACAACAGCTCCTTCACCAATAAAAACATCACTGGCACAGCCAACTTGCCCCCAAAGTATTACATTATCCTCAATTACAACGCATCCAGCCAAACCAACACCTGCAGCCATCAGACAGTCCTTCCCAATGACAGTATCATGTCCAACATGAACGTGATTATCAAGCTTGGTGCCTTCACCAATAGTTGTTACAGCAGAAACACCTGCATCAATTGTACAAAGTGCGCCTAGCTCAACATTACTCTTTAAATGGACACCTCCACACGTATGCATACGCTCATATCCGGCAGGCTTTTTTTTATAATAAAAAGCTAAATGACCAATAACTGTATTTGGCCCTACAAGTACATTAGTATCAATGGTTGTATTATCCCCAATTGAAGCGCCAGCATAAATAATTGATCCAGCACCAACCTTTACATTTTTCCCAATAAACACATTCGGGTAAATAATTGCCGAATCATGAATCTCTACATCTTCATTCACAGGAACTTTTTGTGGTGAAAAAGGTGAAAAATGACGTGCTAACTTATTATAATCATCAAACGGAGAAGAAGAAATAATCAACGCTTTCCCTTCGGGATAATCAACTTCTTGATCGATTAAAATTGTGTTTGCTGCGCTTTTCAAAGCTTTTGTATAATACTTCGAGTGGTCTACAAAGACTAAGTCTCCATATTCTACTTTATGGATCTCATTTATACCAGAGACAATATGGTTTGGAGCACCAACAAAAGTGCAACCTAGCAATTCAGCAATTTCCCTTACCGTATGAGATTTTTTTAACTTCATGAGATGAGTATTTATCTTAAACAAAGTTAGTTCAAAAGGCTACTGAACTTTACAAGTTGTACAGATGTTATCCTCTTTATGTTGTTAATAGCAAGTGAGTCTATATAATGAGACACTTAAATGCCTTTCTACTCTTTAGAAAAAATAAATCTGAAATAAATAAACTACACTATCGAAAGGTTTATTTCATATGAACTACGAATAATTTGTTTACTAATAAGACAGCAAATCATGAATAGCAGATACAACTTTTGATGCGTTTGGTAACAACGTTGCTTCCAAAATTGAATTTAATGGAATCGCTGGAGTATCAACAGAACCAACAATTGAAATAGGGGCATCAAGTGACTTGAAATTATCACGTTGAATTCTACCTGCCAACCCTAGAGTAAAGGATGCTTCAACAGATTCTTCCGTTACTAGCATCACCTTACCATGTCTTACTGCAACCTCATTTATTTTATCATTGTCTAAAGGATTTAATGTTCTTAAATCAATGATTTCAACTTTACCTTCAAATTTATTTGCAGCTTCAATTGACCAATAAACACCCATACCATATGTTATAACCACACAGGACTCACCCTTAACCACAGCATCTTCATTTGCTTCTTGAACAACCCGTGCTTTACCAAAAGGGATCACGTAATCCTCATCTGGCTCAATGGACATTGCTCCTTCGGTACCTCGTATTTTTGACCAATACAATCCTTTATGCTCTAATAAAACAACAGGGTTAGGGTCGTAATAAGCAGCCTTAATAAGGCCTTTCAAATCAGCTCCAGTAGAAGGATAAGCAATCTTAATTCCACGAACATTTGTCAAAACAGATTCAACACTAGAAGAATGGTAGGGCCCACCTGAACCATAAGCACCAACTGGCACTCTTAACACACAACTCACAGGCCATTTACCATTTGACAAGTAATAGGATCGACTTACTTCAGTAAATAATTGATTTAATCCAGGCCAAATATAATCTGCGAACTGAACTTCAACGAAAGGTTTTAATCCTACCGCTGACATACCAACAGTTGAACCAATAATAAATGCTTCTTGAATAGGCGTATTGAAAACACGTTCATCACCGAATTGTTGTGCTAAAGTTGCCGCTTCACGAAAAACACCTCCTAAGCGACCACCAACATCCTGCCCATACAATAATGATTCTGGGTGCTTAGCCATTAATTCACGGACACCGAATAAAGCAGAATCAACCATTACAGTTTTCTTCTTTCCTTTTGGTTCACGCTCACCTTTCTCTTCTGTAATCGGAGTAGGTGCAAAAATATGATCTGTGATAGATTCCGTAGAAGGATCTTCTGCTGCTAATGCTTTGTCATAATCTGAATCAACTAACTTTTTAACATCAGCCTCAATATTGATTATATCCGATTCATCCGTACCAACTTCTCTCAAATAATTTTTTAACTTTGGATAAGGGTCGCGTGTTGCTGCATCGTCTAAATCATCTCTATACCATTCCTTACGAACACCCGAAGTATGATGACCTAATAATGGAACTTTTGCATGAACGATAAATGGTCTTCTTTCTTTACGCACAATTTCAATCACTTCTTTCATCGTTTGAAATGATAAATCAAAATCACTTCCGTCGATAGTGCGTACTTCAATCCCATTAAACCCTTCAGCATATTGTGTAATGTCCTGAGCTCTTGTTTCTTCGGCATTTGCCGAAATATCCCACCCGTTATCTTGCACTAGATAAATGATTGGGTATTGCTTTAGGGCAGCCATTTGTAAAGCTTCAGAAACTTCACCTTCCGTGCAAGAAGCATCGCCAAGTGAGCAAACTACAACAGGGTTTTCACCTTCAAAATCTTCTGCCAACCCTTGTTTCTCTTTGTACTGAACGCCCATTGCCACACCTGTAGTTGGAATTGCTTGCATTCCAGTTGCAGATGACTGATGAGGAATTTTAGGCATATTATCACGCTTCAATGAAGGGTGTGAATAATATGTTCTACCACCTGAAAAAATATCGCCTTTTTTGGCAAACAATTGTAACATTAGCTCGTATGGGGTTATTCCAATCCCTAACAATATTGAGTCATCACGATAATACGGTGACACCCAATCTTGAGGTTTTAATTGCATCCCACAAGCCAATTGAATAGCTTCGTGTCCTCTCGAAGTTGCATGAACATATTTTGCAGTAACCTCTTTGTTGTCCTCATATTTTTCAGCTAATGTTTTAGCCGTTGACATAAGTTTAAACGCCTCTAAAAGGATTTTCTTAGATGTTTTGATGCTTATTTTGTTCGATTTAGACTCTACCGTTCCCATTCAATCCCATTTTTCAATGGTCAAATATACAGAAATGTGTTGGATTTCCTTCCATCTAAAGATGGTTTCAAAACACAAAGAAGTAGAGGTCAACTGATCTCTACTCTAAATCAATTTGACTTTATTATTGATTATTGATTATTACGTATTCTAAGACCTTTGTCATTAAATGAATACGATCTTTGCCACGCACATTATGTTTATGCATTGGATAAGGAAAGAAATCCATTTGGATGCCGAGTTCAATAAATTTTTGAACCAAAGAAAAGTTGTGTTGCATAACAACAACATCATCCACCGTTCCGTGAATCAATAATAAGTCTCCCTTTAAATTTGCAGCATGCGTCAGTAAGGAAGACTCCTCATATCCTTTTGGGTTTTCTTCTGGTGTATCCATATAACGCTCTCCATACATGGCTTCATAATACTTCCAGTCAGTAACAGGTCCACCAGCAACACCTACCTGAAAAGTTCCAGGCTCTCTTAGCATCAATGATGTAGTCATAAAACCACCAAACGACCATCCATGAACCGCCAAACGATCTACATCTACATAAGGGCGTGACTTCAAGTCTTCAACTCCAGAAAGTTGATCTTCCATTTCAATGTTTCCCAATTGTCTGTGTATTTGAGATTCAAAAGCAAAACCTCTTTCTCCAGAGCCTCTATTATCAATAGTGTAAACTAAATAGCCTTGCTCTGCCATCCAATACATCCAAAGACTGGATCCATCTAGCCATGAATTAGTAATTAACTGTGCGTGAGGCCCTCCATAAACATAAACTAAAACAGGGTACTTCTTATTGGGATCAAAATCACTTGGCTTAATTAAACGCGTATATAATTTAGTCCCATCATTAGCGCTAATTGAACTGATTTCAGCTTCGCCGATTTTCATTTCTGAAAGCATGTCTGAGCTCTCCATTAAGGCCTCTAATATCTTTCCGCTACTATTAATAATTAAATCTCTACTTGCCACATCATGACTTGAATATTGATCGTGGAAATACTTGCCGTTTGTTGAAATAGACACGTCGTGAGTTCCTGCTAAACGCGTTACCTCAGATTGCTTTCCTTTCAGTGTGACATTAAACAGCTTAGTGTCCAATGGGCTTTCTCCTGTTGCAGTAAAAAAGACCTTTCCATTTTTATAATCAATAATATCCTTGACTACAAATTCATTCGATGTAAGCTGGTTAATTAGCACTCCTTCAAAATTGTAGTGATATAAGTTATTATAGCCATCACGTTCAGATATCCAAATAAATTCATTTGATTTCCCTTCTAAAACATAAGCCGGATGTTCTGGCTCAATCCATTTATCATTTTCTTCTTCAAATAATGTGCGAATGAACTTTCCGCTTGAAGCATCATAAACATTTAGCCACATGTGATTCTGACCACGATTAACCTCAGCGACAAAAAGATATTTATTGTCTTTCGTCCAAGATAAATTTGTTAAGTAATTTTCTTCTCCCTGTCTAGGCTTAATAAATGAAGTTGAATGATTCGCAATGTTGTAAATCCCAACCTTTGCTTTTTCTGAAGATTGTCCTGCCATTGGATATTTAATCGATATTAAAGCCCCAGGAGTAACACTATTGTCTAACAAAGGATAATCATGAATATTTGTTTCGTCCTTTTGATAGTAAGCCAAAGACCCACCATCAGGCGACCAAAAAACACCAGTAGTAATACCAAATTCAGAACGTGCAATTGCCTGCCCTGAAACAATATTCTTATCCTCATTATCAGTTACAATAATTTCCAATCCAACCCTCGTATTGATGTAAACGTTATTGTCTTTAGTAAAAGCTACGCTTTCTGTTCTGTTATGAAAAATTGCATTCTCCGAGTTTTCATCAAGACCATGAAGTAACTTCCCTTTTTTCTGAGCAATATTATAACTGAAAAAAGACTGACCATCATTGATCCAGAATTCATTCTCATCTTTCCATTCAAGTCCGGAAAACCAAGTCATCTTTGCATTCACTTTCTCATTAAACTCTTGAATGTTTAACAATTCTTTCGCTGCTGAATTCCCAACGGAAGCTTTCATCAATTTTGTGTAGCTATCCAAATAAGTATAACAATCTGTATTTGGAACCCAACTAAACATCGGAAGAGATTTTGGATAAAACCCTCTATATTGCTCCATTACTGCATCTTCTAATGTAAGTTCCTTTCCTTGCCCAAAAGCTGGTAGAGTAAATAATACGACTGCCACAAGTGTAACTAACTGTTTAATCATTTCTTTTATCTTTTATTATAGTTGAACACTAATTAATATGTTTCCCAAATATACACAATTGCAATCCATTCTAATTAACCACTTCTTTATAACCTGACACTCTAAAATATTTTAATCACTATTCCGACTTGCTTTATGAGAAATAACCTATTTTTACGCAAAAAGCAAAGGCAATGAAGCACGTTTCTATTAAAAGTATCGAAAAAGCAATCGTTAAAGTGGATAATCTTAATGAAGATGGCTTAGAAAAATTAGCTGAGACCTATGCCTTAGCGCAACAAGTATTATTAGGATACATTATGTCAGCTGCTACTGAATACAAAAATGAGCAATTAGAAGGGCTTTTAATTTATTATTATTGTCTAATTTCTGAAGCTTTTGCTCAAGAAGGACTTTTATTGGATCAAATAACTGAAGATCAAATTGACACTTTCGAAGAGCCATTTTTTGAAATGTTAGATCAATATTTTGATAAAGACGAAGAAGAAATCATCAATGATTTCGTTGATCAACCAGAACTCACTCAATTCATTATGATTGAAATTAGCACTGAAGATGAGGACGGGACATCTCTAGAAGATGAGACTGCGACGCAACTATTCATCGTCACAACTGCAATGATTTCATTGATGAACCGCGTAATGAAAAATTGAAACAGCCCAAAGAAATAATTCAATGGATGTTAAGCCGTGACGCTTTTAGCGCATGGATGAATATCGACGTGAGAAAAATTGAAAAAGGCAATTGTACATTGTCGTGTAAAGTAAGTCCTCAAATGCTGAATGGCTTTGATATTCTGCACGGAGGTATTACCTATTCATTGTCAGACTCCGCTTTGGCCTTTGCAGCAAATAGCTATGGCCATAAATGCGTAAGCATCGAAACATCAATATCTCACTTACGCTCGGTTAAAAATGGCCAAGTATTGACCATTAGGGCAAATGAAATTCATCGAGGGAAAACTATTGGCGTTTATCAGGTTGATATTATCAATGATGAAAACAAACTTGTCTCAAAATTTAAAGGTACAGTACATATCTCTCAAGAAATTTGGTGAATATTATTTAGGGTACTTTTTTAGTATAATTTAAGTCGTAAATACTTTATGTTTTCATATGCAAGCATAGAACTTTTTTAATATATTTACTACTTATAAATTATTTATGTCTCAAAATAACAACAAGGAATACCTAATGGATTTTGCTATTCGACATCTTTGGCATAAAATATCAAGGATGTACAATCAAAAGGCAAATGAATATGGTATTACTACCTCTATTGGTTTCATCCTCTTGAATATTGATAAAGAAGGAACACCAAGTACACAGCTTGGTCCTAAGATGGGAATGGAGCCAACATCACTTTCTAGGACATTAAAAGCCATGGAGAAAAAGGGTCTTATTAGAAGACAGTCAGACCTTAATGATAAGCGTAAAGTGTTAATCTTTTTAACGCAAGCAGGAATTGACAAACGAAGAATTGCAAAGCATGTAGTAATTGACTTTAACGAGAGACTTGTAGCTAATATTCCAAAAGGAAAACTAAAGACATTCTTTGAGGTCGCAGAAAGACTAGACGCAACGATCAATGTCGAATTAATAAATAAGACTTAATTAATCAAAATGAATAGACATATAAGTAAAGTTGCAGTGCTAGGATCTGGAGTCATGGGTTCTAGAATTGCTTGTCATTTTGCAAACATTGGCTGTGAAGTTTTACTTCTGGACATTGTTCCGAATGAACTTAGTGAAATTGATCTAAAAAAAGGCTTGACAACAGAATCAGAAGGATTCAGAAACAGAATTGTTAATGATGCACTTACCGCTTCAACAAAATCAAACCCATCTCCTATTTACAGAAAGGCTTTTGTCTCTCGAATTAAAACAGGAAATTTCGACGATGACTTTTCAAAAATTAGTAGTTGTGACTGGATTATCGAGGTTGTTATCGAACGACTTGACATTAAGCAACAGGTATTTTCAAATGTTGAAAAGCATAGAAAACCAGGCACATTAATTACCTCAAACACATCTGGTATTCCAATTAAAATGATGCTTGACGGGAGAAGTGATGATTTCAAAAAACACTTTTGTGGATCACACTTTTTCAACCCTCCAAGATATTTACAGTTATTAGAAATAATCCCCACTCCATCAACAGAACCTGCAGTTGTCGATTTTTTAATGGATTATGGACAGCGTTTTCTTGGTAAGAAAACTGTTCTTTGTAAAGATACTCCTGCATTTATAGCAAATCGCGTTGGGGTTTATTCAATAATGTCTTTGTTTCATATTGTTAATGAAATGGGACTCACCGTTGAAGAAGTAGATAAATTATCGGGTCCTATTATGGGGCGTCCTAAATCTGCTACATTCAGAACATGTGATGTTGTTGGACTTGATACCTTAGTGCATGTTGCAAATGGACTAAAGGCAAATTGCCCAGAAGATGAAGCTAAATGTTTATTTGAACTACCGAGCTATATATCTAAAATGGTAGACAACAACTGGCTGGGCTCAAAATCTAAGCAAGGTTTCTACAAAAAAGAGAAAGATGAAAATGGTAACCGTCAAATATTAGCATTAGATTTAAATACATTAGAATACAAAAAAGCAGCTCGTGTAAAGTTTCCGACACTTGAAATGGCAAAGCCAATTGAAGACCTTCATCAACGTACAAAAATGTTGCTGATGGGAATGGATAAAGCAGGAGAATTCTACAAGAAGATTTTCGGTGGATTATTTGCTTATGTTTCAAATCGAATCCCAGAAATAACAGATGACCTTTTCAAAATTGACGATGCCTTAAAAGCTGGTTTCGGCTGGGAGCTAGGTCCATTTGAGACCTGGGATATCTTAGGTATCGATCAAGGAATTAAACTAGCAGAAAAAGAAGGTAAAATCGTTGCTCCTTGGATTCAAGAAATGAAGGACGCTGGATTTAAATCATTCTACAAGATGGAGAATGGCCAAAAGTTCTATTATGATATCGCTTCAAAAGCATACAAGGTAATTCCAGGAACTGAAGACTTAGTAATGCTTGAGTCATTACGTACTGAAAAGAAAGTTTGGGGCAACTCAGACACAACAGTTGTTGATATGGGTAACGGAATTCTAAACTTAGAATTTCACACGAAAATGAATACAATCGGTGGCGGTGTTATTGAAGGAATAAACAAAGCTATTGATTTAGCAGAGCAAGACTACAAAGGATTGGTCATATTTAATACAGGTCAAAATTTTTCAGCTGGAGCAAATGTTGGAATGATTTTCATGATGGCTATTGAGCAAGATTTTGACGAATTAAACTTCTCCGTGAAGGCGTTTCAAGATACAATGATGCGTGTTCGTTATTCTAACGTCCCTGTTATAGTTGCACCACATAACATGGCTCTTGGCGGTGGGTGTGAATTATCTATGCATGCAGATAAAGTTGTAGCACACGCCGAACTTTACATGGGACTTGTAGAATTTGGAGTTGGACTAATCCCTGGTGGAGGAGGTTCAAAGGAATTTGCAAAACGTCTTTCAGATGAGTTAGCAGCCGGTGACATTAAAATTAACCGTATGCGTGACAAGTTCTTGACCATAGGCCAAGCTAAAGTGTCTACCTCAGCCTACGAAGCTTTTGATTTAGGTTACCTCAGAGAAGGTATTGATGAAGTTGTTGTTAGTCGTCAACATCAGTTAATACGCGCAAAAGAAGCTTGTGAACTTATGGTTTCAGAAGGATATCTTGCTCCAAAACGTGGAAAAAATATTACCGTTCTAGGAAACGAAGGCCTTGGAATTGTTTACGTTGGGGCAGACACAATGTTGTCCGGAAACTACATGTCAGAGCATGACCGTATCATTTCTGAAAAATTAGGGTTCGTCTTATGTGGCGGTGATCTATCAGAAAACACAATAGTTTCAGAGCAATATCTTTTAGACATGGAACGAAAAGCGTTCTTAGAACTTTGCGCTGAAAGAAAAACATTAGAGCGATTGGAAAGTATCGTTAAAAAAGGAAAAATATTACGAAATTAATCATGGGAAGAGCATATATAGTAAAAGGATATAGAACAGCTGTTGGTAAAGCAGGGAAAGGTGGGCTTAGATTTTCACGCCCAGATGACTTAGCTGTTGATGTCATTAAAAATATCATGGCGGAAGTTCCAGAACTAGATAAAACGCGTATTGATGATATTATTGTTGGAAACGCAACTCCAGAAGCTGAACAAGGACTTAACATTGGTCGTATGATTTCACTAATGGGATTAGATACAAATAAGGTTCCTGGAATGACGGTGAATAGATACTGTTCTTCAGGGCTTGAAACAATTGCTATTGCTACAGCTAAGATTGAAAGCGGCATGTCCGAATGTATTATTGCCGGTGGTGTTGAATCAATGTCTACTATGGCAATGGGAGGCTGGAGAATTGTTCCCAACCCAAAAGTTGGTAAAGAAAACCCTTCTTGGTATTGGGGAATGGGATTAACTGCTGAAGCTGTTGCGAAACAATTTGGTGTTTCTCGTGAGGATCAAGATGCCTTTGCTTTACACTCTCATGAAAAAGCAATTGCAGCGATTAAAGCCGGAAGGTTTAAAGATGATATTGTCCCAATTAATGTTCATCAAGTTTATTTAGATGAATACGAAAAAAGACAAGAACGTTCTTATATAATAGATACAGATGAAGGACCAAGAGCAAGTACATTGGCAGGGTTAGGGAAACTAAGACCTGTTTTTGCTCAAGGAGGAACTGTGACAGCTGGTAACTCATCACAAACTTCTGATGGTGCAGCATTTTGCCTAGTGATGTCTGAGAAGATGGTTAAAGAATTAAACCTTGAACCAATTGCACGTCTTGCTTCTTACAGTGTTGTTGGTCTTGAACCAAAAATTATGGGAATGGGACCAGTTGATGCTATTCCAAAAGCAATTAAAGCAGCTGGTATTTCACAAAACGACATTTCATTATATGAATTAAATGAAGCATTCGCATCTCAATCATTAGCTGTTATCCGTGAAACTGGAATTAACCCAGATATAGTAAATGTAAATGGTGGTGCAATTGCACTAGGGCACCCGCTTGGATGCACAGGAGCAAAATTAACAGTTCAAATAATTAATGAGCTAAAACGCCGCGATAAAAAGTACGGTGTTGTTACTATGTGCATCGGAACAGGACAAGGAGCTGCGGGTGTTGTTGAAATGATGTAAGTAATTCTCACTACCTTTGTAGTATAACATAATCTTTACTCACACAAAGGTAAATCATAAAAATACATGGAACCATTTTCTCCAAAATCATACATTAATAACGCAGGATTTAAGTTATTAATGGATATTCAATACCAATCTGTTGAGGCATTCAAAAAACATACTAATATTCAGCTTTTCTCAAAAACTGGATCGGGAAAAACACTTGCTTTTTTACTATCTATACTAAGTAAGCTAGACCCAGAGAAAAAAGAAGTACAAGCAATTATTCTTGCTCCTTCTCGAGAGCTTTGTATTCAAATAAATGACGTTTTTAGATCTTTAAAGCCTAATTATAAATCGACTGTTTGTTATGGTGGTCATTCGATGCAAGAAGAAAAAAATAGCTTGAGCGTTGCCCCTGCTATTGTTGTTGGAACACCGGGTCGTTTAGCTGATCATATCGATAGAAACAACCTACACTTACAGCATTGTAGCTTTTTAGTAATCGATGAGTTTGATAAGTGCTTGGAGTTTGGGTTTAATGACGACATGAGCTATATCACTCGTCAGCTATTGGCTGTAGAATATAAAATGCTTGTTTCTGCAACTAAAATGAAAGAAATTCCGGATTACATTCAAATGAACAAGCCATTCATCATTGACAATATTGAGGAAGATAATGAGGTTGATATCGAAGAGCATTTAGTGAAATATCAAGGTGACTTAATAGAAGGCTTGGAAGATTTATTAAATTCATTCAAGCATGAACGCGCGATTGTATTTTGTAATTATCGGGAAGTATCAAAGGATGTTTCTGATCAATTAAAAGAAAAAGGAATTACAAGTGCCTATTATCATGGAGGGTTAGATCAAGATGAACGAGAACGCGCACTGATTAAATTTAGACATGGAAGTGTTACCATATTAGTTTGTACAGATTTAGGATCTAGAGGTTTAGATATCCCTGAAATTAATCACGTAATTCACTACCAGTACCCTAACAGTGAAGAAGCTTTCGTACATAGAAAAGGCCGTACAGCAAGAATGTCTGCTTCAGGTAATTCTTATTTATTTGTTGGAGAGAATACGCAATTACCACAATACGTTAAGCGACCTCATTCTGAAATTAATATCATGCCTTCAGCAGATGGCGCTGTAAAACCAGAATGGGAAACACTTTATTTGAGCGGAGGAAAAAAAGACAAAATAAATAAGATTGACGTTGTTGGTTTCCTTTCAAAAAAGGGAGACCTTGATCGCGGAGAACTTGGTGTTGTAACTGTACTAGACAGAACATCTTATGCTGCTGTCAAAAGAACAAAAGCACAACAAGTATTGAATAAAATTAAATCCGAAAAAATTAAAGGTAAAAAATTAAAGATTGAAATTGCAATATAGAAGTGTATTAAGAGGTTAATATTCTATGCATTACTATTATCAAACCTTACAAAACCTAGTATGCGATAGTTATCAGTAAAGGCAACAAAACATTGATACTAATTCATCATAAATATTCCCCATCACTTAAAATGTCTTTACCTTCGTCTTTATGCTTACTTATTCTATAGATCCCTAGCATAATTATCTTCAACAAATGTCTAAATCTCCTCTTGAAGGACCACTTGAACTACACTCACATATGAACACTTGATGTAAAATAAAGAGAAAAACCACGATAAGAATCATTATTAATTTCTCATTATTTTTATCATATTACTTTTTGTCTTCTTTATCCCTTTTATTGTTTCTCGACTCTCAGGGCTATCAAATTCGTTTTCAAATATACACTTCTTACAGAACTTCCATACCATTGTTTCTTTTCCTTACTATTATAATTAGTATCATTTAAATAGTCTTTCACTCACTTTGTATAAATTAATATAGTATGCATGCATAATATATTAATGATTTTATTTATATTCGTTCCATACGAATACTTTTTAAAAATAAACTATGCCAGATAGCATCAAAAAATCAATCAAAGGGGGTGAATTCTTAGTCAAAGACACTGTACATTCAGATATTTTTATTCCTGAGAATTGGACAGAAGAGCAACGAATGATAGCACAAATGTGTGATGACTTTATAAACACAGAAGTTCTACCTCACATCGAAAGAATTGATGACATGGAAGAAGGTTTAATGCCTTCAATCATGGAAAAAGCGGGTAAACTTGGATTATTAGGAATGAGTATTCCTGAAAACTTAGGTGGATTAGGTGCTGACTTTAAAACTTCATTATTAGCAACCGAACGCTTAGCAAATGGATATTCTTTCTCAGTGGCATATGGAGCACATACTGGAATTGGTACACTTCCGCTGTTATACTATGGCAATGATGCTCAAAAAGCGAAGTATATTCCAAAGTTAGCTTCTGGAGAATGGAAGGCAGCATACTGTTTAACAGAACCAAGTGCTGGTTCTGATGCAAACTCAGGAAAAACGAAAGCAATCCTAAATGAAGTTGGAACACATTATATAATCAATGGACAAAAAATGTGGATTACAAATGCTGGATTTGCTAACTTTTTCACGGTATTTGCAAAAATTGACAATGATGATAAATTATCCGCTTTTTTAGTTGAGGCAGACTCCCCAGGAATAACCTTAAATCCTGAAGAAAAGAAAATGGGAATCAAAGGTTCTTCAACTCGACAAGTATTCTTTAATAATGTAGCAGTTCCTGCTGAGAATTTATTATCTACACGTGAAAATGGTTTCAAAATCGCGCTAAATATATTAAACATCGGTAGAATTAAACTTGCCGCAGGTGTTATGGGTGGATCCAAACAAGCCATTACAGAAAGTGTTCAATATGCTACAGAACGTGAGCAGTTTGGACGTCCAATTTCAAAGTATGGCGCAATACGTTATAAATTAGCGGAAGCTGCAATTAGAACCTTTGTTGTAGAATCTGCTACATACAGGGCCGGGCAAAATATCGATGATGCAATTGCTGATCTTGTTGCAGAAGGTATGGAGAAAGAAGATGCAACACTAAAGGGAATTGAACTATTTGCTCCAGAATGTGCAATCTTAAAGGTTGCAGGGTCTGAAGCTTTGGATTATGTTACAGATGAAGCTGTTCAAATATTTGGAGGTATGGGTTACTCTGCAGAATCATCTGTAGAACGTGCATATCGAGATTCACGGATAAATAGAATATTTGAAGGAACGAATGAAATTAACCGTTTACTTACAGTTGATATGGTACTTCGAAGAGCAATGAAAGGAGAGTTAGACTTAATGGAACCTGCACTAAAGGTTGCCAATGAATTAATGAGTATACCCGATTTCGGAGATAAGCCTGAAGGAATATTTGCAAATGAAATTAGTTCATTAACCGGATTCAAGAAAACTATTTTAATGGTTGCTGGTTCTGCAGTTCAAAAATTGATGCAAACGCTTTCTAAAGAACAAGAAGTATTAATGAATATTGCTGACATGTCTATTTGGACTTATCTAGCGGAATCTTCACTATTGAGAGTTCAACAAATGATTGAATTGCAAGGCGAAGAAAACTGTCAGTCTCAAATTGCTATTGTAAAAACTTATTTTTATGATGTTGCTGATAAAATGAATAAAGCAGGTAAAGATGCTTTGAACTCATTTGCAGAGGGTGATGAATTAAAAATGATGCTTATGGGTCTTAAGCGATTTACAAAAACAGAATCTTTTAACCCTAAAGAAGCAAGACAAAAAATAGCCTTAGAAATTATTAAAGCAAATGAATATTGTTTCTAATATTTAAGCCTAGTAATAACAAAGTATTTCACTTTTTCAAAGTAATCCCATCTGCTTCGAAGTTTAATTCATATTTAGGCTCAATAATTTTTGAGATTTCTTCTTTGCTTTTACCTGTGTCCTCTGCAAAATGTTGCAACAAATTGACAGAAACAGTATCCCAATAAGCCATACCATGAAAATATGCTACGGTACCAATAGCTGTTTTTGGTGGAATTATAAAGTGATCTTTAAATCTCACCATAAATGTTTCACCATTTCCTTTATAAATATTAACCCAACATCCAGCTTTTGAACAAACTTCATTCAATTCTCCTTGAAATGTATATTCTGTTTTTCCTTCAAATAATTTCAACATTTCAGCTACAGAGATTGCTTTCTCTGAATTAACATCTATAGGTCCATAACTTTCTCCTAATTGAATTGATTTAGCTTCTGGCTCTGCTTGAAGTTTGGTTCCACAAGCATACAAAAATGTTATAGCTAGAATAATTAATGTAATAGATTTGATATTATTCCCTTATTTTTTTCAATTATCAAAAAAACCTAAATCAATTGAATTACGCTTTTTATAAAAATTTAGTGTCTCTATAAGTATGATTTTCCAAAGTCGTATAAACTCATCTCTTCATCTTTTACTCCAACATACTGAACACCACAAGAAAGTAGCATACGCATCATAACTTTTCGATTCATCGGAGTATTTTCAACCATGTTTATTTTTATTTCATTTGTCGCTACAGTAAAAATAACCGAAAACATGTTTTTATAATTCACTGCATTTCTCTCTACTTCTTCCGAAGTTATATTCGCTGGAAAAATAAACGAATACTGCCCAGAATATTTGCTTAAAATTAAGCTCGGAACATCTAAAGCTTGTGCTGTATTTGTTGATTCTTGACCAAAACTCATTGCAATAAATCCAATGATTGCCAATAATGTAAAACCTAATTTTCTCATGATTGCTTTTCTTTTGTATAGATTAGACGTTATTCCTTCCTTTAAAGTTATAAGATAATGTAGCTAAACTAATCTTTTTTGCCAAATTTACACCATGAGCGGACTTTTACCTTTCAAGTACAAAACAAAAGTTGAAGCAGGGTGTGATGAAGCAGGAAGAGGCTGTTTAGCTGGGCCTGTTGTTGCAGCAGCCGTTATTCTTCCAAAAAACTTCAAAAATGACTTGCTGAACGACTCTAAAAAATTATCGGAAGCAAAACGAAAATTACTCCGGCCAATCATTGAAAAGGAATCAATTGCCTGGGCGGTCTCATTTGTTGATGAAAAAGAAATTGATGAAATCAACATACTAAATGCAAGCTTCATGGCAATGCATCGTGCAATTGATCAGCTAAAATCGAAACCCGATATATTACTTGTTGACGGGAATAGATTTAATCCCTACCCTGATATTCCGGACGAATGTATTATAAAAGGAGATGGCAAATACTTATCTATTGCAGCTGCATCTGTTTTGGCAAAAACATACCGCGATGATTTCATGGAGAATATTCATAAAGAGTTTCCTGTTTATGATTGGAAGAAAAACAAAGGCTATCCTACAAAGGCTCATCGACTAGGGATTTTCAATAATGGAGCATGTAAGTATCACAGAAAGACATTTACATGGCTTCCTGCCGATCAGCTTTATTTTTTTGATTAAACAAAAGAGTGTTCATTTCTAACTGTACTTCAGACATATGGCATACTGCTTTTTTCTACCTTTGAGTAATGATAAAACGCACGCTTCTGTTCCTCATTGTTCTTGGCTGTATTGGCTGGTTAACTTTTGTTGCCTATGAGATTTTAAGTGACAAAAGTAATTACGATGAAACTACTCTTTTTGGGTCTGAGGACGATAACATCTTTATCATAAATCGTGGTAATGAAGTTGGAAGCTCAAGTAATCTAGGTCTTACGAATACAACATTGATTCCGATTGTTGATGAACTTTTAGAGTCTGATTTTAAAGTTGCATATATAAGCGAAAGTAGAAATCATATGCTTATCAAAAAGAGGTCGAATTGGGATCAATCTTCAATTAAATCATTGTTGCGTAGCCTGGGAGAAAACATCAGTTTTGAATCAAATAACTTCACGGTTTCTGAATTTTCAGGACGCTTTTATAAAAAGAACTTATACATCAATGACGGGACAACGTACGAACCAATAAATACCGAAACACATTTATTGTTTGACAAAAAAGCAAGTGCTTCTAAAATTGAATTTGGAGAAAATAATGCCGTAGAAACCGTTACTGATATTTATTTTCTACCAGGAAAACAGACAAATTATATTACTCACAACAACGGCATTGGACAAGGGAATCAAATTAAAGATCAAATAATTTTTTCTCATATCCTTTCTAGAAAGGTGAAAAACTACCATTTTTTTGAGCGTGACTATTACGCATCTAAAGACTCCGTCTTCTCAAGTGGAGCAATGTTTAAATGGATACAAAGTGGGTTTTTAGAAGTTGTTATTAATGGCAAAACAGCTCTTGTTTCTGATTATTCGGTTGGCCAAGACCCGATTCTAATCTTGAATGATTTAAATCAAACACTAGACACGAATCAATTCAGCAATCAATTAACGGAGAGATTCCCTACGGGGGGGAAGTCCTATTTTGTGAAATACATCGATGACCTTGTTGTTCTCTCTGAAGATGAGAACACATGTAATACATTAATCGCAGATTTCAAATTAGGAAATACTATCTCATTAAATAAAAATTTCCTAGATCATATTTACGCTAACCTTCCGAAGGCTGTTTCAGAAAGATACATCGGTGACGATTCACAATACTCAAAATCGATCTATCAAGGAATAACTCTTGAAACTCAAATAGATGCGCCAACTTTAGTTGCGAAGGAAATTGAGAAAGAAACAATAACATATAATTGTGAATTTGACATTCAAGACTTCACAACACACAACAAATCAAAATCAGTTGTTGCGCTTGGTAAGAATGGTGAACTAAAATCATTCAAGGATGGAAAAGAAATCTGGAAAAAACAGCTTGAGGACAAAATTATTGGCTCGATTCAAACAATAGATCTACACGACAACAATAAATACTACACACTGGTAAATACATCTACAAATATTTACCTATGGGACGAAAATGGAAATCACTCGTCTGGATTCCCTGTAGAAATAGATTCCGAGCTCACGAATGAAGTTAAGTTCTACCGTTGGAAAGGTAATAGCTATTTCATCGCAGCAAATGCAGAAAAACAAATTATGCATTTCGACAGTAAAGGAAGGGAACTGAACATATTTTCGACTGACATAATGGTATCAAGAAAAATCGATGTTTGGTCAAGTAACAAAATCCTATTCGCTGGTTTAGCAAATAAAAATAGCTTTCGTATGATGAACCTCGATAAACAGAATAAATATCGTGAATTCAACCTGCCGAACAGGTCTCTTTCAGTGAAAATCCCGAACGAATTACTTCAATTTGGTTTTGATGGCTCAACTTTATTTAAAATTGATCAACAAGGGACACGACACAATTTCGCAGAATTCAATCGTGGAGAGCTTAAGGGTGTAGTCTCCAATGACAAAAACCCTATAATAGTGGTGCAAGATGGAAACGAAATCATTTTACTAAACACGAATGGAATACCATTCTCATCATTTAAGGTTCCATTCAATGAAATTGATAACATCTGTGTTTTT
>Ga0115004_10000692_pt1 | contig 26260 bp, 19 predicted proteins | sample ArcticOcean_MG_C_10_FD_88737 | JGI IMG/M metagenome (GOLD analysis project Ga0115004, IMG submission 88737) | Marine microbial communities from western Arctic Ocean - ArcticOcean_MG_CB11_90 | ecosystem: Environmental > Aquatic > Marine > Oceanic | place: Arctic Ocean: Canada Basin | collected... | reverse complement strand
TTATTATTATTATTATTATTATTATTATTAGTATCGCTGTTCGTTTGTATCTCATCCGTTGAATTGTCAGATGAATCAACAGTGACGATAGAAGTTTTATCTGCTTTAATAATCTCGCGCTGATCTTCAACGAGAGCATCAACGACACAGTCATTCGCGGTTTCAGTATCTTCATCGTTCGTTTCCAGCCTTTTGTTGTCCATCACGGTAGCGTCGCCCTCGTCCATATCTGTTTTTTCTTGGATAAAGCGGGGAAGAACAACTATGCTCTAATCCGCGCTTCGTTCTGTCGTTCGATCAATCACGCGCTCGAGTAAACGCACGAACGAACTCTCACCTCAAAGTTCTTCTTCTTCTTCTTCTTCGTCTCTCACTCACTCACTCTCTCTCTCTATTAAAGATGATTTATATAGCCCCTATCAATGCATAGAGAGATATGACGCAAAAGCAGTACAAACAGTAGATAAGGAAAAATATCTATCCTGCTCATCTATCATCAGCCGCGTCTTTTCGTGGCTGAAAAAGACTTCGCGCTTCTATCGCAATAAAACGATATATCTAAATCATATTCACAAAAGACGTTCCTCGCGTTTCCAAGCGCGCCGCTCTCAAACGTACGTTCACGCGCGCACCTCATTCGTCTACGCTCTGAATCGCTTTCATCAAGAAAAATAGTACTCTTTCGAAAATCTGATCTCTCCGAATTTTGTTTAATTTCCCAAATCACGCACATCATCGGAGAAAAGAAGTAAAACAGTGCACAACGCGCGGTTCCGAAATAAACGGACCGCTCTCTCTCTCTCTCTCTCTCTCGCGCGCGCGTTAAAGTTCGAACATTTTCCCGTTTTCTCTTTCGCGCACCGCGCGCGGTCAAACCGGTTTTTGGTTTCTTTCTTCGGTCAATTATAAAGTTATTCATTTTTGATCACATCACAATGAAAAGTGTTTTGATTTTAAAACGTACATGGACCGTTTTTTTCACGACATCTTTGACTGACGCGGCTGATACGCTTTTTATTGAGGAAAACAAAAACGAGAGCGAGAGCGACCGGTTTCCCCCGTGTTCTCTTTCGCGCGGTCAAACCGGTTTTTGGTTTCTTTCTTCGCTCGCAGTGCATGAAGTATTCATTTTTGAATTTTGATCACACGAAAGTGTTTTGACGGCCGCTCTCTTTTTAGGGAAAACGTTAAAAAAAAGCAATTCGAAATCGAATCGATATCTAGCGCGGGCGCGGATGGTCGTCGACGAACGTAATAACGCGGACCAGAAACCGCAGAGACAGTCGAGATTAAAGAAGAACGTGGAGGAACATTTAGGGGCCGCGGCGGCGAATAAACCTTTACCGAGAAGGACGACTACTTTACGTCTAGGGACAAAAATCACGACGCACAGACAAAGGGCTCAGCCTTGGAACGAAGGCGTCAGCGCGGTCGAGGACGAGATCGTTGACGCCGAGCTAGCAGTAGAGCAGGAGGAAGAGGAAGAGGAAGTAATCGATGCCGTTGAAGTGAAGAAGGAAGAGGATTGCGATAGTTTAGCTAACGCCGCCGCCGCTGCTAAGAAACGACCGATGAGACAGGCGAGTAAACCGGCGGCAGCAGTAGTAGCGACGAAGAGTAATAAGAAAAAAACTGCGGCTCAATCAGGAGTCGTCGCAGTGAAGAAGGAGAATATTGATGACGATGAAGGTAATGAGGAGATTGCGCCGCAAGAAAAGCAGAAGCAACAAAAACAGAACAAGGAACAGAAGAAGAAATCCAGTAGAACGACGAATAGGGACGAAAACATGGGAGAAGAAGATGATGATGATGATGATGATTTTGATGAAGATGATGCGATGAATGTCGATGCGAGGAGAAAAATCGACGCGGATGAAGCGTACAAAGCGGATTGGACCGATAAGAAGCAATATTTCCCGATCGATTTAGCCGTATACGACGCGCAAAAGAAAGCGGAGGAAATGACGCTCGAAGATGATTCAGCGGTAGCTGGAGAGACGAAAGTAGTAGATAATAATAATAGACGAGGGAAAACGATGGCGAATACTCTAGAAGAATTAAGGTTGTCGAATGGCGAAAAATTGATCGCTTTGCATTTACCGCCAGATCTTCCGTTTGCGAACGAACGACGAGAGGAAAAGAAAGGGAATAATAATAATAATAATAATAGAGCGCAAAAGAAAGGAAACAAATCTTTATTAAGTGGTGATAATAGTAATAATAGTAAAAAGAAGCAAAAACTTATCGAGGTTGCGAATATGAAAGCCGGGCAGCTTGGTGAGATTCATGTGTACGCCGATGGTACTGCAAAGCTCGTTATAGGCGAGTGTAGTTTTGATTTAGAAAACGGGGCGAATTTTCGGCACCACGAGCAATTTGTTGTTCTCGATGAAAAGAAGAAGAAATGTGCGTTTGTGGGCGATATCGTCGGTAGAGTGGTGGCAACACCAGATGTAGATCAATTGATAGAGCACAGCTTAAATGATAGCGACGGCGATGATGATGACGACTACGATGATAGCGATGGAGACATTGAAGAATTCGAATAATAATAATAGAGAGAGATTATAGTTCTTAAAAAAAAACAACTACGGTAGTATAATATAATTAAGTTAACGCGCTGGAGCTGCCATTTTGTCATACACAGAAGCGCGCGCGGCATCACAGAATACGCCAACGTTACCTTCTGGTGTTCCTTGAACGACACCGTGACCGACGTTCAAAATGTGTTTCGAATTGCCAGCATCACGAACGTTATTTGCGACTTCTTTTCGAATCCTATCTTCCGAAGCGAATAAATACATCGGATCCATGTTACCTTGCAAAACTCTGTCTGGCATTATAGCTCTCGCTTCTGCCATATCAGTCTCCCAATCTAATCCAATGACATCCGCGGTAGATCGCTTGATCTGATGGAGTTTCCCATGACAGCCGTTAGCGTGGAAGATCAAAGGCGTATTTGGGTATTTCGCTCTCACGATTTCCATCACGCGTTCGTTATATGGATGCGAAAACTCTTCAAATTGTTGCGGAGATAAGTGATGCGCCCAGGAATCGAATAATTGCACGACTTGCGCACCTGAATCGATTTGATGACAGACGTATACACCTAAAGCCTCGGCTAAATGTGCAAGAAATGCGTGTAAAATTTCTGGATTTTTCGTCATCATCTGTTTCGTGACGACCAAGTGTCGATCTGATTTCCCTTCAATCGCGTAAGCAGCCAAAGTCCATGGTGCACCAATGAACCCTAACATAGTACTCTGACCTTCAATTTCTTTCCTCAAAGTTGACAAAATCGGCCTAATAAACGGCAACGACTTATCCGGATCATCCAACGTCTTCAATTTTCGTACCTGATCCATCGTCCTCACCGATTCGACGACCGGTCCTTTCCCTCTCACGACGTCGAATTCGATCCCGAGCGCTGGTAAAGGGGTCAAAATATCCGAAAACATAATAACCCCATCAGGTTTAAACGCCCTCCATGGTTGCATGGATAACTCAATCGCAATATCTGCAGTTTCCGATCTATGCCTGAACGGGAATTTCTCCGAATACGCCCTGAATTCGGCCATATATCTCCCAGCCTGTCTCATTAACCATACCGGTTGTCTCTCGACTTCTTCCCCCCTCGCGGCTCTCAACAATATCGGTTCATTACTATTACTATTACTCATATTTACCTCACACGCGCCCTTTCTCGATCTCCATTGCTTACTATTACTATTACCTCTTCTTCGTTGTTGATTTTTTTTACCCAATCCTTGTTTTTCAGATATAGATATGATTGTGTTTCCTCTCATCATCATCGAAGCTTTTGTACTCATATATGTTCACTCAATCGATCACGCACTCAATATATATATATATATATAAACAACTTATATTCAACTGTAACGTGAATTATTTATTATTTAATGACAATAAATGCGCGAGTACGTGCTTAAGAAGTGAACTTATGCTCAAGATGTGGTATTCCATCATAATATCTCCTTTAAGCAGAGCAAAATGAAAAATTTCATAGAGTCATAAAACCCTAAACCCTACACCCTACTTCTCCCGATTGGAAGAAACTTGTCGCGAGTGAAACGAGACGTTAGTATAATTTCGAATAATGGAGAACGCGTTAGCGTTATCCGAGCGAGCGATGAGACTATTGGAAGATAACGCAGTCACGGTGAAGCAGATTGTACGCATCGCACGCCTGGGATTATACGCACAGGTCATTCTCGCTATGTGGGGATCGTTATCGTTCACGTTTGGTACAATACATTCGACCGCGTTAGCGCAGGCGTTGTTTGGTATCGTCGCTCTGGAGTTGAAGACGCCGAGATTATTGAAGATTTATTGCGCGGTGTTGATCGCGATGACTTTGACGGATTTCCTTTGGTTACTGAACTTCACTGGCGCAATATGGGCCGGGAGGACTGGCGTTAAGGATGAGTATTTTGATACTTTGAGCTACGCGTCGTTGAATTGGACGACGTTGTTCCCAGAGTTTGTCGCGTTCTTAGTTCGCGTCGCGACGACGTGTTTATGGTCGATGTTATGGATGAAGGGCGCGTTGAACGATCTCGACGCGGAGGTCTTCGAGGCGGATAGCGAAGGGTTGATGATGCAAGGAGGTGGGCATAGTAACGGTGGAAACTCCTCGAGTGCTACGCAGTCGAGACCGTACGTACCGGGGCAAGAGTATCAAGACGATTTTGCGCACGTGCATCCGGCGGGAGCGGTCAGAGAAGGACGAATAGTCGGTAGCGGGAGTAAAAAGGGTAGTAGCAAAGGAGGTGGTGGTGGAGAATCTGACTTTTCGCTCGGCGGCGGTTATCAGCAATCGGAAGTATAAAATCTCATAAGTAAAATGTGAATATAAAATATGGATATCAACAGACGCGGACTTAACGCTTTATTCAAAGCTCGAAAGCAAGCGCACGAACTCTTTAAAGGTTCAGCGAAAATAAATGCTACTGAGGGCGGAGCTCCAGAGCATTTCGATCATTCTTTGAACGTGAAGGAGATTACGCAAGGTTTCATATGAGGATACTATTGACATACAAAACCGTCGATCAACGACGCCGATGAATTATAAAAGAATGCATTCAAAAGGGTCTGTACCGCCGATACCATGTTTCATACGGTACCGGCGTGCAATTCACGGACGACGTTAGTTGTTCTTTAATCAACTTATTTGTTGATAACGTCGAAGGGTCTGTACCGCCGATACCATGTTTCATACGGTACCGGCGTGCAATTCACGGACGACGTTATTGAACGCTGGCGTTCTTGAAAAATCAACAAATAATCCTCATATGAAACCTTGCGTGATCTCCTTCACGTTGGAAGAATGATCGAAATGCTCTGGAGCTCCGCCCTCAGTAGCACTTATTTTTGCTGAACCTTTGAAGAGTTCGTGCGCTTGCTTTCGCCCTTTAAATATAGCGTTAAGTACGCGACTGTTGATATCCATATTTTTACGGATACGAAGCGTCGTACGGAAACGGTGTTTTTAAAATAAATAAAATATATGTAAATATGTAATTTAATTTTGTATTCTTATTCTCTATTTAACAGTAACTAAGTTGTGCTCTAACTTTATCCTTCGAAGCCGCGTAGTGACGACTTGTACAAACTCTGGTTCTTTCAAAAACGCTCTTTGAATAGCGTGTTCGCCTCCGTCTTCCCATTCTGAACACTCCGATCGCTCTAAAAGGACTAAATTATCTATCGATGCCGGTTTTGTAACATCCCAGCGACAAAACTCGAGGTTGTTTAACGCCTTCCAAGGTGTTTTCGATAAGTCGTCTCCAGCGCTCGCCAACGCTCTAGCGTCGCGTCTTTGCCATATATCTTTTAATAAATACGCTATATCGTTAATATCGACATCTAACGCGCACGATTTTGACCCTCTGTTTTCTTCGCGATCTTTTAATCGATCGAGTTGTACTTGATAGGAGTTGATTTTCGTATCAACGTCGTTTCCTTCGTCCGGGTCGAGCTGAACAGTTCCTGAAAGCTTACAAAGCACAAAGGATGCTAACGCGCAACCGAACATCGCTGGGACGGTTCCTAAAACAGGAATCGTTCGCACGCGAAAATTCGGAACGACTTGATAATCGCGGAGCGTTTCGCCTTCTTTCAACTCAACTTCGGTGACCAAAGATCTCACTTGTTTTTCGACGGAGACGAGACAATCGACGCCTCTACTGATGCCGTACTTTTTCCTTAAATTATATTTAATCGCTCGCATCAACGGGTCAAAGTTTGCGTTTGAAATATCGCATATTTTCAAACGCGTTGGGTCGCATTTTGAACCAGCGCCACCAGAGGAAATAATAGGTATCTCTCTTCTCGCACAGGCCTCTAATAAATCAACCTTTGTATCACAGTTATCGATACAATCTATTACGTACGACGGTTTCAAATCAAAAGTACTACTAAAAGTACTACTACTACTACTATTACTACTACTACTACCATTACTGCTATTTTTCATTAACCAATTCCCTAAGACAATCTCTTCAGTCTTTTTCTCGCACATTACGTTACAAACCTCTACATCACACTCGGGGAATATCTTTTGAAAGTGCGCTCTCAGAACGTCCGCTTTCGGCTTCCCGACGTCCTCTCTCGTCGCTAAAGCGTGCCTATTCAACGAACTCAACGAAACTTGATCAAAATCAACCACTCTTATTCTTCTCACGCCTGATCTTACAAGCATCGCAGCGCAATGTGATCCAACGCCTCCTAATCCGACGACGACGCAAAACGAATCCGCAACCGCTAGTTGTCCTCCTTCACTGAAAAATTGTACGTTCCTAGTGAAATGTTCGCGCACGATTTCGTCCGTTTCATATAACTCCTTCGATGATATCCTATTAATCTTTGCTGCAAAAGTCGTTTTATTTTCATCTCCTTTTTCAATCGTTCCTTTTTCTCTTCTTCGTTCTTCCTCTTCTTCATCGTTTACTAACGACCTCCTTCGACTCTTACGATTATTATGATGATGTCGTTGATGATAATCAGAACTCTGTTTCCCAACAACGCAACCGATTAAAACGCCTAAACTGAACAAACTTAAGACAGTGATCGCGTTACTAGTACTATCACCCGCGCGTTCGCCCCCCATCCCTCTCATATCCGCTTCTTCTTCCTTCTGCGGTGTCTAAATAAGAACGCAAACTTTCTATTACGCATTTTTGGATGAGCGAAAAATATCTCATTACAAACGGGGTATAGTGAGTAAAGTGAGTTAGTAGCTGTTTTTAGCGAAAAATTGTAAGAATGCATTCTACTGACCAAGCCGACCCATATAGTATAATAAAATCATTAATGTCCTTGGTCAGTAGAATGCATTCTTACAAAAATGGCCATTCCGTACAGTGGAGACGACACTCTCACGCCCTCGAAAAAATCTAACTCAATCTCGCGCTTACTTATTAGGGCCAATGCACTTAGCGAGCCGTCACAAAAAATAGAGAGTTTTGCTTACGAAGCTTAGCCGCGAAAAATGGCAGTATTCGATGCAGATAAAGATATTACGCCAGGAATAGTATGCTCAGTACCATTCTTCGGCGGCGTACTCGCGTTATTAATGATTGGAGGTTCGCGTCATTCATTCACTGTTTCCGTTTCCGTTTCCCAAATCTGCGCCTATTTTGAATTTCTTCATAGCGTGATGGATATTTGATTTCGACTCCGTCCCGATTTCGATGAGAAGATGAGGTTTATCTAAGCGAGTTCGTCGATCGTGGATGAAGTTTAGAAAGCAATGAAGCTGCGCGAGAGCGATTACTTTGTTTCGTGGCTTTGATCGTGCGCTCGTGCGTGTTCGTGTGCGCACTGTCTTGATAGTTTAAGATCCATATCTATATCGAAAGAGTCTTGAGCGGCTTTGATCTCGTGTGTCGATTTTGATTTCAAGGGCAGAGCGGTAAGTATAGTACGCGTTTACTGACGAATAATTTTCTTAACGTACTTTTAATGACAAAACAGTTTTAATGCAAAAGGTGCGCGCTGCGCCTAGAGGGACTGGTCCGCAATTATTCATTGCCGACCAAATCGCCGAAGGCTCGATCGCGTTTTTGAAGACTGAATATTCGTACTTACTGCCGTTCGTTGCGGTTTGTTTAGCGTTCATAATCGGCGTCTTGGAAAGCCAATCTTCTTCACCGGTGACGTATTCGGATAAGAAGGGCGGGTGGCAAACTGGTATTTGCTTCTTGTGCGGCGCTTCGTTGTCTGCGTTAGCTGGATGGATGGGTATGAGTATCGCGACGCAAACAAACGTGAAGACGATGCAAGCCGCGAAGGAGTCCTTGAACTCCGCGCTTAAGATTGCATTCGCCGGCGGTGCCGTCATGGGCTTTTACGTCGTCGCGTTTGGTATTCTCGGTATTACAGTTTTGTTCTACGTCTTCTCCATGGGGCAAGATAACGCTCCAAAGGAACTAGGCGGCTTGGACCCGGACATGTTAGACGCGATCAGATATTTATCCGGCTTTGGTTTTGGCGCGTCTTCGATCGCTTTATTTGCGAGAGTTGCGGGCGGTATTTACACAAAGGCTGCGGATGTCGGTGCCGATTTGGTCGGTAAAGTTGAATCCGACATCCCTGAAGATGATCCCCGCAACCCGGCCACCGTTGCCGACAACGTCGGTGACAATGTCGGTGACGTTGCCGGCATGGGCGCCGATTTGTTCGAATCGTTCGTCGGCTCCATCATCGCTTGCGCTACTTTGGCGGAATCACACGCTGAAATTGCGCTGCCATTCTGGGTCGCTGGTTTTGGCATCTTGGCCGCCGCGATTGGTTTCTGGACGGTCTCTACTAAGGATGATGCCGACCAATCTGAATTGCTTCACGCTTTGCATAGAGGCGTTTACTCTTCATCCGTTCTCGTCATAGTCTTTACGATTGTATCGGTTGAGATTTTGTTCAACGGTTCTAGAACGGGCTACAAATACTTTGCATGCGTCCTCATCGGTCTCATCGCTGGCATCTTGATCGGTGAAGCCACGGAATATTGCACTTCGTACGCCTATTCACCGGTCAGATCTATCACGCACGCCGGTTCTTCCGGGGGTGCCGCGACTGTCATTATCCAAGGTCTTGGCATCGGTATGATTTCCGTCTTTCCGCCAACAATCGTCATCGTCTTGACGATCATTTCCACGTACGTCATCGGCGGTTTGTACGGCATTGCCATCGCTGCTGTTGGTATGTTGTCCACGCTCGGTGTTACGCTCGCGACTGACGCGTATGGTCCAGTCGCGGATAACGCCGGCGGTATCGCTGAAATGTCTCCGGACGTCGAGGACTATGTCCGCGAACGTACTGACAAATTGGACGCGCTCGGTAACACCACCGCGGCCACTGGTAAAGGCTTTGCTATCGGCTCTGCTGTCTTGACTGCTTTGTCCATGTTGAACGCGTTTGTCAAGAACGTGCCGTATGAAGGTTCGTGCGAGTCTGCTCGATTCTGCCTCGCAGAAAATATGTTGCTCACTGATCCGTACGTCTTGTCCGGTATCATCCTCGGTGCGATGCTTCCGTTCTTGTTTGCTGCGTTGACCATGCTTTCCGTAAGAAAAGCTGCGGGTGCGATTATCGTCGAAGTCCAGCGTCAATTCAGGACCATTCCTGGACTGTTGGAAGGCAAGGAAGGCGTTGTATGTGATCACATGGCGTGCGTTGAATCGTGCACCAAATCCTCCATCAACGAAATGCTCTTGCCAGGGATCATTGCCGTCTTTACGCCGATCTCTGTCGGTTTGTTGGTTGGCGCCAAGTGTCTCGGTGGTTTATTGGTCGGTTCCATTTCCTCTGGATTTATGTTGGCCGTTATGATGTCCAACGCCGGCGGCGCTTGGGATAACTGCAAAAAGTACATTGAAAACGAAAAGGTTTACGGTGGCAAGAAGTCTGATACGCATAAAGCGTGCGTCGTTGGTGACACCGTCGGTGATCCATTCAAGGATACTTCCGGTCCAGCTTTGAACATTTTGATCAAGTTAATGACTGTGTTCTCGCTCACGCTCGCGCCAATCTTCGGAAGCGACTGGGATACGTACTGGTACGGTTTGATCGTCTTGGCTGTTGAAATCATCTTGGTCGCACTCGCGTACTGGTGGGTCTGGGTCAAGAATGGAGACGAAGTCTTCACGCCAAACGATGAGAAACACAACAAGAGAACTGCTGATTAATATATATATATATATAAGTAAACGAGTTGCACATAACAACAACAAAGAGTGGAAAGTTTGAAAAAAAGCTCGCATTTAATACTTGAACTTTTGACAACGAACCCTCTCTCTCTTTCTCTCTAATAAGATTATTAGCTTTGATTTAATATACACATCATAACTAAAAATCATACAAACTATTATTCTTACTACTACTACTACTATTATTGGACATTAGGCGCGATGATATCTATATACATTCGTATATATACATATCGGAACGTTTCATCGAATCATTGATTACCGCCGTCTGAATCGTTCCACCCTCTGACCCATTCCTTCCCATGCTTCGCCCTCGTCTTCTCGCAGCTCTTCTCATCTAAAAACCTAAACACGTGCTCTTTCAACTCTTTATACGCCTCGTTCTCCTCTCGCATCCTCTTCGGAGCCTCTCGTTGTCCAGTTAGCCATTGGAACAAGTCCGGGTTCTCCTCGTCTAAAACTTTCGAGAACTCTTCTAAATATCGTTCACTCTTCTGATATAAAGTTCTCTCGGCCCATTCGCCGACCATGACGTCGAGTTCCAGGAATCCGCGCTGTTTCGCCCTGTATAACATCTTCTTTATTTCCTTATTTCGTTGTTCGTTATTAGTATTAATCGTCTCCGTCATCATCGAGCGCTTCAGTAGTCGCATCTTACCACTTATCCCTACCACTTCATTCGTATTCATATTCATATTCTTATTCTCATTGAAGGCAAAAACAGCAGTACGAAGATCAACGTACTCACTACGACTATTATTCGCTTTATTCATACTCCTTCTCGCTACTACTATCGTTCTCCTCATTTTCTTTCCTTTTCGTTCTCGAAGCTACGTTTGTTCTTCCTCGCGCAGGTGCCGAGCAGATATTGTTCAATCGATCCTCAGTCGTAGTCTTACTGTATAGGTCCGATCAGGATCGAGCTCCTTTATCGAGCTTGTCTTTTTTCTCGATAACGCGCGCGCGTTTAAGAGTAAGCAAATAAAGCGTAGTCGGAACAAAATTACTTACTGCAAGTAGTTTTGAGAGGTCCATTTTATTTAGACCGGAAAGAGGTATCAATAATAAGTATAGGGAGAGAGGTCCATTTCATTTAGACCGGAAACAGGTAGTAGTAAGTAGTGAGAGGTCCATATTATTTAGACACTGATGTTAGACCAGCAGCAGAAAGAGGCAGCACCGCAGCAAGGTATCTATGTATAGTTGTATAGGGAGAGGTCCATTTTATTTAGACCAGAAAGAGGTAGAAATAAGCAGTGAGAGAGGTCCATTTTATTTAGACCATCAGAAAGAGGCAGCAGTAAGGTATAGTGAGAGAGGTCCATTTTATTTAGACCATCAGAAAGAGGCAGCAGCACGCGTTGCCACGACTGACGATTTCAAAAGAGAACTCATCAGCAGCAGCAATAAATAATTAAGATATAGTTTACTAATCCAAAACCGATTCTGTACAGTAGTCGTACGCATAGTGCACTTAAATAATCGAAAAAGCAAATTAATCATGCAGAACGCACGGATTCAACAACAGTGCAAACCGATCTCAACTTCCTGGCGCGTTCAGAGGACTCAATCATCGAAGCGCTCGGTGTTAAGAACACGCGCTGCGTTAGCTGCGCCTTATAGATATCCCGAGCACGGGTTCACTGATAAAGTGATCGAGGAAGTGATCAAGGCGTATCCGGATAAAGGGATCGCGTCGAACATGGAAGGGATGATATTATTCGCGGCGGATGGCTACGATGTTCTAGATGTTCGATCACAGGCCGAGATCGAGTTCGTTGGGAATTTCCCGACGACGAAGAAGAACAAAGAGGTCGGGGCGAGATTTCATTGCATTCCTTTGATTAACGCCGTGAGGACGTACGACGCGGTGAAGAAAGAGAAAGTATACGTGCAAACGGTGAATAAGGATTTCAAGGCTATGGTCGAGAAGACGTTTCCGGATAAAAATGCGAAGATTATCGTTTCGTGCTCTGATGGCAGAAATCGATCGATTCAAACCTTGGAATTGCTGGACGAGATGGGATACGTGAACATCGTCGGTTTAAGAGGCGGCTATAACTTATGGAACCGTCAATGGGATCAAAACATGAGAAGACGTAACTTACCTGGTAATTTTAAGGAAGAGTATTCTCACGGAGCGGAAGGTATGGGCGTGCACGGGACTGGCGCGAGTTTTCAAAACCAAGACGCTTTTCAATACGCGGATTGGAAAGACAAAACCGAATGGCTCGACTTCGCCGCATAAAATAATATTAATAAGTATATAAATGCTAACCTAAATTATAATCAATAACAATTTTCTACTATAGTACTATATACTATATATCTACTCTATAACTATACCATCCACTGAAGAAGAAGAAGAAGAAGAAGAAGAAGAAGATTTGATTTGTATTTTATTTATCCAATCCGCGAGCGGCATTTCTTGCTGCTTTCGGTCATCATCATTGTCGATGATGTCTCCGGTTAACATACCAAAATTTGCTATACCAGTGAATTCGCCGAAATTTGCAGTTCTCATACGTCTCGATTGGCACGCGCCAACGCCTCTTAAGATACATTCGTGTTCATAAACATCTAAATATCCAAAAGAGGTTCCAACGTCAGATTCTAACATCGCTTCAATCGTACAATAATGTACGTTTCCTCGATTAATGTAACCGCCTGGGTGGTCATGTCCAGCGAGGCAGACTTTCACAATTTCCGATTTCGATTCCAAAAACGAGCAGATTTCTAAACAATTCCAAGCAACCATTCCTTCTCTCGCCGACCCGGGAGACAACGCGTTATGCGAAGCGACTATAACGCGTTGATTTAATCTCTCCGCAATCGTAATCTCGTCTTTCAACCATTCAAATTGTTCTCTCGCTAATCCTCCCGACCACGGTTTTGCGTTTCTCTTTAAAAACTCCTCCGATTTCGTTCTCAACCACTCTCGTCCCTCTTTTGAAGCAGCGCTCGATTCATCTAAATACCTTGGATTCAAATCTGTCGTATCGAGTACGATTAACTTCCAATTCCTTGGTAATTGCAGAGTATAATAATCGCTCGTAATCTTTAAAGTCTCCTTAAACACCTCCCTCCCTACTGACATGTCATGATTCCCGAGCGCGTGCACGAATGGTATTAACGTCTCCTCGATCTTCGACTCTTCGATCACGCGAACCATCTCCATGAACTCCTCATAATTCCTCTCGTTCGTCTCTTGTTTCCATTTCGTTCGATCTCTATAGTACGGTTCTATCGTATCATCATCGTTATAACCGTCATATATATCGCCTAAGGATATTATAGCCGATAGTTCGTGCGCGTTCGCCCTGAATTCTTTCAGACACTCCAATAATCGTCCCTTTGCAGCTCGGAAGTGTTTCGTTCTCGAGCCGTATACTGCGTCGTCTTTATTGGCATATTGCGCATCGGCGAACAAAGCTATCGTGAACAAAGGCCGTTTATTCACTTTTTCTAATCTCGCGATCGATCCAACCGATTGATTCGTCGGTTTCTTATACATCGTCCGGTTCTTCCAACCGTCTTCCAATGCCCTTTTGTCTTCTTCTTCGTCGTCGGCGGTTTCCCAAAAAATATCATCTTCTCGTTTTCTCGCGTTTGCACTCATCTTCATCGTTCTCATACATCGTCGTTGATTTTTTTCTCGATTGAGATCGCGATGTTTATGTTTATGTTGATGTTTATGTTGTATCGCCCTCATCCCTTCTCCAACGAGCGTGTCAAAACGAAGCGAAGTTTATATGTTTATTATCCCTTTATAAAAATAAGGTTTTGAAACACCACAGACAACAGAAAATGAAAACAAAAATGATAGGCTAAATCAAACGAACGAAACTCCAGGTTTGCCAATAAAGAGTAGTCAGTGGAATAACAATTAGCGGGGTTATTCGAAGAAGGATTGGAAAATCCAAACGAGTAGGAGTTCTTCCATCGTTCCATGTTTTACAAGTAGTATAGGGTTTAGGGTTTAGCACCAGAGAAAATAATAAAGGGAGAAAATAAAGGAGAGAAAAAGAATTGGAAAATCCAAACGAGTAAGAAGAGTTCTTCGTTGTTTTACGACCAGGAACGCGAGCGCGCGGAACACTGCGAATACGAAAAAGCGGATAACTCGTACGACGACGACGACGACGCGACGACGACGATTCAAAGGGACGCGATGGTGCCGTAAGGTTCGGATCGAACAGTGCCGCGAATACTAATTTTGCGATATGAATAATCCGTTTGGAAACAATATTAACAATATTAACAATATTAACAATACTAACAATACTAACAATAACAATAGTTCTCCGTTTTGGCAACGAGCGGCGAGTGATGATGCGCGAGTGCAGACGAATTCTTTCAGTTTCGCGAACAAGCTCGGTAGTCCTAGCTCGTTTGGAGCAACGCAGATGAACAACAGCAATAACAATAACAATAACAATAACAATAACAGTCCGTTTCAAAGCGATCGTCAAAATCACGGTGGTCAGACGCAAATGTTTGGCGTAAGTAGCGGGTTTGCCACGTTTGGCGCGCAGAGCGGAACGACGACGAATAGGAATAACGACGGCGACGCTTTTAACGGCGTAGCCGCGGCGACGGCGACTGGTTTTGTTGGATTTAGTGGTTTTGGAAACGTTAGCGGCGGTTTTCCAACTCCATCCTTGAACGTACTAACAAAGTCTCCGTTTAGTGGTCAAGCGAAGGATCCGTTTTCTACTCAGCCATCTCCATCTCCGTTTGGTGGCAGCGGTGGCGCGAGTATGAATACGAGTGGGCTTTTTGGCGCACCGGCGCAGAAGCAAAGTTTGAACGTTAACGCGTCCCCGTTCGCTCCGTCTCCAATTACTGGAACGGCGACGGGTTCTTCGTTTGGTACTGCTGGATTTAATAGTGGTGGTGGCGGTGGTGGATTTCCTGCTCCCGTTGACACTATGGCGGCGGTGGCGGCGTCAAAAATAAATGATGTAAACAACAGCACTCGTGTGTTTGGAGGTTCACCGTTTGGTGGTATGAGCGGCTTTGGTGCTAACGATGGCGGCGTTAAAACAACAACAACAACGTCGTCTGGATTCCAAATTCCCGCTCCAAGAGTAGCTACCGGTTTTGCAAACGCTTTTGCAAATATTCAAGGAGTAGGAGTAGGAGTAGGAGGAGGAGGAGGAGGAAGTTCTGCGAGCGAAAAGAAACCATCTCCTTTTGCGGCTATACGAACGACTCCTCCAAAACAAGCTCAAGCAACGTTCGGAAATACTACTACTAATAATACAATCGTTGCTGACGATGCGAATGATTTTGATGATTTGCGAGCGACGTCGTTGAAACATATCACTGGTACTTGCGACGAAATGTGTCCAAAATCCGAGGTTCAACGTCGAAGCGATGAGGGCGACTTGGAAATCTTTGAGCGCGTCGATGAAAGCAATAGGAATAAAACATCCATCGATTTGTGTTGTAAAAAATACACGCGCATTGTAGACGGAGTTCAGCCAGATATGGTGCGAACAAAAACTGGTTTAGCTAAAACGATGTCGCATCTTTGGCGCATTCTGGACGAGAGGCAGGAAGAGTTTGTTGTGAAATCAAAGTTTTTATGGGATCGTTTACGCTCCGTTCGACAAGATTTGAGTTTACAGCAAATGTACGACGCGTTTGCTGCGAGTGCGTTGCAGCAAATGGTTCGCTACGCAATTATTTCTGAACATGAACTATGCGAAGACGCGGCGACGGCAATTTCACCAGATGGTCACAATTCACACTTGAATGTTGAACAACTCACGAAAACGTTAACAACGTTACGTCACATATACGATGATCATAGAGCAAAGAAACAACCGTTACCGCTCGATCACGAAGCTGAAATGTTTGCGCTACAGTTATTGTTGCGCATTGACGCGCATGGAAGATATTCGGTCTCGACGCACGAAATGTTAGGTGATTTGAGATCAGCCCGGAATGCGATATTAAATCACCCGGCTGTAAATTTTGCGTTAGCGTGTAGAAGCGCGTATATCGACGTGAACTGCGCAAAATTTTTCAAATTGGTCGAGAAAGCGAATTATATAGAAAAGTGCGTTTTGCACAAGTACTTTGTTAAAATTCGTTCGCGAACGCTCGAAAGGTTCAACGGGAGCATGGCTAAAGGTGCGTTTCCAATTAAAGAACTCGCACGCATATTTCGTGCAAGTGAAATGGAAACAGAGTTGATGTGTCTGCACCACGGTTTAAACGTTCTGCAAAATCAAGAGGATGGGAAATGCGTGGAGTTTCGGACGACAACTTTCTCGCATCCGAGCGAAGATTTTGAGACGAAACGATCACCACTCGTTAAAACAAATAACGACAACAAGTTCCGGCAATTTATAGTTAGAAACGATGAAATAGCCACCACCGGAGAACAATTTACTATAGCCGGTAGTTTTCCCGCTTCAAACGCTGCAATTTTACAGCAACAATCTCCCGAGCTCACGGCGAAGCAAAAAGAAGCTCAAGAATTACGAGAAAGAATTCAGAAAGTCGAAGCTGAACAGAAGCGCGCGAAAGCTGAAATTGAAGCGAAACAAGCCGAGAAAGCGCGTTTTGCGCTTGAAGCAAAACAGCAAGAAGAAGAAAAACGCGCTGAAGCAGAGCGAGAGCGCATTGAAAAAGAGCGCATGGAAAAAGAACGCCTTGAACACGAAAAAAGATTAAAGCAAGAAGAAGAGGAAAAGAAAATCCGCATCGAAAAAGAACGCGAGGAGAAAGAACGAGCGGAGAAAGAACGAGCGGCTAGAAAACATGAGCAAGATATTCGTGAACTCGAAGAGAAACTCGAACGCGACCGTAAAGAAAAGCTCGAACTCGAGCGCCAGGAAAAAGAGCGTTTACGTCTAGAAGCTGAAAGAGCTGAAAAAGTCCGCATCGAAGAAGAACGTGCGAAGCGTTTAGAAGCGAAGCGTTTAGCAGAAATTGCGCGAAAGAAAGCCGAAGAAGAACGTAAGGAGAGAGAACGGTTGGAAGCGGTTCGAATTCGTAGATTTAAAAAGAATCGAAAAGCAATTTTACAGTTGTGGCTGTGGCGATGGAGAAAAAGAAAAGACGAGAGTGTGGCGCTAAAGAAAAAGCAAAAAGCGCTCTCAATGATGTCTACTTCACCCTCCACTCTATCCTCTCCATCAGGACTTAAACAAAAGACTCCCACGAATGATCTACGCAACTTGTTGAAGAAAAGAAACATAGAGATGTCAATTCCAACGACGACTAGAAGTGAACGAGATGAAAGAGAAGAAGCACATCTTCGAACGCTTGCGTTGCGAACGGTTACACTCGTGGACGTTTCTTCTGCGTTTGCTCGACCGCTTGATCTCCCCAAAGTTCTGCAGTCCACTCGCGCGTTTACAGCCGATGCTGCTGGAAGTGCACGGAGACAGACGCGCATTTGGAAATTAGTTTTGTGTTCTGGTGCTGAATATGAGCCACCATCAGTGTATAACAGCGCTAGGTCGCCTAACGCAGTTGCCGTTGCAGCGTGGCTGCGCGCAAAGCTGTCTAAAAGCGCGATAATATCAAGCAAAAGCAGCGAAGAAGGTACGGTTTTAGCTTCGTACGCATCAAAGCTTTCGATGCACGAACCTTTTCACTGGGTGATTGTTAAAGACGTGCCTGGGAACACGTGGACGCCGTCGCAAAGAAATAGCTCGCGCATGCAGGACGAGATCCATGAGAAGAAGTACGAGGAAGGAATCGCTGGTCTCTCTGCGGGATTTTTTGTGCTCGATTGTTCGTCTCTATTTGAAAACCCGCGGACAAAGGTGAAGGAAATTTCGAGAAACGAAGTGCATAGATTAAAACAATTTGCATCCGTTGTGAAGCACGCAAACGCTCCACTTTTAGTAGTAGCAGCATCGAGTAAAGATGAAAACGTTAATTCATCGCAGAAATTGATTGAAAAAGCTTTCAGAGATGCGGACGTACCGCCGACGGCATTTATAATGCGCATAGACAATGCGTTTGCGCGCTTTTCTTTAGCTGCATCAGAGGAGATTTCCTCGATTGATGAGAAGAGGCACGCATCGTTTATAGAAAAAATCGATCTCGAGCTTGAAAACCAAGTTATAAGATGCGGAAACAGTTTTGCTGGCGTTCCAAATCGTGTTGAAACATCGCTTGCAGAAGCACTCGAGCTCGAGTTCTCTCCCGTTCAGACAGATTTTGAACGAAAAATATTTTTAAATGGAAAAAATGCGGATGATGATGGACAGTATCTTTCGATGATTGATTTCAAAATTGTCATCGATAGTTTCAACGAAGCCGTGGATAATATTAAGGAGAAAATTATACTCGCGTGCGATGAAGATTGCGATTACTGGCCGTTTATTGAATTGTCCAACGCGTATTTGAACAGAGACAAATCGTTTTTCGAGAATGTTCCCGATCCACTCTGGCGTAAAGATGTCCCGTTTTTACTTGAGCAACTCGACAGAGCAAAGCTTCCAAAAATACCGTTCGAGTCACTCGAGTTTGCGAATGCGAAGAATATTTTCGAGACGTTGTTTGAATACGTTTCATCGCTCGAAGATTCTGAATTCAATGGCGCGACGAGACGCCATTTGCAACGCTCTGGATTTAATTGCGTCAGAATTGCACTATCGTTATGCGAATCGCGTAAGTTGGCAATGCATGCGAATACGGAAGACATCAAAGTATACGTTCGCAAAGAGATGTTTATGAATTCTTTGCTTTCTACGAAGAAAAATAGAATGGAAATTGGATCGGCGAGAAAGCGTGATTACTCGGAGCTATTCCTATCCAATTTTGACGACGACGACGACGACTTCCAAGAAAGACGACAATCAATCGTCGACGTCGCCATCGACGACGAAGAAGACATTGAAGATGATGACGACGACGACGACGACGACGCCAACAAAGAAGCAAACAAAATTCGCGAAATGTTACGTTCCGAACTCGCTCTTTCGCAACGAAACGCTCTATTGAACGAAAACGTCTCTAAAAAGCGTAAGAGCGAGAGCGATGCCGTCGCTATCTATAAAGCTAATTTACTTGCAGAGCTAAATGCCGAGAACGAGCTCAGGTCCTCGCTCTTTCAGCAGTAGTAATTAGTTCGCACGTGTTCGAGATAGTGTCAGCGATAGCGTGGAGAATAGTTTTGTTCGATTTCATACATCCGCGTTTGAAGAGTTTTTTGATGATTGAGATTATAAGTAATAGAAACTTTTGATGGGCGAAAACCCTAAACCCTGAACCCTAAACCCTAAACCCTCCTTGAAAATATCGTCATCAGAACAGAGCGCGCCAAGGAAAGCACCAGCAAAACGCGTTCACGTATTCCTTAAGCTCTCTAAATATTCTTCTTAATCTTCTTCTTAATCTCTCGCTCTCTTTGTCTATTGCTCTACAGCGTATCGGGCGCGGACACGAAAGAACAAACATCCACACCGTGCGGTCGTTTTTGGAAAACGACCAGTCGTTCTTTTCCAATTCTTCCTTAAGCCGCCGGCATCAGAAGGAAACAAAAACGGTAATCGCGCTCGGTCTTGAAAGGAATAAACAGCCTAATCGCTAAGATGAACGAAAGTAAGTATCAAGGCATCGAACGCGCATCGTTCGGCATGCGAATACTAAAACTGCAAGGATGGGAAGAGGGAACTGGTTTAGGACCGAGACAAGATGGACTGAAGAGGCACCTGCATGCGAGTAAACGCGAACACTTAGCCGGGTTAGGGACGGATAGGCGAGATAACACCGGCGTGAGCGGGGCGGATTGGACCAGGAACGCGAAGAATTTCGAGAGCGTCTTGAAAGGATTAAAAGAGCATAAGAGTAAGCTGAGTAGTATTAACGTCGACGACGAAGAAGAAGACGCGAGGGAGAAGAAGAGGGCTAAGAAGAAGACTAGTAAAAAGGAGAGGAAAGAGAGGAAAGAGAAGAAAACGACGACGACGAAAGGAAGCACGAGTTGCGAAAGCGGCGAAGAAAAAGACGTTCCAGAACGACCCAGGAGTGCGGTTGGACATGCGGGGAGGTATCATAAGAGAGAGCGCGAGAAGCTTAGGGATTATAGTTTTGAAGATATGAATGCGATTTTAGGCGGAGGCGCGTTTGGAACTTTGCACGAAGTGAGAGCGAATAATAATAACGATACAGATAGTGATAACGATAACGATAAAAACGACGACGACGACGATGACGACGATGATGATGCTAGGAAAGTAGAAAATAAAAAGTCATCATCAAAGAAGCGAGAAAAGAAGAAGAGTAAAAAAGATAATATTAGCGCTCGAGAAGAGTCGCCGACTGACGAATTAGTTCCCACGACAACACAATTCAAGTTTCCTCCAAAATCTAAGGATTGGTGGGGACACGCGTTCGGGTTCTGTCAAGAAGGCTTCATCAAGGATACAGAAGAAGATAACGCGACGACGACGATGACGACGACAAAGTTCAATAAAAACAAATTAGGCTTCACCGAGGAAGAGCAAATGAAACTCTTCGAAGAGGCGCACTTAAACGCGACCACAAAATCATCACATCGCGGACTTGGCCTTTCATCTTCCGGCAAAGAAGCTGGGCATGAATTCGAAGGTACAAAGCTTTCATTGGACGATGTAATCGCAGAAGACGACGACGACGAGAAGAAAGCAAAGGTGAAAGCTTGGTCCAAACTAGCCCAAAAAATTCTAAAAAAAGAAAATGACAACAAATTAGATGCAGAGAAGTTCTGGCAAAAGTTAATGAAGAAAGCGTTAGATGGCGAGAAATTGGAACAATCGCAAATGAGTGTTTGGGACGACGCAATGCGGTGGACTATTCGTCGCGACGGTAAATTCGTTGTCGGCTACGATTTCATCGCGCTATGTAAATAAGAAATAACATAAAATGTATCAATATTACTATTATATTCATCCGCGCTTCTCTCTCTACAATATAACCGCTCGCCATTCGTGGAGACATTTCTCGCATCTCACGAGAACTTTCGAGTCACCGTCGCCATTCCCCCCCCACGTCTCCGCCTTTCTATTATCCCTCGAATCCGATAAGTGCACGAACTTACATTCGTTCGAGTGGCATTCCTCGCAAACATACGACTGACTCAAAATCCCGTCGGCGAACTGTACTCGTTCGGCTCTCCTCTCGCTCTTCTCTCTAATCTTCTCTACTTTCGCTCTTAACTCATCCGTCATGAACTCGCTCTCACTCATGTGAACGACGTCGCGCGCCGTTAACACTTTCTTACGTAGCCTCTCAGAGATTTTCTCGTTCCTTTTCAAATTAGCCGTCATCGTTCTAATTTTCTTCCTATATTCATTAGTAGCAGTAGTACTGTTCTCGCCGTCGTCGGTCTCTGTGCTGTTATACTCTTCGAACACGATCAGTTCTATCGCATGTGCAACATCGAGCAACGCGGTTCGATCGTTCATCGCTTCACCGAGCATCATCACAGATTTCGCTCGCACGTCATCGACCGTGTTATTCATCATCGCGCAAATATCACGCGCATTCGTTTCGTTCTCGATGTCATTTCTCACTTTTGGCACATCGATGTTTAAAAGTAGTATCGAACGTGCTTTATGGAGATATCGAAAACTAGTTCTCTCGTCACAAACCGCAATCGTTCGTTTTCGTTTTCGTCGACGTCATCGTTTATTATCCACGCTTTTCGTTCGTGTTTCGTTCTCGTTTCATTTGTTATCGCGGTCGATTACTTTTTGTAAGGAGATGAAAAGTAAATGAAAGGGTGTTGTGTTTATGGTTTAGGGTTTAGGGTTTCAGCCGTCGGTAATGATGATATATAATAATGCGGTTGTTATTGTTGCCACGTTTGGTTTAAAGACAAATCGTTATAACAGATACCAGATAGATATAGAGAGATAGATAGATAGATAGATAGAGATAGAGAGAGAGAGAGATGCGTGGGAGATAGTACGCGTACATCAAAGGAGCGCATGGAGACTACCGATACAGACAAAATCCAAAGTGGTGATGATGATGATGATGTGACGAGTAAGAGGAAGAGATCGGGAAAAACGATCCCTTTCGACGTCTTGTTCGGGTTAACTTTATCGGGAGTATGCGCGGGCGTGTTCGTGGAGACGTTGTTTTACCCTTTGGATACGATCAAAACACGCTTACAGGCGCAACGGACTCAGAATCAGTTAGGCGTGAATATATTTAAAGGCGTCTTTAATGGATTATCGAAGAACATCGTAGGCGCAATACCGGCGACGGCGTTGTTCTTCTTAGCGTATGAACCGACGAAGTTATATTTAGAGCACGAGCTCGCCAAAGAGCGAAGGTATTTAGCGATGATAACGGCGAGCACGGCTGGATGTTTAGCGAGCTCGGTCGTGAGAGTACCGACCGAGGTCCTGAAGACGAGGGCGCAGACCGGGAACGAAGTGCGAACGGTCAGGGCGATCATGAAACACTCGGGCGCGAGAGGGCTATTCGTCGGATACGGGTCGTTCTTGTTACGCGATTTACCGTTCGACGCCATCGAGTTCAGTTTATACGAAGAGTTGAAGAGTAAGTACGTAGAAGCGCGAGTGCTAGAGAGTAGGAAGAAAGATATTGGGCGCTTCGAGGCGACTGCGATGGGCGCTCTGGCCGGCGGAGTCACTGGTTTCGTGACGACGCCTTTAGATTGCATTAAAGCTCGATTGATGACGGATACTTGCGCCGTTAATCCTTTAAACGGCGTTTATGATTGCGCCAAGCGCATCGTTAAAGAGGAAGGCGCAAAAGCGTTGTTCAAAGGTGCTGGGCCGAGAGTGCTCTGGATAGGTTTAGGCGGCGGCGCTTTCTTCGGCGTTCTCGAGAGTTGTCGGAAAGTGTTCGTGCCGAGTTGGGGCAATTAGTTCTGATGTTCGTTATTATTATCTAGAATGTTGTTTGTTGTTTGTTGTTGTTGTTTAGACGTTAGAGATACGGATATAAATAATTCATTAAAATGCTCGCTTTGGCACGGTCGATATTAACTCGCTCATCGCTTAGAAATCTTCTCCTTCTTCGTAGTACTGTTCCCTCTCTTCTTAATCATAAATCTTCTTCTTCTTCTTCTCCTTCTGTTGAACACGATGACGACGACGACGACGTTGATTCAGATTTAGATACAAAAACTTCTTCCAATGCGTGGCGGAATAAAGTAAACAAAATTGGTCAACCGCAACAGAACACGCACGAGCACTTATTCAAACACGAAAACGAGAGCGCGCGAGATCTTCGAAACAGGAATGCAAGTTATTTGACCCCAGGTATCTCCAGAGCTGAATATAAACGACGCAGGAGGAAACTTTTAGAGCTATTGCCGGAGAACTCAGTCGCGATCCTTTGCTCTGCGAACGTATCGCATTACGCGAATACGGTTATTCCGTACCAAATGTATAGACAAGATGCCGATTTTGCGTATTTAACTGGGTGTTTACAAGCACACGCGGCGATGATATTAGTGAAGAATAAGAATGGTAATAATAATAATGATTCGAGTTCGTTTTATTTATTCACGAGAGAGTTTGATAGACGCGACGAAGTATGGAACGGACCGAGGGCGCATCCAGAGATTGCGGGGAAGTATTTTGACGCCGATGAGTCGTTTGCGATTGAGAATTTGGAAGACGTGTTGAGGAAATTGGTTTCGGATCAATCCGTGAAGATTTTTATTGATAAAGAGCGCTTTGTTGGGGATAAATTAGCGGCACAAGCGTTGAAGGCGCTTGCTATGCGCGAGTGTCGCGTATTGAAAGCAAAGACGCAATCGTTGAGGTGGAAAAAATCTGACGACGAGTTTAAACTGTTACAGAAATCGGCCGAGGCAAACCTTGAAGGGATTCTAGAAGCCATTAAAATATCGCGTGGGAGTAATAAAAATAAATCTTCTTCTTCTTCTTCTTCTTCTTCTTCTTCTTTTGTTGATATAACCGAGCGCGATTTGATGAATGCGCACGAATATAAAGTGAAATCGCTCGGCGCCGATCGATTGGCGTTTCCAACCGTTATGGGAGCCTCCAATCGTGCAACGATCGTGCACTATCATCAAAACGATCGCATGATATATCCAAATGATTTATGTTTAATGGATGCTGGCTGCGAAATTAATGGGTACGTTTCCGATATCACGAGAGTTTGGGCCGGCGGCTCTGAAAACGCAGAGTTTAAAAATGATTACCAAAAGGCGTGTTATGACGCAGTAGCACACGTACGAAACGTCGTTATTCAAAAACTCGAACGTGATGTAGCATCTGGGACTTCAGTTTCCTTGAACGATTTACATCTCGCGTGCGTCGCGGCGACCGCAGAAGCGCTCGCAGATTTGCTCCCAAACGAAACCAAAAACTCGTTGGTCGCGAATAACAAATATCAAAAGTTCTTCCCGCACGCCGTCTCCCATTGGCTCGGCATGGATACGCACGACACTCCATTAATCTCCAGTACGACTCCAATCGAACCAGGGAACTGTTTCTCAGTCGAACCAGGTCTATACTTTGACGTAGACGATATTTCTGTGCCGAAAAACTTACGCGGCGTCGGCGTTCGATTAGAGGACGAAGTATGCGTCGATAATCGAAGTATTGTTAAAGTGTTAAGCGATAGAATTCCATGCGACAGAGTTGACTTTGATAGGTTTTTAGCTTCCACGCATTGAATCTTCAGTAGCGCGTAGTAGTAGTATGTGTAGAGTGGTCTATAGTGTTCTCTTTTTTTTTCTTCACTGATGGCGACTGGGCACCCAATAATAGAAACTTCCTGTGGACCGACAAGACTTATTTTACGAAGCAAATCGTTTTTTTTGAAATATCGATTCTCTCCGCGGAAACGTCAAAAAATCACCGCCATAACCAACGCACAAACCCTTAAGCGCACGCAGAGCAGCTTACTGAACTAATTTCTAACTATTTCCTGATCAGTATCGCATTTGAATAATGTCGATCGCACAGAAATGTTAAGAAAAAAAGATCAGAAACTGCAGGAAGAGTTTTCGTTCAAATCCATCTACGGCCACTTGACTTCGAAGCGTGTTATTGTGTTCTATTCGCTCTTGTTCTTAGCGTTGTTAGAGGTAAAAAAGATATATACGCATACGTACAGAAGCGATCTCGACGGAGGAGATTGTTCTTAATTTGATTTCGTGAGTCGATATGGAATTTGATCTTCGCGCAGATGATGTTTTATTGAGCGCGCGCGCTTAGATTTTCTTTTGATTTTTGATTAACGGCTAGTACAGAGAAACTGGCAGTCAACTCATTCATGAGAGCGAACGAAAAGACTTTTATTTCTTAAAGCGCGAGTTTGTCGTCGATGGATTATTATCATCATCATCATCATCATCATCATCATCATATATGTTGACGATATTATATTCTCTTTCTTTCTCTCTCTTTATTTAATAGGTCCTTCTTTGGTCCGTCGTATTAGTCCCAGGAGACGCAAACTCCGTTTGGAACGTATCGGCGCAACAGTACTATCAGCGAGAAACGGGCAACCTCAAATCGTTTCAACAACAACAGAGATTTCTGATACCGGTGAGAGTACTAGATCTGCACTTGGAATCACTCGCTTATAAACAAGAACATTTGTGGAGAAAGGAAGAGTTCAACTCTTACGACAAAAACTTACAACCTTCGAATCCAGAACCTCCAGATAAAAACGGAGCGAGTTCTCGTTTGATCAGAGGTTTATCGTCGTTTGGAGGACGGTCTTTATTTGAGGAGGTAGTATCTTCACAGTCTTTAAAGTCAACGGCTAAAGTATCACGAAACAATAACAACAACAACGTTAATCGCGTTTAGTTTAGTTTCTCACGTGCTCGCTTAATACTTTGACTGTATATTACTAATACTTAATAAAAAACCGGAAAGAGAACAACAAACTTCTTCTGTCTTAGAACACACACACACACAAAAAACACAACACGTTTAAAAATCAAGACACAGTTGGACTACTACACGAACAACTTACATACATTATTTAGAAAACAACAACAACAACAACAGAAAAACTTTATATATTATTATTAGGAAAGGAAAACAAATTTATTATTA
>Ga0115004_10000686_pt1 | contig 26370 bp, 23 predicted proteins | sample ArcticOcean_MG_C_10_FD_88737 | JGI IMG/M metagenome (GOLD analysis project Ga0115004, IMG submission 88737) | Marine microbial communities from western Arctic Ocean - ArcticOcean_MG_CB11_90 | ecosystem: Environmental > Aquatic > Marine > Oceanic | place: Arctic Ocean: Canada Basin | collected... | reverse complement strand
GTCTTTACTCTTCGCCATGTTGTTGGAGGATAGGTTATGCGTACCATTATTACTTTAATAGCAGGATTACTTTTTGGTAGTGGTTTGAAATTGTCAGGAATGGTTAATCCACTTAAAGTTCAAAATTTTCTTGACTTGTTTGGTGATTGGGATCCAAGTTTAGCCTTTGTAATGGGGGGGGCAATTGCAGTAACTATGCCAAGTTTTTGGTTAATTAAAAAGCGAGGAAGCCCCATGTACAATGATAAATTTCACCTACCTAAAAATTCTGACTTCGACATGAAACTTATTTTAGGTGCTGCAATATTTGGCATGGGGTGGGGATTAGGTGGTTTTTGTCCAGGCCCAGCAATTACATCCCTTTCTCTTGCTGCAAGTGGAACTTTTATTTTTGTACCAACAATGTTGATTGGAATGATTGCGGCTAAATCTATATTTAAATAATTAATTAATTTGGTCTATTATTATAAAGGAAACTTGAATGAGTAATTACAATGTTGATTTATCAATTAAACCAGAAATAAAAGCTTTTTTTGATCCAATTACTAATACTATAAGTTATGTGATTTCAGATTTGGTGAGTAAAGCCTGTGCAGTGATAGATTCTGTATTGGATATTGATTACGCGGCGGGACGTATTTCCTACGAACATGCTGATCTAATCATTAATTATATTACTTCTAAAAAACTGAATCTTGAATGGATTATTGAGACACATGTGCATGCAGATCATCTTTCTGCAGCCCCTTACTTACAAGAAAAGCTTGGTGGAAAAATTGGGATTAGTGCAAGAATTATTGAGGTTCAGAATGTCTTTGGTAAGATATTCAATGAAGGAACCGATTTTCAACGTGATGGCTCTCAATTTGATGCTTTGTTCGAAGATAAAGATCAATATAAAATTGGCACATTAGAGGCATTTGTAATTTCAACTCCCGGCCATACACCGGCTTGCATGGTACACGTGATTGGAAATGCAGCATTTGTGGGTGACACTTTGTTTATGCCTGATGGTGGCTCTGCAAGAGCTGACTTCCCAGGTGGTGATGCGGGTGAGCTGTATGATTCAATTCAGAAAGTTCTTAGTTTGCCTGAGGAATTAAGATTATTCATGTGCCATGACTATGGGCCTGGTGGTCGTGACATACAGTGGGAAACAACTGTAAAAGACGAAAAAAATTATAATATCCACGTAGGGGTTGGGCAAAATAAAGATGCATTCATTAAACTCCGAATTGAAAGGGATGCCACATTAAAAGTTCCTAATCTCATTATTCCTGCACTTCAAGTTAACATGCGTGCAGGTGAAATTCCTTCTGATGATGAAGGTTACCCAGTTCTCAGGGTACCAATTAATGGGCTTTGATATAATTTACTTTTAGTGAAATAGCCATTTATGAATGAGAATTAATTATGAAAATTGTACAATTTGATACTCAAATTTTTATTGATCCACAGATCTTAATTAAAGATATTATTGAATTAAAGGACTTGGATGTTGGCATAATTATTTTAGCGCAGACTGAACTTTAAATAGCAGACCAACCAGCATTTTTAGAAATATCAAAAATAGGAAATAAATTAAGTATTAAAACCGACCAAATACCTGTCTTACCGAGGCAAATTACTGATCGAAATATCAAAGATTTTTGAAAAAATCATTAAAGCTTCAACTAATACCGTTTTTGCCTGTTACCGTGGTGGACTCCAGAACTTTAACAATTCGCATTGATGAAAGTGTATCTTTTGTAAATGCACAATCTCTAGAAGAGCATATATATGATAAAGCCACTAATTAACCAAGATTGCAAAATGTTATTCTGATGTGTTCATCAGTAAATGCAATGGATATGAGCGCATTTAAATCTCTCGAAGTTATTAATGAACAGCTAAAATTGAGTGGTGTTAAATTCCATCTCTCAGGAGTAAAAGATACAGTAATGAATAGATCAAAAAAGACTAGCTTATTGATGGATTTAAATGGGTGTATTTTTTTCAGCCAACATCAAGAAAATAGCTTCATAAATTCTAATATAAATTAAAAACGATACTTGATTTATATAATAGAAAACAAGGAGCTGGAATATTATTCAGCTCCTTGTTTGCAGTTAGAGCTTCAGAACTAATTGGATAATATCTTGAGAAAACTGGCGTGTGTCTGTGGGCATTTCGCCATCTTGAATTCTTGCCTGTTCAAATAATACTCTGCAGGTAGATTCTTGTAAATTAGTACTAAGTGAAGGTAACTTTTTAATAAGTTCATGATTTATGTTTATTTCAAGTACTTTTTTACTGCCTTCAAACTCTTGACCTTGTGCTTTTAGAATTCGTTCTAGATTGAAATCTAATCCACCTTCACCAGCAATTAATCTAACAGGACTGTCAACAAGGCTTGATGAAGGCTTAGCATCCTCTATCAAATCACCCAAACATTTTTTAATGAGCGATGTATATATCCCTTCATCTTCTAGTGAGTCATCTTTGTTCTCTGGAAGATTATCACCTATTATGGAAATATCATATTTGTCTCTTGATATAGAAACGAAGTCTTTTTCTTGGAAAGTTCGCATTTGTGATATCCAAAAAGCATCAATTGGGTCAGTCATTAATAAAACATCAATGCCTTTTGCTTTGAAGCCTTCAAGATGGGGACTGTTTTTTGCTTGAGAAAGTGTGTCAGCTGTTAAATAGAAAATTTGTTCCTGACCATTTGCGAAAGTCTCTAAATAAGATTTTAAAGTTATAAGTTTATCCTCTTTAAATGAGTGAACTTTGATAATTTCAGCTATTTTTTCGCGATTCTCAAAATCTTCATAAAGACCCTCTTTTAAAACTTTTCCAAAATTAGACCAAAATGTATCATAAGAAACTTCATCTTTATTTAATTTTTTCTTTAATCCTGAAATAATTCGCTTTGTAAGGGCCTTTGAAATCTTTTTTAAAACTGGATTGTTTTGAACCATTTCGCGGCTTACGTTCAAATCTAAACTTGATGTGTCGAGGATACCTTTTACAAAACGCAACCAGGAAGGAACAATATCCTGAAGCTCATTACTAATAAATACACGGTTTATATATAGATTAACGTTTGTTTTTCTTTCTGGCTCAAATAAGTCAAAAGGTGCTTGTGTTGGAATGAATAATAGGTTTGTAAATTCAAGAGTTCCCTCTGATTTATTATGTAAAGTTAAAAAAGGGTCATCGAATGATCCAAAGTTTGAGTTGTAAAATTCTTTATATTCCTCTTTGCTTATTTCTTGGGGAGCTTTTGTCCATAAAGCTTTTGCTGTATTGACCTGTTGGCTCTCACCACCTGTTTCTTTTATTTTAACAGGAACCTGAATATGATCAGAGTACTTTTTAATAAGCGCCTTAATTTTTGTGCTGTCACTATATTCTTTAGCGTCTTTTTTTAGGTAAAGTTTAATTGAAGTACCTGTTGTAGCTTCAACTTCAGATTTTGATATTGAATATCCACTTTGGCCATCACTTTCCCAAATAGTTGTTAAATTTGATCCTGCCTTACGCGTTGTTACTTCCACAAGGCTCGCGACCATAAATGCAGAATAAAATCCAACACCAAATTGACCAATTAAAGTTTGCTCTAAATCTTTTAAATTTTCTTCGTCATTACTTTCTTTAAGAAAATTTGCTGTACCTGATTGGGCAATTGTACCTAGTGTTTCTGAGAGTTCACTTTCAGAAAGGCCGATACCTGTATCAATAATCTCAATTGTTTTCTTTTTAGTGTTAACTATAATTTCAATTTGGTCACCTTCTGGATTTAGTATGCTTGGTGTTGTCTGTCCAAGAAAACGACGTTTTTGAATAGCATCAGATGCATTAGATAAAAGCTCTCTCAAGAAAATATCTCTGTCTGAATACAAAGAATTAATCACTATATTAAGTATTTTACCTGTATCAGCTTCAAAGGATTGTGTGAATTTTTCCATGAGTTTCTCCATTATTTTTATATGATTTAAGCAAGTTTAATTAAGAGTTCAAGGCACAACTAGATCATATAATTATGAGTGTTTATTATTCTAAAATAAAATAAATAATTTTGATGACTATTTTAGTTTGTATTTATAGAAAAGGATATTTTGAGCCTGATCTGTGTATACCTAATTTATAATTTTTGTGTAAAATTAAATAATATTTTTAGTGAGTCTGTAGTATTAAAAAGCAAAATATTTATGAATGGGTACTCAGTTTTACGATTTTGATTATAGAAAATGTAAGCTGAGTATTTTATAACCTGAGCGATAAAACATAATAATTAATAAACTAAGCCCTGATCTTTGAAAATATTAATCAGAAGTTTTATTTATTCTATTATGCACCTAATGTTAATTTCTAAATTTAGATGTACGTAAAGATATTTATAAAAGGTTTTAATAGTTATGAAACACATAGGCATAGCCAATAATGGGTCTGAAATAATACAAATAGAGCTTAAGCGTGAAGATTTATCAATTAAGCTGTTAAGTTTAGGAGCATGTTTGCAAGATTTACGTTTGGAAGCATTTTCTCACTCGCTGGTCTTAGGATATCCTGATGTTAATTCGTATTTATCAAATGTAAATTATTTTGGAGCTACTATAGGTCCATTTGCTAATAGATTGGCAAATGGACAGGCGGTAGTTTTAGGTAAGTTGATAGAATTAGATCGTAACACCCAAAATGGTGATCATTTGCATGGTGGCCTTGATGGTGTTCATTTACTAAATTGGAATGTTATCGAACATTCTAATTATCATGTAATTTTTGAATTAAATGTAGAGAGTAATCATATGGGGTTGCCCGGAAATATGAATATCTTAACGACTTATAAGTTGCTGGAGGATCAAAGTCTTGAAGTAGATATCGTGGTTCAAAGTGATATTTCCACGTTATGCAGCTTTTGCCATCATAGTTACTTCAATCTTACAGGACGAGCTGATATTTCTGGGCATCAATTGCAGGTATTTGCCGGCCTCTATTTACCAGTGAATCAAAACACTATTCCTACAGGTGAAATCACAAGTGTAGTTAATACAAATCTTGATTTTCGTCAAAAAAAAAATCTATCCTTACACATTCCTCTAGATCATAATTTTTGTATATCAAATAAACGAGAACACATGCGGAAAGTGGCTATTTTATCAACCTTAGACCAAAGGTTGGAAATGCATCTTTTTAGTACTGAACCTGGATTGCAAGTATATACTGGTCAAGGAATTAAAAGTAATGGTCCAATTGGAAATTCTGGCTCATCATATATACCCTTTAGTGGAGTGGCTCTTGAACCACAGTTATGGCCAGATGCCCCACATCATGATGCATTTCCCTCAGCTATATTGTTAGCAGGTAATGTATATCGCAATGTTTCAAAATTTACATTCAAACAAAATTAATCATTATGATTTTTTGGATTTTCTCCTAATAACTTATGACCTCAGTTTTCCAAGTGTCACACTTAATCAAAAGTCCATTGGGTAATTTTACGTCTGTAAAAAGAAAGTTTACATCGGAAAGAGAGCAAATTGTTAATGGCGCTTTGCGCTCAAATTTGTGGTAATCTGCCACAACCATAACTTGCCGAGACCTTTGAATTGCAGTGCTGCTTACCATAATTTCCTGTCCATCAAAATCAAGAAGATCTCCGTCTGCATCGATTGCTGAGCATCCCAATATTGAGTAGTCAAATTTAAATTGTTTTACCATATCGACTGTTAGTCCTCCTACGATTCCCCCATCGGTCCGTCGTAGCACACCGCCTGCTAAAATGATTTCACAACTTTTATTAGTTGACAAAATATTAGCAATATTAAGGTTGTTTGTTACTACAAGAAGATTTTCGTGATCTAGTAACTCCCTTGCAACTGCCTCGGTAGTAGTTCCAATATTCATAAAAACTGATGCGCCATTAGGTATTTTTTGAGCACATCTTATAGCTATTGCTTTCTTACTATTTTTATTTAGCCGGCGGCGTTCTTCATATAAAATATTTATAACACCAGATGGGATAACTGCCCCACCATGAACGCGCTCTAATCGGCCCATTTCAGCTAATTCTGAGAGATCGCGCCTAATTGTTTGAACTGTAACATTATATAGCTCAGCAAGCCCATCTACAGTTACTTTACCTTCTTTACGAGCTATCGAAAGTATCTCTTTATGTCTAAAATTTGAGGCCATATTTTCAGCTCCTGGTAAGCAAATTTTATAGATTGAACATTTATTTCTCTAATCAATCAGACAATTGGCTACAGCGTCAAGAGCTCAAAGTCTGATTGTGTACAAAGATATGGTTAATAAGTTTAATGCGAACTATAAAATACTTTATCCATAAGAAAATGTATTTTAACCGAAAGAATTCGAACATTCGTTATTGATAAAAAGCCTATTTGTGCTATTTATATTTTTATAATTTATGTAAATTTTTGTAGGATAAATTTTTATGACACAACGTGCTAACCTTGACATAATTGATATCTTTGTCATTGGTGGTGGTATTAATGGATGTGGCATTGCCCGGGATGCGGCAGGTCGAGGATTAACTGTAGAATTAGCTGAAATGAATGATCTAGCCTCTGCGACGTCATCAGCATCTACTAAGCTTTTCCATGGGGGTTTACGTTATCTTGAGTATTGGGAAGTTCGCCTTGTTCGTGAGGCCCTTATTGAACGTGAAACTCTTTTAAGGGCTATGCCACATATATCTTGGCCAATGAGATTTGTACTACCGTATCATAAAGACATGCGGTTTGATGGCGATACACCAACATCTAGATTATTAAATATCTTAATGCCTTGGATGAAGGGGCGTCGCCCAGCTTGGCTCATTAGGTTCGGTCTATTTTTGTATGATAATTTGGGTGGAAGAGAAATCCTAAAAGGTACGAGCTCATTGAATTTATCTGGTTCACCCGAAGGCAAACCATTACATAAACGCTTTTTAAAAGCTTACGAATATTCAGATTGCTGGATTGAAGATAGCCGGTTAGTTATTTTGAATGCTCGTGATGCAGAAATGCGCGGTGCAAAAATCAATGTTAGAACAAAAGTTACTGCCGCAGAACAGGTTGATAATGTTTGGCAGATTACTTTAGAACCAGAAGGTGGTGGAGCAAAGCGTATTGTACGAGCGAAAATAATTGTGAATGCTGGCGGACCTTGGGTGGGAGACATTATATGTAATACACTACGTATAAATACTACAGAAGGCGTTCGGCTTGTACGTGGAAGTCATATTATAACGAAGAAATTATATGAACATGATAAATGTTATTTTTTTCAAGGAGAGGATGGACGAATTATTTTTACAATTCCTTATGAGACAGATTTTACATTAATAGGAACAACAGATGTTGAGCATTCGGATGTATTTGAAAAACCAATTTGTACTCAAGAAGAACAAGAATATTTAGTCAAATTTGTATCCAAATATTTAGAGAAAACAGTTACTGTCGATGATATCATTCATACTTATTCTGGGGTGCGCCCTTTGTATGATGATCGTGCAATGTCTGCAACGGCAGCTACCCGTGATTATGTTTTAAAAGTAGATGAAACAGTGGGAGCACCAATCTTAAACGTATTTGGTGGTAAAATAACTACATATCGCAAATTGGCAGAAAGTGCTTTGAAAAAACTCGAAAACTTTTTGCCGATTGACGATAAGCCTTGGACTGCTGGAGTTCCGTTACCAGGAGGAGCTTTTCCTGTAGACGGTGTTCTGGTATTAATTAAAGAGTTAAAGGAAACATATTCATTTTTAGATACTTTCTGGGCATCGAGATTGGTTAAAGCTTATGGTCTCGAAGCATTTGATGTTTTAGGAAATGCAATGACCCAAAATGATCTTGGTATATATTTTGGCGCAAGCTTAACTGAACGTGAAGTTAATTGGTTAATTCAAAAAGAATATGCGCGTAGTGCTGATGATATTATTTGGCGTCGTTCAAAATTAGGCTTACGATTAACATCTATTGAAATAAGTACTCTAAATAAATGGATGGAGAATATCTAATAGTTGCATTTCATAGATCTCTTTTAGAATAATAGATTTTTCATATTGCATATTTAAAATAAATATTCTTTTGAGTTGATAATCGTAGCTTACAAGTTACTTTCTGTAAACATTTTTTATTATTTTTTTAATTGGTTATACTTTTTTATTATTACTTTTTGGACCCAAAGCATTAAGGCTATATATGACTTATATTCTTGCAATCGACCAAGGTACAACATCAACCAGAGCTATTTTGTTTGATGAAAAAATGATCCCAGTTGGTACTAAGCAAATAGAATTTAAACAATATTTCCCTAAATCTGGCTGGGTTGAACATGATCCTCAAGACCTCTGGTCAACTACATTAGAAACGTGTGGTAGTGCTATAAAAAGTGCAGGTATTAAATCTTCAGAAATTACTGCTATTGGAATTACTAATCAGCGTGAGACTGTAATTGTATGGGATAAAATAACGGGAAAGCCAATTTACAATGCAATTGTTTGGCAAGATCGGAGAACTTCGGATCTGTGTGAAGTTTTGCGTGATAAGGGTCATGAGGTAATGATTACTGAACGTACAGGTCTTTTAATTGATCCTTATTTTTCAAGTACAAAACTTAAGTGGATATTAGATAATATTAAAGGCGCGCGTGACAGAGCTCTAAAAGGTGATTTATTATTTGGTACTGTAGATAGCTTTTTGATTTGGAAGTTAACAGGTGGAGTAGTTCATGCAACCGATGCTACAAATGCTGCTAGAACAATGTTATATGATATACGAAAAGGGCGGTGGAGCAAAACAATCTGTGATTTACTTGACATACCAATGCAGATGTTGCCTCAGGTCAAGGATTGCGCTGATGATTTTGGAGAGACCTCTGCTGATTTATTTAATGCCTCCATTCCCATTTGTGGAGTTGCGGGTGATCAGCAAGCAGCTACGATAGGTCAAGCTTGTTTTCAACCTGGTATGATGAAATCAACTTATGGTACTGGTTGTTTTGCTTTGTTAAATACAGGTGAAACGCCAGTTGTGTCTCAAAATAGATTACTTACCACAATTGCTTATCAGTTAAATGGAAAGCCAACCTATGCCCTTGAGGGGTCAATCTTTGTCGCGGGTGCTGTTGTTCAATGGTTGCGCGACAGTCTAAAAATTATTGATGAGGCAGCACAGACTCAATCTTTAGCACAGAAGGCAGATCCACATCAGAATGTTATCATTGTCCCTGCCTTTGTAGGCTTAGGTGCCCCTTACTGGAATGCTAAATGTCGAGGAGCCATATTTGGATTAACCCGTGGATCCGGGGTTCCAGAAATGGCCAAGGCTTCTCTTGAAAGTGTCGGCTATCAGACCCGTGATTTGTTGGAAGCGATGTCTGCAGACTGGGAGGTAATTGGTATGGAATCAATCTTACGTGTTGACGGTGGAATGTCATCTAGTGATTGGGCTATGCAGTTTTTATCAGATATTATTGGAGCGCCAGTAGACCGCCCAGCTATGTTGGAAACTACTGCATTAGGCGTCGCTTGGCTTGCTGGAATGCATAAAGGAGTATATCCAACCCAAGAAGAATTTGCTGCCCAGTGGTCTCAAGAGATTCAATTCACCCCAAATATGAGTGAAGATCAACGCCAATCAAAATATTTGGTATGGAAAAAAGCTGTACACGCAGCTCTTAGTGTTTAATTGATGTTTAATATCAACTTATAGTGTTTTTACTTAGATATTTGGAGGTTTAGGATATTTAATTTACTTAAGAAATACCATTCTTAAAGCTGTCTCAGCCTGAACTATAAATTCTAAAGCTAGGATATTAATGTCTAAATACTCAATAACATCCCAAGCTAGACTTGCAACTAGGCTTTCTTTTTTTGTTGCTGGATTTTGCATGGCATGTTGTGCCCCACTTTTCCCATTTATCAAAGAAAATGTTGGAGCTGATGAAAAGCAATTTGGCCTTCTTTTACTATATTTTGGACTCGGTTCTATTATTGCGATGCCCATTACTGGTTTCTTAGCAGCAAAACAAGGCTCTAAGTCTATGGTATTGTTGGGTGGGTTTGGACTCATAGTTTTTCTACCTGTTTTAACGATTGCTGAATCATCTGTGATACTTGGATTTTCACTTTTTATTTTTGGCGCCTCTTTAGGTACCATTGATGTAGCAATGAATATTCATGGTGTTGAGGTGGAAACTCTGGAAAAGCGCTCACTGATGTCAAATTTTCACGCTCAATTTAGTATTGGTGGATTAATTGGTGCTGGGTTAATGACCTTACTTTTATTTGTGGGCGTCTCAATTGCTATTGCTCCATTTGTAGGGGCTACTGTAGCGCTGTTAGCGATGATATTTGCTGCTAGCCGACTCCTTAATGTTAGTACCTCAGTAGAGACACCTTTTGTATTTCCACGGGGTATCGTTCTTTTGCTAGCATTGTTGGCAGCAATTAGCTTCTTGGTAGAAGGTGCCGTTCTCGATTGGGGGGCTTTATTGGTTATTGATCGCCAGCTTGCGGGACCGCAAAGTGCAGGCATTGGGTATATTCTTTTTTCAGCAGCAATGGTTATTGCGCGTCTAACCGGTGATCGCATCGTTGGTATTTTTGGCGAGTTCTGGGTTCTTATTTCTGGTGGTATAATAACAATTTTGGGCATTTTAGTTATTTTAGTTTCAACTTTTCCATCATTAGCACTAATTGGTTTTATATTAATTGGTTTGGGGTCTGCAAATTTAGTACCTATATTTTTTAGTGCAGCTGGCAGACAAACAGTAATGCCAGCAAGTCTTGCGATAGCATCTGTTACTACGACTGGTTATGCTGGGGTATTGATTGGGCCTGCTATGATGGGCTTTACTGCTGATATATTGAGTTTGTCTGTAGCATTTTGGTTGTTAGCTCTAATTGTTGTTTTTATTCCGCTTACTGCAGGTCTTGTAGCTAAAAAATAGATATAGATGATTTGCTTACGTGTTAACTAACAATTTTATTGTTAGACCTATCTGTTGAAAATACTTTTTAGACCATACATACTTGCTGCAACAGATGGGCCAATTCCTAAGGCAAATATTACAGTTCCAATTCCAACAGTGCCGCCTAAAGTCCACCCGGCAGCTATAACTATGAATTCAAGACCACTTCTTACCCAAGCAATGGGTAAGTCTGTCACTCTTTGCAGGCCTGTCATTAGGCCATCTCTTGGTCCAGGGCCTAAATTTGCAATTAAATATAATCCTCCACCAAATCCAGTGACTAAGACGCCAACTACTGCTTGGCCAATTTTTAATATATAATTATCAAAAATTGGTAAAAATGGTAGTAAGAATTCAAGTACCAAAGCTATAACGACTGCATTTAAAATAGTCCCAATGCCTGGTATTTGTCTGAGTGGTATCCAGCAAAATAAAACTACAAAGCTAATGAAAAATGTAGCAAAACCAATACTCCAGCCAGTAATGTGCGTAATGCCTTGAGCAAATACTGTCCAAGGGCTAACTCCAACACCAGCAGCTATAAGTAAAGCTTCCCCTAATCCAAAAAGTGTAAGGCCTATTATAAGAAATAATACTGATACAAAAGGTGGCGTTATTGTGAGTGCTTTTGGGGAGCTCCAAAAAAGCGAGGGAACTGCTCTGATTAATAAAAATTTTGGCTTAAATTTCATTATAAATATGCCCTAAAGTTATCGTTTCTGATTATCAATTTAAAGTTAAATTTTATCAGTTTAATCACCAAAATTTTTAAGCACCATCCCAACGTTTTAACATCCAATACCATTGCTCCGGTTTGGACATAATTTTTTTTGAAAGACTGTCATTAAAAATACGTGTCATTGTAATGCTATCTGTATGAGGAATCGGTGATTCAAATTCTACATGAAATTCGTTTTTATCATCAGCGCGAGTACCATAGGCAGGTATCATAGGAAGGTCATATTTTAGTGCAAGTTGTGCAGCTGATAGGGAGGTTAGAGCATCTATACCAAGAAATGGGATTCGCACGCCTTCTGCAAATTTTTCATCTAATAAAATAGATATTATACCACCATCTCTCAAGTGACGCACAAGTGCTCTGGTTCCCACGTGACCTGTTGCAAGTATTGGATTTCCACCTTCTTCAATTCCAGCACGCATTCGTCGTTCATAATGTCTATTTTTGTGAGGCTTATATACTGCGCCACTTTCTAAACCATGCATTTTAAGTACAGCGCGTATTGACTCCCACTGCCCAAAGTGGCCAGAAACAATAATTGCACCTTTTCCGGCGCTATTGGCCTCCTTGATTGCAGCAAGGCCTGGGCCAGAGATCTTAAACTTTTGGTGGAAAGTTTGAAACTCTGCCTGATGATAAATTTCAAAAAGTGTTCGGCCCATATTTCGGCCCATATTTTGGCCAAGAATTATACGTTCATAACGATTCATGTCTGGGAAAATGCGTTTTGCTTCACGTAAAAATCGCCGTCTTGCTAGTGGAAACCAGCGTATAACTATTCCAAAAGTTGTTCCCAATGCTCGGGACCGTAAATCAAATGCTCGCCATCTAAAGACAGTCAGTGCTGACCATAGAGGAAAGTACCTAGCATGATGAAAAACTGATTTTAGGTATCTTAAAAACATAGCTCTATATGATAGGGTTGAACGGTAATGCCAATCGAAAAATATTTATTTTATAATATTTTAATCGAAAAAAATACATTCTATTAAAATATAATTTTCAGATTTTTAATTATTTCGTAGTGAGGTTTTTAGTGGGCTGAAAAACCAACTTAAATAACATACTTAATCCTTCACCATTTCCTAATTCTTTAATTTCATTTTTAAGCGTGTTAATTCTAACAATGCCTAATTTTTGATTAGTATATTCATAAAACTTTGAGTTTAATTCTTCTAAAGTAGCGGGCACCTCAGGATCTCCTTTTGCTTCAGTATCCCCAGATACTAATTTCTTGCCATTTTTTAAAATTAACGTGACATTCGATATTCTGTGAGCAGGAAAGGCAGCATTATACTCTTCATTTTCAACTATACTCATATTTGCAGCAAGGCGCATAACCTCAGGATCGGCAAAACTTTTTTCCATAACATCTTCCGGTGAAACCTTTCCACGAACCATGGCTACGGCTGTTGGGTAAGCGGTAGAGTATTGAGCCTGTTCAGTAGTTTTTGGTGAACGAACAGCTAAACGTTTAGATTGATGAAAAGTAGATATCTCGATTTTCTCTATATCTTCAGATACTAGGCTATACTTTTGTCTTAGGTCCAAAACTGCCTGTACAGGTGGTTGTGCCCATCGGCAGATAGGGAAATGTTTAAAATATTGTTCACTTATTCGCCAAGTATGGCCTAAGTCATTCCAGAGATCTGTGACATCATCACCTTCAATAGTAACTGCTGGTGCGCCAGTAAACCCATCAGCAGCCAAGTATGCAGCTGAAACTCCTGACATTGCACCCCAGCCAGAACCATCTTTAACCATAGTAGGATAATCAATTACGCGCATCATTTGACTGCGTGGCCCATGATATTCTGCTATGCCAATAGCTTCACGTGTTTTATTTGAACTTAACTTCATAATTCGTGCACCAAGGGCTGCTGTTGCGATTGATATCCAAGCCCCTGAAGTGTGATAGTCCGCAGACGTACGGTGTAATGCAATACCTGCACGTGTACCAATTTCATATCCTACTACTAAGGAAGCAAGAAACGAGCTATCATCAGTTAATTTTTCAGCCTCGGTGAAAGCAAAAAGTGCTGGTAATACGCCACATCCTACATGGCCTTTGGTTAATTTGTGACCATCGTGCCCGTCTAATGCATCTATTGTAGTGCCTCCTGCTAGTGCGGCACCTGCTGGACTAACTAAACGGTTATCAAAAAGCATATGAACTTTATGTTTACCAGGAGCAAAATGTTCGAATGCATAATTACGTATAATTCGTGACATATTAGTTTCAGTTCCAGCAGCAGCGACGCCAAGGAGGTCAAGTAACCAATTTCGGGCCATATCTAATATTTCGTCGGGAATGTTTTCAGTATTGGCTGAATGTAAGAATTCTGTGAATGGAACTGACATAAACTATCCCCTATTCAGTGACACTTAATTTATTGAACAATATGGAGCATGGGAATTCTAATGTAATTACGACATTTGCTGTCGAAAATATCATATGTAAGTTTTTATGATGGTCGCTTGTATATTGCAGTACTTATGTAATTACTTTCTCACTTATTCTATAAAATATTTACGTTTAATATTTTTTTTGTATTTATTAAATAATTAAATTTATTTTAATAAGTCAATATTATAACATCATTTGATAGCTGGCTGGAACATAATGGTATCCATCCTTGTGAGTGTCGACATAGCCTAGGCTAGGCCAAGGCATATGATAACCAACAAAAGGAATTCTTTCTACAGCAAGCATCCCTAATAACTTACGGCGTGTTTTAGCAGCCATTTCACGGTCACGATCAAAACGTAGCTCCCAATCAGGGTAAGCAAGCGACCAAACATAGTGATTAGCAAAATCCCCTCCTAGCATTAATTGTTTGCCATTACTTTCAATCATAAATGCTAAGTGGCCGGGCGTATGCCCATGTGCAGCCATTGCAGTGATTCCTGATACTATATCATCACCATTATTAATCATATTTAATTCATCTTCCAAGGGACGAATTTTTGCTTCAAAGTTTTCATCACCCGAAAAATCCCACTCTTCGAGCTCCAAACTGCCACAGTAATACGAAGCATTTTTAAATGTTCTGCCTTTTGAAGTATATAAACCACCAATATGGTCGCTGTGAAAATGGGTTAGGACTACTTTATCTATTTGCTCAGTTTTATAGCCAGCTGCATTTAAGGCTAAAGTTGTCCCTCCTGGGTTTTGACCTGTATCAAATAAGATTAGTTCATTACCAGTGTTTATAACTGTTGGGGTGTAAAACATTTGGAATTTATCATCTGGAATGTTATTAGCTAAAGAAACTGCAGAAAAATTTTCTTTTGATACATTTAATCCGAAAATTTCCTGTGGATTATTATTAATAGTTCTAGTGCCAGAAAGAATTGTGGTTACTTCAAAATCACCTAATGTAAATCGCCGAAATTTACTTATTGATGATCCTAGAAACGGAGCCGCTGCTTGTGCAGTCGTCGCTGATATTAATGCAGATGAACCAGCAATAAAACTTCGCCGCTTCAATAAAAATGGACTTTTCATTTTATATCTCTTTTCTAATTTATAAAGTAATTTTTTAAAGCATACATAATAAAATATGAATATGTCTAGTTAATTTAAATATCCAATAAACCATTAAATATTAATTTTTAAATCAAATTTAGACATTAAAAAGTATTTATTTGCCTTTGCCTTCCTGTAGTGCTTTAGACCATTTATTAGAATTTTATATTCGAGAATTAAATACAAATTAAATGACGAACTGCTAGGAAAAATCATGCTTCACGTGTTAACGAATAATATTTTACCGGTGTTTTCTATACTTGCGCTTGGTTTCATTTGTGGCCGAATTAGTTTAATCTCCCGTACTGAAGCGACTACGTTAAATAGAATTGCTTTTTTGATATTACAGCCAGTACTTATCTTTCCTTTAATAAGTAGTGCTGATTTAAGCTCATTTCATTTTGATGCAGTAGCAATTTATGGATTAAGCCAGGTAATTGTATTTTTAATCACGTTTTTTATATGCATTTCATTACTAAAGCTTGAACTAGTTGAATCATGGCTCCTTGCAATGTGCACTATTTTTGTAAATGGCTTGCTATATATTTGGCCTATTTCTTCTTTAATTTATGGTGCTGATATGAACTATCCAATCACCGCACTTGTGATTTGGGATGCATCGATTATGTTTGCTTTTTTCATTATTTCAACTGATTTTCTGAACAATAAAAACTCAAAATTTAAACCCATATTGTTTAGACTTCTTAAAAACCCGGTTTTAATTGCTATAGTTTTGGGTGCTGTGGCTAATATAATAGGTTTTACAACTCCTGAACCATTGCGTCTTGCCATGAAGTTTTCAGGAGCAGCAGCTGCGCCTTTAACTCTCTTAGCCCTTGGCGTGGTTTTATCATTTCATTCTTTGATACCGTCAAAGTCGATTGCAATTATAGTGTTAATAAAATTGCTGCTTCTTCCACTGGTAGTTTGGTCATTTCTAAAAATTGGAACTCGCCCAGATATTTGGAACGATTTAAGTGTTCTGAATGCTGCTGGACCAGCAGGTGCGATGGCTTTTGCTCTTGCTATGTTGCACAACGTAAAGACGGACAAAATTGCTTTGGTTATTATTTGGACATCTGTAATGTCACTTTTTTCATTAGCATGGTTAGCATAAGCTTTATGACTAATTAGTACTTATTAAAATATTGTTATTTGACTGAGATTTCTTGACTAAATATTTTTATTTTATTTTTTCGTGTTAGGATAAGCATAGTTAATTAAATAAATATTTACATTAGTGGGTATGCTAGTAATAAGTCATACTGCTGCATATCTTACGGGGAATATTATGCCACTTGATATCCAAAATCTGTGCCTTCTTAGGCAAGAATTTCACAAATTCCCTGAATTAGGATTTAAGGAAGACTTAACAAAGATTAGGGTTGCTAAATTTCTACGAAAACTTGGCCTTGAGGTTCATGAGGGAATAGGAGTTATAGGTGTTCTTAAAGTAGGTAAAAGCAATCGTGCTATTGGTTTGCGCGCTGATATGGATGCTTTGCCAATTGCAGAATTAAGTACTCATAATTATGTTTCACAATCTGATGGAGTTATGCACGCATGTGGACATGATGGTCATATAACTATGCTTTTGGGTGCTGCGCAAAAGCTTGCAGAAGATCCAGGATTTGATGGAACAGTAATATTTATTTTTCAACCAAACGAAGAACATGGACTTGGTGCTCAGGCGATGTTGGAAGAGGGGATATTTGATAAGTTTCCTGTTGAAGAAATTTATGGAATTCATAATTTACCAGGTGCACCACTGGGACAAGTATCAACACGTGTTGGACTTATTTGCTCAAGTGAAAGCCTATTTGAAATTGAAATTATTGGTAAACGTGGACATTCATCTATGCCGTATTTAGGCAAAGATGCCATTATCATTGGAGCGGAAATTATTCAGGCCTTGCAAACCATAGTTTCTCGCAAATTGCCACCAGGCACTGGTTGTGTTGTTTCGGTTACTGAATTTGTTAGTGATGGGCAACGTAATGTTTTATCAGGGCACGCAATACTGAAGGGTGATGTTCGAACACGCTCATATGAAGATAGGGCACTTATTAAAGGTTTTATGCGACAAATTTCTAAAGGTATTGGTAGTGCTCATGGTGTAAAAATAAAATTTACATTTAACACTGAATTTTCTGAAACTATAAATGCTAAAACGCCAACAGAGGCTGTAATACGGTGCTCTAAAAAACTTGGTGTAAATGTTATTCCAGAGAGAGAACCTATGAGCTTTTCAGAGGATTTTGCACATTTTAGTAATGTTATTCCAGGCTGTTTTTTCCTTTTAGGTAATGGGGAAACTGGAGCCAATAGTCAGCCGCTTCATTCTGCAAATTATGATTTTAATGATGACTTATTGCCAATAGGTGTATCCCTATGGTCCACATTAGTACGAGATCGTTTGCCAGAATATAAAAGTTAGAGAGAATTCTTATGTTTAAAAGTCGCATGCAAGAATTTCGCAGTGAATTGATTAAAGCTAATATTAATGTGGCCCTTATTACAGATGAAGATAATGTATATTATTTAACTGGGTATTATGACTATTTGCATATGGAATTTGGTCGTCCTACCATTTTAGTTGTACCCAAAGATGCAGAGACATTTCTTATAACGCCATCTATTGATTTGAACTCTGCATTAGCGAATGCTGATGTTGATCAAATCTTTGAATGGAATGATGGAATGGGCCAAGAATGGCGCCAAGAGCTTCCTCGATCATTAAGCCAAAAGTACCAAGTTGGAATTGAAGTTAATCATATACCCTTCGTAGTAAAGAATTATCTAAATAATCATACTAAACAAGATAATATAAAAAACATAACGCCAATTCTTACCGAAATGCGGATGATTAAATCTTCTCAAGAATTACAAATGGCGCGTCATGCTGGGCAGGTTGCAAATGCAATGATGGAAGCGGGTAGGGCTAATATTGCTGATAATGTTCCAGAGTTTGAGGTTGCGATTGCAACTTCCCAAGCTGGTACTCGTAAAGCTGCAGAGCTTTTAAAATCACATTATAATGATAAGGATATGTCTCCAAATACTCATTTTTTACAAATAATGGCTTCGGGAGAAGCTATCATTAAGACACACCATCGCGCATCTACCAGAATTATGCGTAACGGAGAGCCAGTATTTTTATGTTTCTGTGGAATGACAAACTTTCACCGATTTAAATTAGGTTTTGACAGAACCTTTTGGATTAAAAATATTGGAGATAAATCGCAAGAAGCCGTATATGAAGTTGCTGTTGCCAGTCAAAAGGCAGCATTAGATGCTCTAAAGCCAGGTGTAACTGCTGAAAGCATTCATGCTGAGTATGCTGAAGTAATTCAGGGAGCTGGATATGAGTATCCATTTCGCTGTGGCCGGGCTACCGGTTTTAGTTTCTTGGAGTCACCACAATTAGTTACTGGCGATAAAACAATTATTCAACCTGGAATGGTGTTAGCAATTGATGGCTCAGTTTCAACTGAGACATTTAGAGCTCAAGTGGGTGACAGTGTTATAATCACTGAAGATGGTTATGAACTTTTAACAAATCACCCAAAAGCTTTGTCAGATATTATTTTATAGCAATACAAATATTCAGAATAATAAAATACTCATAATAAAACTCAAATTTTTATAATGTTAAATATAAATATATTTATCTATTTTTTTAATAATAACTTTAATTATTGAAGGTTACTACAGCTCCAGCCAGCACAAAAACAAGAGCAACTCGCGAAAGTGATGTTATTGGTTTCATAAAATTTGCATTTGGTGGGGTTTTGTTTTTTGAGGATTTATAAATATGTAAGTTGGCTAATATTGATAGAATTAATAATGCGGATGCGCCAGTTAGTTTAATAATAAAAGCTGTTCCTAGATCTGCGCCAGGATAAATTACGCCAACTAGCCTTAATCCGCTAAGCCATAATACGACGAGAGATCCAAGTCCTAGAAACCCAAGTATTTGCATTGACCGGCCAACAAGTGGCGACGGAGCTTGCTTAGCTTTTGCATGAACTGATTGAATGACTGCTCCACCAACTCCAACACCGCCTGCAATAAAAATTGCTAAAAAATGTAAAAATTTTAATGTGTATATTTCCATAAAATCCTCATAATATAATGTGAAATATATTCTTAAAGATAAGAATAATTCACTGATTACTTTAATTTATTAAGTGTTTTATAACTTTATTATTTGAAAAATAATAGCTGTCTATTCTTAAACCATCATCATATTCTAAACCATCAATAATATATTGTTATTAATTACCATATCAAAATTTCCAAAGCTATAATTTGCTTTGCGTATAAACTTTAATTATTTTATGAAAAAATACTGTATAATTTAGATGGTAAAATTATGTATTCAGTACTCGCTCTCACAATCGCTATCGAGTAGAATATTATAGGAATAGTTTTTAAGATAAGGATAAAAAAATATGAAACTTGAATTTCATCATATTAATTTTGTGTCTGAAAATGTTGATCGCCTCCATACTTTTTATACTAATATTTTAGGTTTAAATGATATGCCAGTTGAGATGTTTCCAAGGCCTAATGAAACAAAAAATAGTGGTTATAGTGGAAAAATTAAATTTGCCACTGATGGCCAGATGCAGATGCACCTTGCTGAGCGTAATTTAGCAGTAGGATTTAAACATGGTGAGGTCATTAATCCTGTTGAAAGAGGCCATATTGCGTTTAAAACTGATGATATTGAAGCTTTTAAATTAATATTAGAAAAACATGATATACTTTATTCTGACTATGGAACTGCATTTGCTGAAGAGTGGCATCAAGTATTTTTTCATGATCCAGAGGGCAACATAATTGAGGTCCACCAATCAGTACTTAAAAGTTGATCCTTGTCATTACATAAGGCTTAATATTTTAAGGAGTTATTCGATTAATTGAATTAAATAATTCGCAATCATCAAATCAAGATGAGCGCCACCACCGTTTTTAAATATAGTAATTTCACTCTCTGAGCCTCTTGCAGTTTGCCCTAAACTGATTAAATCGTAAAAATCACCTTTTATATCTTTTTCATCAATAACACCGGCTGCAATAGGGATCATTAATTCACCTATATGATTTATAGTCGTATCCCGACTGTCGACGTAAATTGTTCCTGAAGTAATAAGATCGTCATCCACTTCTCGCATGTCAGCTGTGAATGCGCCAATTAGATCTATGTGTGTACCAGGGCTTACCCAGTCACCCATCAAAATAGGTTCATGCGCCATTGTTGCCGTGCTTATTATATCTGCTTTTGAAGCAAATATTTCTAAATCATTTGCTGTAATTAATTCGAATTGAGTGTGGCCAATTTTATCAACTAAACTTTTCGCTTGCTCAGGTCTTCGTGCCCAAATTGCTATTTGCTCTATTTCTGGAAAGGTTGATGAGTAAGCACGTACAAGGCTTTCTGCAACTGTTCCTGCACCTAAGATTAGCAATCGTTTACTTTTAGGACGTGCCAACAATTGTGCACCCAAGATTGAGTCACTTGCCGTTTTGACTTCTGTTATCAAACGGCTGTCTATAATTGCCTTTAATTCCCCACTTTTGGGTTCATAAACCATCATAGCTCCTTGGACAGTTGGTAAACCTCTCTTGGGATTATCTGCTATTACTGTGACTGCCTTAACGCCGTAACCTAATCCTTCGATGTATGCTGCTCTGTTTAAAAGTATAGCTGTTTTAGGTCCTAAAAAAATATCTGCAATTTCTGCCTTTGGAAAAAAATGCCCTTCACGTAATGCATCAACAGCTTTCTGCCATGATAATAAATTTATAGTATCATCATATCCTATATGAATTGTTGCCATTTTTGCTTCCACTCTATCATTTTAAAAAATGTGACGTTTGTACTCAATGCAGTCAAGGTTAAATAAAATCATAATATATTAAAGGTAATTAAAGAATTGAGCCTTTGTAATTGCGTAGCAACATAAATAATTGTTAAAATTATGTGTAATAATCTTTTAAAATAGAAGCATTTATTATTTAATGCTTTTAAATTGTCTAAACCTTAAAATATTAATTAATAACAATTCAATTATCAGTGAGTTTTATAAATGCGTACTTCAAAAGTTATACATGTTGTTTCATGCCATGCAGAAGGTGAAGTAGGTGACGTTATTATTGGAGGGGTAACTCCACCTCCAGGAAGCACTATTTGGGAACAGCGAAAGTGGATTTCTGAAGATAATAATTTGCGAAATTTTATTTTAAATGAGCCGCGAGGTGGTGTATTTAGACATGTTAATCTACTGGTTCCCCCTAAAAATCCAAAGGCTGACGCCGCATTTATTATAATGGAGCCAGAGGATACTCCACCAATGTCTGGTTCCAATTCAATTTGTGTATCTACAGTCTTACTTGATACTGGAATTATTCCAATGCACGAGCCAATTACCGAAATGGTATTAGAAGCTCCTGGAGGTCTTATCAATGTACGGGCTCACTGTTCAGATGGCAAAGCACAACGTATTGAAATTGAAAACCTTTCATCTTTTGCTGGACTATTAGATGCATCCATAGAAGTTGATGGCTTTGGTACTCTTATTGTAGATACAGCTTTTGGGGGTGACAGTTTTGTCGTGGTTGACCCAATTTTATTAGGAATGTCTCTTGTTCCAGATGAAGCAAGGGATTTAGCAGAACTTGGTGTAAAAATTACTAACGCAGCAAATGAACAACTAGATTTCAAACATCCTCTTCAACCAGATTGGCATCATCATTCATTTTGCCTATTTGCAGGTGAGCTGAATAAAGATGAGTTAGGGCTTCGCGCAAAGTCCGTAGTAGCTATTAAACCAGGTAAGCTTGATCGCTCCCCAACGGGCACAGCAGTTTCAGCGCGAATGGCTTTACTTCATGCTCGCGGAGAGATGAGGAATGGGGAACAGTTAACGGGTGTTTCTATCATTGGCTCAGAATTTTATGGTAAAATTATTGGAACGACACAAGTAGGACACATTCCAGCCATTAGACCTCAAATCAGTGGCAGAGGGTGGATAACTGGAACTCATCAACATATGCTTGATCCAAGCGATCCTTGGCCAGAAGGTTACCGGGTTTCTGATACTTGGCCTTGCTATAAATAATGTAAACATAAGTCATAAAATTAATGCTTATATTTACAATATTATATTTATTAAGACATTACTAAGTCGCCCGCATTTGATTACGGGCGGTTTAGTTATTTTTTTCTACGTTTAAGAACAGCATTTTTACCCCTGGCTGCTTTTGTTTTATCAGACTTTGGACGATCAGACTTAGGTTTTTCCAATTTTGATCGCTCGTTACTAGGTTTCTCTGATCGGGGTTTGTCATCTTTTGGATTAGGTCGTGCACGACTTTTTAGTTTAGATTGTTTCCCACCATCTTTTGACCATGTTGGTTTGCCTTTGTTACGATCAATGGGCTTGGCAGCTTTTTTATCTCTAGCTTGTAGTGCTACAACACCACCTTCAGGTCGCGTTTCGGGATTTTTATTTGGATTTGGTTCTGAGCGGCGCTTACGTGGTTCATCGTCCCATGGGTCACGATCATTTCTACTTGTGTCGCTATCCCATTTTTTCTTTGATTTAAAAGGTGTCCCGCTTTTATCTGAACGATCAAATTTTTCACGAGGAGATGCTTTGATGTTTGGGGCCTTGTTCAATTGCTTAAGCCAAGCACCCGGCTCTATCTCTTTGTTTGATCCAATAGCTTTTAGAAAACCATCAACACTGGACTTTAGAATTTCAACAAAGGTTTCAGTGTCTTGGATACGGATTGCACCAATATCATCTCGAGAAAGGTTGCCCGCTTTACAGACCATTGGCAACATGCGGCGTGGATTTGCATCTGCTTCACGACCACCACTTATGGAAAACCAAACTGTTGGTCCAAATTCACCACGTGGCTTTGGTGCGCCTTGTGCACCTGAGGGCGCTAACTCTTCAGGGGCTGATTGATTTTCGACGTATACACGAAAAAAAGCAGTTGCTAATTGTTCAGCACTAAAGGTTTCCATTAGTTTATCAATACTTCCACGTTCAGCAGGTGAAGGTAAAGTTGCCCAAGTGCTGTCTGAGAGTAAGCGTTCCTGGTCTTTTTCGATTATCTGTTGTGCAGAAGGAGCATCTTGCCATGTTGCTGTTACTTTGCCCATTTGCAATAATCGCTCTGCTTTTTTACGGAAGCGGCTCGGAACTATCATTGCTGAAACACCTTGGCGGCCTGCGCGGCCTGTACGACCTGATCGGTGCAACATGGTCTCATGGTTTTGTGGTAGTTCAGCATGAACTACTAAATCAAGATTTGGCAAATCAATGCCTCGAGCAGCAACATCGGTGGCAACACATACTCGTGCTCTACCATCACGCATTGCTTGTAATGCATGTGTGCGCTCAGATTGCGATAATTCGCCAGAGAGGGCTACGACAGAAAACCCACGGTTTGATAAACGTGCAGTTAAGCGGTTAACCATGGCACGAGTATTGCAAAATACGAGAGCATTAGGAGCTTCATAGTATCGAAGTGCATTGATGATTGCATTCTCACCATCACGTGGAGATACATTCATAGCAATATAGCTAATGTCAGCATGCTGTGTAGATTCTGAAACTGTAGTAATACGGATGGCATCTTTTTGGTAACTTTTTGCTAAATTAGCAATTGATCGAGGTACCGTTGCAGAAAACATTAAAGTTCGACGTGTTTCTGGAGCTTGAGATAAAATGAATTCTAAGTCTTCACGAAAGCCTAAATCTAGCATTTCATCAGCTTCATCTAAAATTACTGCTTTAACTTGAGATAAGTCTATTGATCCACGTTGAATATGATCTCGTAATCGGCCTGGTGTTGCAACAACAATGTGGGAACCACGATCTAATGAACGGCGCTCATCTCGCATATCCATGCCACCTACGCATGAGGCCATAGTTGCACCGGCTATTGCATAGAGCCAGGTTAATTCACGCTTAACTTGCATGGCCAATTCGCGAGTAGGAGCAATAACAAGTGCTAATGGAGCACCCGGACGATCAAATTTTCCCGTATCATTTAATATGGTCGGCGCAATGGCTAAGCCAAAACCAACGGTTTTACCTGAACCTGTTTGAGCTGAGACCAATAAGTCAGAAGCTTCAAGTTCTGGTTTATTTACTTCCTCTTGTACGGGCGTTAGTGTTTCATAGCCTTGTTTTGCCAAGGCATCAGCAAGTGTTTTTATCACAATTTTAATTTCTTATCAGGGCTGGGCTCCATGGCAAATACCAGTGGGAAGAACGCAGCAGGTTATCATTCATGCTTGGCGAACCCCAAATGCCGCCAATAGGCAAGAATGCAATAACCCAAAAACTGCATCACAACGCCTTTGAGGGCGCGATAGGGGGTATTGATGGGAATGTATAGGGTTAAACGCATACTAGGAATAAAACCTTTGTTCTTGTGTTTCATTTTAAGAAACGAGATACCGTTGGTACCTTAATTTTTTTCATATTTTTGGATTTTACTATGTTTGAATTATATGTCACAGCTTTTATAACTCTATTCTTGGTAATTGACCCGGTTGGATTAATGCCAATGTTTGTCTCTTTGACACAAGATAATAGTCAAAACCGTACTAAAATTGCAGTTCGATCTTGTATGGTAGCTGTTGGTATTTTGTTGCTATTTGGAGCTTTTGGTGAAAAATTACTAAGCTTTATTGGAATTGGAATGCCTGCATTTAGAATTTCAGGTGGATTATTACTATTTTTAACAGCCGTCGAAATGTTATTTAATAAGCGTAGTCAGCGTCGTGAAGAGCAATCTGAAACAGAGATGCATGATGATCCATCTGTTTTCCCTCTGGCAACACCACTAATTGCGGGGCCGGGATCGATGGCTTCTATGATCCTTCTTGCGGGTGATGCGGTTGCGGGCTTTACTTCTACATTGGTTCTTATGGCAGCTATGATAAGTGTCGTTGGCTTAACTTTTATATTCTTTATGTTAGGTGGCACGTTTGAGCGCTTATTAGGCAAAACCGGTATTAATGTAATTACACGCTTAATGGGAATGTTATTAGCGGCTCTGTCTGTTCAGTTTGTGGTGGATGGTTTGAATGGCTTAGGTGTCATAGGTTAAAGCAAATTATGAAGTTTTTACTAAATACTATTTTATGAAGTAACAGTTTTCATTATACATCCAACTACAAAAGCTGGATGTCCAATTCATAATAGCGATATTGATGTAAATGCTACAGAAATACTTTTTATCTGATAGAAGCTTTTTTTCAACTCATGCTTAAGTAGATATTATACTTTTCCCTCAAGGTTTTGTCTAAGATTGAGTCAAAGGCTACTTCAGATGGCTTTGAAAGAATATCTTCTTTGATTTTGGTAGCTTTTTGTATCAAGTTTGGTTTGCTGTTTTCTACCCATTCTTTTGGACTGGTTCGATCTCCAAGGCGTGGATAGACGTGATCTGATTGCATTCGGCCCAATGTTTGGTCAGTACCTAAATAATGCCCTGGACCATTTAAGCAAACATCAGCAATTTGATCTAATGCTAATGTTTCGTCATTAACTTCAATTCCACGCACGCAGCGCATAGATTGACCAATTAAATCGTCCCCAAGAATTAAAGATTCATGACAAAACCCTAATAGAGATGCATGCATCCCCGCAGCTTCATAAACCATATTAAGTCCTGATAGGCCTGCCATTACACTTGAACACATCTGCTCCCAACCCGCTTGCATGTCTGGCATCTTTGAATCTGAAGCTCCTGCTGCCGCTCCTCCTGGTATCCCATAAAATTTATGCATTTGTGAACATCCAGCAGTCAAAAGAGCCTGTTCACCAGACCCAACACTCATTGACCCAGTTCTTAAGTCCAAACCAAAGGGCCAAGTGCCAAATATAGCTGGATGGCCAGGAACCATGGCATTTACGTAGACTATTCCCGCTAAACACTCTGCAACTGCTTGTGCTATAGCTCCTGCAATAGTGGAGGGTGCTGTTGCACCTGCCATACCAGCGGAAAGTAAAAGTACAGGCATTCCACCACGAATACATGCTTCCATTACTTCACAAGCTTCAGTTGCAAATTTCATTGGTGGAACTACGAAACAATT
>Ga0115004_10000679_pt1 | contig 26427 bp, 19 predicted proteins | sample ArcticOcean_MG_C_10_FD_88737 | JGI IMG/M metagenome (GOLD analysis project Ga0115004, IMG submission 88737) | Marine microbial communities from western Arctic Ocean - ArcticOcean_MG_CB11_90 | ecosystem: Environmental > Aquatic > Marine > Oceanic | place: Arctic Ocean: Canada Basin | collected... | reverse complement strand
ATGAAACCTGCTTAAGCCAAGGGGTTAAACCTATCTTAGGGGCGGAAATAGTTGTCAGCTGCAGTGCAACCGGTCTAAGCGGACGCATTGTTGTTTTGGCGAGAAACCTGGCCGGTTACTCGAATCTTATTGCGTTAATTTCTGCCGGTTATACTTCTGCCGAGCAGCGCGGAGTGATTTCTGAAGAAGATGTTTTTGCGCGCAAAGAAGGGCTCATTGTTCTTGCAGGTGGCGTTGGCGGACACCTTTGGGGCGAACTAGCTAATGATGATCAAGGCCCAGCGCTGCATCGCGCACGTGTGTGGCAGCAAGAGTTCGCAGAAGATTACTTTCTTGAAATTACCCGCACTGGGCGCGAGAACGAGGAAGAAATGTTAAGGCGCACGTTGTCTATAGCGTCTCAGCTAGAGATCGGAGTTGTTGCCTCAAATGATGTTTGCTTTACCGCGGCAGAAGATTTTGAAGCCCATGAAACTAGAGTTTGCATTCATCAGGGTCGCGCTTTAGATGACCCGCGACGCAAACGTCAGCATAGCCCGCAACAGTACCTGCGCAGCGATTTGGAGATGGCCGCGCTCTTCGCGGATATTCCTTCGGCACTACAAAACACGGTAGAGATCGCTAAGCGCTGCAACGTGGAAGTGCCACTAGGCACCTACTATTTGCCCGATTACCCCATACCCAATGGCCTTAGCCCCGAAGCCTATATCCAACAAGTTTCCGAGCAAGGCCTGGCACGCAGGCTTGCCAAGACCGGTCCACTGAATGGCTTTAGTGCGCAAGACTATAGTGACCGCTTAGACTTTGAGCTTGGCGTGATAAACCAAATGGGTTTCGCAGGCTATTTTTTGATTGTGATGGAGTTTATTGCTTGGGCTAAGAGTAATGGTATTCCAGTTGGGCCAGGTCGTGGCTCGGGTGCAGGGTCCTTGGTTGCCTATGTCCTAGATATTACTGACCTTGATCCCCTTGAATACGACCTGCTGTTCGAGCGGTTCCTCAACCCAGAGCGGGTTTCAATGCCCGATTTCGACGTCGATTTTTGTATGGAAGGCCGAGATAAGGTTATTCAGCACGTCAGCGAAATGTACGGTGTTGAGTCTGTTAGCCAAATTATTACCTTCGGCACCATGGCCGCGAAAGCAGTGGTTCGAGATGTTGCCAGGGTTCAGGGTAAGCCCTATGGGTTGGCGGATAAGTTGTCCAAACTGATTCCCTTCGAAGTTGGCATGACCCTGACCAAGGCCATGGCAGAAAGTGCAGAAATGAAGGAGTTCGTTGAGAGCACCGAAGAAGCCAGCGAAATTATGGACATGGCTTTCAAGCTTGAAGGCATTGTCCGAAATGTCGGTCGCCATGCTGGGGGCGTAGTGATAGCACCTTCGGCGCTGACTGATTTTGTACCCCTATACACAGAAGAATCCGGTACTGGCCTAGTTTCCCAATTCGATAAAGATGATGTTGAGCGGGCAGGGTTGGTTAAATTCGATTTCCTGGGTCTGAAGACGCTGACCATTATCGACTGGGCGGTCAAATCCATTAATAAACATCGCCAAACTCTAGGCGAAGAACCCATTCAAATTGACAGCATTTCGCTGGATGACCGCGCCACGTTTGAGCAACTTCGACGTGGTGACACTACTGGCATATTCCAGTTGGAATCGCGCGGTATGAAGGATTTGATCCGCCGTCTATTGCCAGAGAACATTGACGACATTATCGCCTTGGTTGCGCTATTCCGCCCTGGTCCATTGGAGTCGGGTGCGGTAGACGACTATATAAACCGTAAGCACGGTAGAGAACCGGTGACGTATCCACACCCGAGTTTGCAGCCTGTACTTGAATCTACCTACGGGGTAGTCCTTTACCAAGAGCAGGTAATGCAAATTGCTCAAGTATTGGCTGGCTTCTCTCTTGGTCAGGCCGACCTTTTACGCCGCGCTATGGGTAAGAAGAAAGCTTCAGAAATGGCTAAGGTGCGCGAGCAGTTTCTTACTGGCACCGCGGCCAACGACATTTCGAGTAAGTTAGCCAACGAAATTTTCGACTTAATGGAAAAATTCGCCGGCTATGCCTTCAATAAATCGCACTCCGCTACATATGCATTGGTTAGTTTTCAAACAGCATGGCTGAAGTCCTGTTATCCGGCGCAGTTTATGGCGGCTAACTTATCCGCAGATATGCAGAGTATTGACCGAGTTGTCATTGTTGTTGATGAAATTCGACGCATGAAGCTGGCACTGCTGCCGCCAGGCGTCAATATCAGTGAGTTTCGTTTCTCTGTACAAGGCGAGGCGGTTGTTTATGGTCTGGGTGCAGTGCGCGGAGTTGGCGAAGGGCCGGTATCGGCAATTGTCGAAGCCCGGGCACATGGCGCTTTTATAGACCTAGCAGACTTTTGCCGTCGCGTGGACAGTAAGAAGGCCAACAAGCGAGTGCTTTTAGCGTTGATCAGCTCTGGTGCAATGGATGAGTTTGCCATTGATGGCGAAAACTTAAACCAAACTCGCGCGAGACTTTTAGCAACACTACCTCAGGCCATACAAGGGGCCGAGCAGGTGGCACGAAACCAGGCTGTGGGCATTACCGATCTATTTGGTGGCATTGAAAGTCAGGCACCTGCAGAAGATTGTGAAGTGCAAAGTAAGGTCAAACCACTGACTACATTGGAGCGGTTGAAAGGTGAGAAAGATACCTTAGGGCTGTTTTTGACTGGGCACCCCATAGAGAGTTACGAAAAAGAACTAGGCTATTTTTGTCGCAGTAAAATCAAAGAGCTGAGGGTTAGCAAAAATACCCAATGGGTGGCGGGTATGGTTATCAGTAATCGCGTGATGAAAAATAAGCGCGGTTCATCTATGGGCTTTTTGGTCCTTGATGACCGCAGTGCTCGACTCGAAGTGTCGTTGTTTTCTGATGCTTTTCAAAATTATGGTCATAAAGTAGCCAAAGACGAATTGTTGGTCATTGAGGGCGAAATTCAAAGTGACGAGTACAATGGCGGTATCTCATTACGCGCAAGCCAAGTGTTGACTATGGATGAGGCGCGGCAAAAATTCAGTCGCGGGCTGGCGCTAGATTTCACTTCATCTCAACTGCCAGATAATTTTAATAAAAAATTGAAAGAAATTTTACAACCCTATCAAGTGCCAGGTGCAACTTGTCCTATAGCGATTTTGTATAAGGCCGAAGAAGCAGAAGGTAAAATCAGCTTGGGTCCAGAATGGCATGTGAAAGTCAGCCAGCAACTGTTGTTTGATTTAGAAGAACATTTTGGTGATGAAAAAGTCACCCTACATTATGCGAAAGGGCGCAATGTTTGAAACTCAGCTGGCTCAGGTTGTACTCGCGCAACCGGCGCCAAAGCGTTATTTGGTAGCCCTCAGCGGTGGCGTTGATTCAATTGCGCTACTCCATGGCTTAGTGCGTATTTTGCCAGCTCAGGCTAATGTTGTTGCGCTCCATGGTAATCATCAAATCTCCAGCGAATCTTCAACCTGGGCAGCCCATTGTGCGGCCCAATGCCAAAGTTTGGCAGTCGACTTTGTCTGTGAAGAGTTGGTGTTGGCACCACAGGGGAATTTGGAGGCCGCTGCGCGGGAGGCGCGCTATGCTTTTTTTGCTCGCCATATGCAGGCCAGAGATCTGTTGCTGCTCGGCCATCACGCTCAAGATCAATTAGAAACGCTATTCTTGCGTCTATTTCAGGGCCGCGGCCTAATCTCTATGCGTCAACAAGGAGCGCTGGGGGAGGGGCAGTTCCTGCGTCCGTTATTGAACTGCTCGCGATCTGAACTAGTTGCCTATGCGCAAAGCATTGATGCAAGTTGGATAGAAGACCCCTCCAATGCGGATATTCGTTTTGACCGCAATTTTCTGCGGCATCAAATCATTCCTAAGTTCATCCCAATGCTGCAAAAACGCTGGCCGGGTGTGACCCAGGCTATATTACGGGTTGCTGCCAATGCTCAGGCTCAGAACACGTTACTGCAGAATCTAATAGAACCTTTTGCTGATGAGGTGCCGCTCAATCAATTGCCCAGTGACCGCGCTAGCCGGCTCCTTTGGCTGCGTACCTATCTAGCTCTGCGTGGGCATCATGAGATTAGTGATCGCGGGTTGTCAGAATGGCTTCGGCAGGCAGAATGCGCCGAGCAGTCTGAATTGGTGCTCGGTGAGGTTAACTTCCTGCGCAGTTGGCGGGGCAGTCTTTATTACGTTAAACGACAGCAACAGACCGCTTTTTCTGGCACCTTGCTGGCATTAGGTGAGCGCGTGTCTGGTGGTTTTGGTTCCTTAGAGTTGGCTCCCTGTGACTCAGCTTTATCCGATGCCTTTGTTTATTCGGGGCCGGTAGAGATTGTCTGCCGCAATAACCTAGAGAACCTTTCGCTCAGCCGAAGTTTTGGTTCAGCATCGCTAAAAATGCTCTTTCAGCAGGGCAATATTCCACCCTGGTGCAGAGAAGAATATCCTTTGATTATGCAATCTGGGGAACTTTTGGCTGTCCCGGGCATTGCCAGTCGAGACAAAGGTCAAGACACTTCTGCCCACGCACATTCCAGTGTCTGGTGTCGAGGCATTTTGCGTAACTGAGCGCATTTAATCAGAGTTTTCTGAAAATGCTCCGATTAGCTGAAAATAGTGCCATTAAAGTATCAATCTGATTGAGCTTAACCCATCCCTCTGTTAACTTTCGCTTCCATCTTGCCTAGCTTCATGTGAATCGATTTCCGGTTGCAAATCATGTAATAGGGCAGATTAGATGGAGTTAAATGACGCGATATATTTTTGTTACCGGCGGTGTAGTGTCTTCCTTAGGGAAGGGTATTCTGACATCTTCACTTGCTGCTCAGTTAGAGGCTCGTAGCCTCAATATCAACGTCCTAAAAATGGACCCCTACATTAATGTTGATCCAGGCACTATGAGTCCTGTGCAACATGGTGAGGTGTTCGTGACGAGGGATGGTGCTGAGACTGACTTAGACCTTGGTAACTACGAACGATTTTCTAAAGTTCGCATGACGCGAAACAATAACTTCACCACTGGCAGCGTCTACGCCGAAGTTATTCGTAAAGAACGCCGCGGCGATTACTTGGGTGGCACTGTTCAGGTCATTCCCCACATCACAGACGAAATTAAACGTCGTACTCGGCTTGCTGCTGAGGGCGTAGATATTCTGATCGTCGAAGTGGGTGGTACTGTGGGTGATATTGAGTCTCAGCCCTTCCTTGAGGCTATCCGACAATTACGTATGGAAGTAGGGCGTAATCGGGCGCTGTTTATTCACTTAACTTACGTCCCCTATTTGAGTAAAGCCGGCGAAATCAAAACTAAGCCGACTCAGCACTCTGTTAAAGAAATGCGCTCTATTGGCTTACAGCCCGATATTTTGGTTTGTCGATCCGAAAAAGATATTCCAAAATCCCAGCGCGATAAGATTGCCCTGTTCACTAGTGTGGAAGAACGCGCAGTGATTTCTATGATCGATGTGGACACTATTTATCGTGGCCCGTTGGAGTTACATAACCAAGGCCTTGATACCTATGTTACAGAGCAGCTCGAGCTAGATTGTCCGCCGGCAGATTTGAGTGATTGGCAGGATGTAGTTGACGCTCAACTTAATCCAAAACATAAAGTACGCATTGCCTTTGTAGGCAAATATCTTGAACTACTCGATGCTTATAAATCGCTTATTGAGGCCATCAAGCACGCTGGAATTCAAACCCTCACCGAGGTCGATATCGACTTTATTGATGCAGAGCACTTAGAGGCCCAGGGCACTGATTTGCTAGAGGGCGTGGCCGGTATTTTAGTGCCAGGTGGTTTTGGCGGGCGGGGCTTTGAAGGCAAAATTTTGGCCGCAGGCTACGCTAGAAAAAATGGTGTGCCTTACTTAGGTATTTGCTACGGGCTGCATGCGGCAGTGATCGACATTGCGCGAAATTGTGCCGGGTTGCCCCAAGCGCACAGCACCGAGGTGATGCAAGACACCCCGGACCCAGTTATAGCGCTCATTACCGAGTGGACGAATAGCGAAGGGCAAGTTGAGCTGCGTGATTCCGCCAGTGATTTGGGTGGCACCATGCGACTTGGTGAGCAAGTTTGCATCCTCAATCAAGGCACCTTAGCCGAGCGCGTCTATGGAGATACGGTGGTTAGAGAGCGCCATAGACACCGCTATGAAGTGAACAATCGTTATGTTGATCAACTTATAGACAGTGGCATGATTGTTGGCGGTCGTTCGGAAGACGGAGAATTGGTAGAGATGTTGGAACTGGCGGGTCATCCATGGTTCTTGGCTTGCCAATTTCACCCAGAATTTACCTCCTCACCAAGAACAGGGCACCCTTTGTTCTCTGGGTTTATTGGCGCTGGATTAGCTTACGCTGATGGTACTTTAAAATAGCCAAAGTACCTGGGCGTAATTGGTTACTACATTCATTTTGGATTGAATTTTTATGCAACTAGAAAATTTTGAAGTCGGTGGTGATAACCCTCTGTTTGTTATCGCTGGTCCCTGTGTCATAGAGTCCGAAACTTTGATTATGGAAACTGCTACAACGCTGAAAGAACTGGGTGAAAAAGTAGGCGTTTCACTGATCTTTAAAAGCTCTTTTGATAAGGCCAATCGTTCTTCGATGGACAGCTATCGCGGCCCCGGAATTGAAGAAGGTCTGCGTATTCTGGAGCGGGTAAAAACTGAGCTTGGGATGCCTGTGCTGACTGACGTACACGAAGACACACCTTTAGATGAGGTTGCCAGCGTGGTGGACGTCATGCAAACCCCAGCGTTTTTATGTCGCCAAACCAACTTTATTCTTAATGTCTGCGCCCAAGGTAAGCCAGTGAACGTTAAGAAAGGCCAATTTTTGGCGCCATTAGATATGTTGCAGGTTGCCAATAAGGCAAAGTCTACGGGTAATAAGCAGATTATGGTTTGTGAGCGCGGTGCCAGTTTCGGTTACAACAATTTGGTCTCGGATATGCGCTCGCTGGCATTAATGCGACAAACAGGTTGCCCAGTTGTATATGACGCAACCCACTCAGTACAAATGCCCGGCGGCCAAGGTTCGGTTTCCGGTGGGCAAAGAGAAATGGTGCCGGTGCTCGCTCGAGCGGCAGTAGCAGCAGGCATCTCAGGACTATTTATGGAGTGCCACCCCAACCCCGCTGAGGCCATGTCTGACGGACCAAACTCTTGGCCCTTACACATGGTCGGAGATTTATTGTCACAACTTATGGCCATTGATGCAGTGGTAAAAGGGCAGCCTCGATTGGAAGATCAGGTTACTAAGTCTTAGATCTCCATTGAGATACTAAAAGTTACGTAGGTTAGGAAAAAAAGGATTAGCAGGGCATGACGAAGATCGTAGACATTCACGCGCGGGAAATTTTGGACTCAAGAGGTAATCCAACGGTTGAAGCGCTGGTCACTACCGAGGATGGTTTTCAAGGTTTGGCGGCGGCGCCCTCCGGCGCATCCACTGGCAGCCGAGAAGCACTAGAACTGCGTGACGGTGACCAGTCGCGTTATCTGGGCAAAGGTGTGCAGCAAGCCGTTGCGTATATTGATGGTGAAATACGTGACGCTCTTATGGGTAGAGACAGCTCTGACCAAAAGCTCATAGACGACCTTTTACTGCAATTAGATGGTACCGACAATAAGGCACGCTTGGGCGCCAATGGCATGCTTGCGGTTTCTCTTGCTGCCTGTAAGGCCGCTGCTGCGAATACTGGGCAGCCCCTTTACCGACACATTAACCAGCTTTGCGGCGGCGTCAAAATGCAGATGCCAGTGCCCATGATGAATATTCTTAATGGTGGCGAGCACGCTGACAACAATGTTGATATCCAAGAATTTATGATTCAACCGGTAGGCATGACCAATTTCCGCGATGCTCTGCGTTGTGGGGTAGAAATTTTTCATCATCTAATAGCTGTTTTACAGGGTATGGGACTGTCCACATCTGTCGGCGATGAAGGTGGCTTCGCGCCGAACTTAGAATCCAACGCACAGGCCTTGGATGTCATTGCTCAGGCGGTTGAGCGTGCAGGTTATCAATTGGGAACTGACGTTACGTTAGCGCTTGATTGTGCGGCATCTGAGTTTTTTGTAGATGGTAAATATGATCTGAAAGGAGAAGGCCAAGCCTATGATCCTGCTGGTTTTGTTGAGTATTTAGCCGACCTTTGTGCAAAGCATCCTATTGTCTCGGTTGAAGATGGTATGGACGAAAGCGACTGGTCCGGCTGGGCCCAATTGACTCAGCGCTTGGGCGACAAAGTACAGCTTGTGGGCGATGATTTATTCGTTACCAACACGCGTATTTTACAACGCGGCATAGACGAGAATATCGCCAATTCCATTCTCATTAAATTCAATCAAATTGGTACATTAACTGAAACCCTAGATGCAATTGCTATGGCCAAAGCGGCAGGCTACACCAATGTCATTTCTCATCGCTCTGGTGAAACTGAAGATACGACTATTGCAGATTTGGCAGTTGGCACCGGTGCGGGTCAAATAAAGACAGGGTCTTTATGCCGTTCGGACAGAGTTGCCAAGTACAATCAGTTGTTACGCATTGAGGCAGACTTAGGCGCCGCCGCTACCTATCCGGGGCGCAGTGCCATACGTGCTAAATAGACTTGATAAATGGCGTTTGTTAGTGAAACTGGGTAAAGGATAATTTTCCTAGGCTTGGTCTACAATGAATGAATGGGAAGTGGCCTCTTAAAGCTAGCGGTACGAAAATGAAGATATTGATCTCAATTTTGGTTATCACATTGTTTGCTTTGCAATATCAAATATTTTTTGGTCAAAGCGGCTATTTTGCGAAAAAAGTCCTCGCCCAGCAGTTACAAGAACAACAGCAGCGATTCGAACAATTACAACAAAGAAATCTTAAGATGACAGCTGAGGTAATAGCACTTAGAGCTAATCCAGCGGCCTTTGAGGCCCGAGCAAGAAGCGAATTAGGTTTGGTCAAGGAGGGGGAAGTTTTCTACCTCGTACCCGATGCCGCAAACTGAGGTGAATGCCGCACTAGAGCCGTCGGCAAATGCTCATACCGCCAGTATCAAGACCTTTGCAGAGGATTGGCGGGTGACCGAAGTCATGGATCAGTCTTGGAGTGGCGAAGGTGAACATGCCTATGTTTATGTTGAAAAACGCGGACTGAACACGGCTCAGGTCGCTACATGGCTAGCACAACAATATGCTGTGAAAGAAATGAATATCGGTTACTGCGGCATGAAGGATAAATACGCGGTTACTCAGCAATGGTTCAGTGTGCATTCGCCCTTAGACATTAACCCAGTTGAGTTAACCTTGGCGGATCCATCTGAGGCTAACGCAGACTATGCCAAGGTGCTGCAGTCTACTCGGCATAATAAAAAACTACGCCGGGGCGAGCATGCGCTCAATCACTTTGGCATAACCCTGCGCGACTTAGATCCGTGTGCTGTTTTAGATGAATCATCTTTAGCTGCTCTTGGTTTACCTTTCGCTAACTATTTCGGCCCCCAGCGGTTTGGCATCAATAATATTGAGTCTGCTCTTAGTTGGTTGAAAAATCGCCGCAGTAGGAAAATTTCACGGGCAGCTCGAGGTTGGCATTTTTCGGTGCTGCGCAGTTTGCTGTTCAATAAAATTCTCCGCGCCAGAGTGCTGGCAGGTAACTGGCATACATTCATAGATGGTGACGCCAAAGAATTTGCTGTGCCCTCTGGGTCTTTATGGGGTCGCGGGCGTACTGCGCTGACCGCTGATGCGTTGGCGCTGGAGACTCAAGCACTGGCCGAGGATGCTTGGGTTTGCGAGGCCCTGGAGTTTGCTGGTGTGGATAGAGGCATGCGCGCGCTGAGCGTGCAGCCCAAGGATTTTAATTACACTAATTCAGCCGATGGAGCATTGGTGCTTAACTTTGCGTTGCCTCCAGGAGCGTACGCTACCGTATTGTTAGCTGAGCATTTCGATATTAAGGATAATAGTCGTTGAGTAATTTCGATTTGCAGGGCATAGGTATGACCTCACAACGTACCCGGGACCGTTTAGTGGGGCGCTTGCGTGAGCAAGGTATTATTGACGAGAAAGTTTTACAACAAATAGCTGCATTACCGCGACACATATTTATTGACGAAGCCTTAGCCCATCGGGCTTACGAAGATACAGCTTTGCCCATAGGCCATAGCCAGACTATTTCACAGCCCTTTATAGTCGCTTTGATGACCCAGTTGCTCACTGAAACACCACGTAAAACGGTTTTGGAGGTGGGCACTGGTTCTGGATATCAAACTGCGCTTTTAGCGCGACTATGTGAGCGTGTTTATAGTGTTGAAAGAATTCAGGCCCTGATGCCTAAGGCCAGAGAGCGGTTGTCGGCGTTGTCTCTTAGAAATGTTCAGCTGCGCCACGGTGATGGCTACGCGGGTTGGGCAGAGCAAGCGCCTTTTGATGGGATTATTGTTACAGCTGCGCCGCCGGTAATGCCGGAACAATTGCTTGAACAGCTGGCTATCGGCGGGCGCTTAATCGTGCCGGTAGGTGATGGCAATGAACAAGACCTGCGCGTCATTGATCGCACAGTGGACGGCTTTGATGAAAGTGTTCATGACCGCGTTAAATTTGTGCCCCTTCTCGGCGGTGTAACTCATAGATAGGGCTACTGGTATGGAACAAGACGGCAATCGCTCAGTGAGTTTTATCGGCTTGGTTTTGCGCGGTTTGGCTATGGGTATTGCGGAATTAGTGCCGGGTGTTTCTGGCGGCACCATTGCATTTATGACCGGTATTTACCTGCAATTAGTTAGGACCCTAGCTACTTTTGGCTTCGCATCCATGCAAATGCTCAGACACCCCAAACAATTTTGGCTGCATCATAATATGTCATTTTTGGCCAGTTTAGGACTGGGTATGGGCATAGGTATTGTTATCTTTGCCCAGATCATCGGCTATTCCTTGGCGCATTTCCCCCCAGTAATTTGGGCCTTTTTCTTTGGCGTAATTTGCACATCAATCCTGCATATGGCGCGGCAACGCTCGAATAGAGCCTTAGTGTTATTCGCTCTGCCAGGGCTGATATTGGGCTTAGGTTTTGTTGCACTACCTGTTGCAGACTTCTCTGGTTCGTTGCCAATGATACTGTTTGCTGGGGCATTGGCAATTTGTGCCTGGATACTGCCGGGAATCTCCGGCAGCTTTGTCTTGTTGCTGCTAGGCCTTTATGACGATGTAATTGTTGCGGTAACAGATCGTGATTTACAGGTTTTAGCGACACTGGCCTGTGGCTGCGGACTAGGGATTCTTCTTTTCGCTCGCTCTTTGGCTTGGGTTTTGGACCGCTATGCAGATCAACTTTTAGCCTTCCTAATTGGTTTTATGAGCAGTGCCTTGATCAAGTTATGGCCCTGGCAAGACCCCAACGCTGCGAGTGTTTTTTCCGCACCGCTGAGCCCAGTAGGCTACACGTCTATTGTGGGACAAAGTGCTTACACAGAATTCGCCGTCCTTGCAGGGTTACTGGGGGTATTAGCGTTATGGCTAATGACCAAATACGCCAACGACTAGTAATCGTAGTGCTTGCCCTAGGGATGCAGGTCGGCTGTGTCTCTCTCGGCACGCCTGTTGTAACGGAACGTTCTAGCGGCGCCACGCTAACGTCCTCTGGACAGTACAGGGTGAGCAAGGGCGATACGCTATACTCAATTGCTTGGCGTTTGGGGTTGGACTATAAGTCCCTCGCCAAGGTCAACGGTATAGGTAAACCCTATGTGATTTTCCCCGGACAAAAGCTGCGTCTGCGCGGTAAGCCGAGGGCGGTCAAACCAACTGTGGCAAAAACCTCTACCGCTAAAACTAAGCCCGCTCGCCAACCGACGACAAAACCAGCGGTTCGCCCAACACCGCCTAAAGCGCAAAAGCCTCAAGTGGCGAGCAAGCCGGTTACCCGTAAACCATCAACGGCGGTGGCGAAAAAGCCGACTACTGCCCAATCTCGGAATAAACCTCAGTCTACTAGGGCGTTGAGTTCAAAGTGGGCATGGCCGGTGGCACAAAAACCACTTGGCAAATTTGGCAAAGGCAGCAACGGATTAGATTACGCCATAGTGCGCCGCACCAATGTGATGTCTGCAGGGTTAGGCGAAGTTGTTTATGCGGGTAATGGTATTGCTGGGTTTGAGCGTTTGGTCATTGTAAAGCACACTGGCAATTTGCTCAGCGCCTACAGTTTCAATGGGCGGGTATTGGTTGAAGAACAGCAGCGCATAGGGTCTGGTATGCGTTTGGCAGAAATATTGCCCAGGCCCGGAGTAGGGCAAAAGTTACACTTTGAATTGCGCCGCAACGGTAACCCAATTAACCCCGGATCGGTGATCCGCTAGGGTGGAGTGTTTTAGCGTTCTAGTAGTGCCAACTTGCCTGGCTTGTTGTTCCACTCTTCTGCGTCTGCTGGCGCAGGCTTCATTTCGACGATGTTAGGCCAAATTTCTGCCAATTCGGTATTGAGCTCGAGGAAGTTAAGCTGATCTTCAGGTATTTCATCTTCTGAGAAAATGGCGTCTACCGGGCACTCAGGTTCACACAACGCGCAATCGATACATTCATCAGGGTGAATGACGAGCATGTTGGGACCTTCGTAAAAGCAATCTACAGGGCAAACTTCTACACAATCAGTGTGCTTGCACTTGATGCAATTTTCTCCAACGATGAATGTCATAAAACTGAGCCAATAATTTCGAAGCGAGGTAGTTTAGCGGATGCAACATAGCTGTCTAGCGTTGTCTGCATCCATTGCGCCTCATCTACCTAATTTTTTTTAGTTGTGTCGGCTTTGCCATGGTTTTTTTGCCCATTTGTCATTGTCGGTCTTGGCTTTTGGCAGTTAGGTCTTGGCTAAGCTGTTTTTCAGTTCATATAAAAAACTCAGAGCCTGGCGTGGCGTTAGGTCATCTATATCTGCTTCTTTGAGCTGTTCAAGGGTAGCCCTCTCTTGCAAAGAGGCTTGGTCAGAAATCTCATTTATGGATTCTTCGTCAAAGGCGTCGTCGCTGAAGGGCTCACTGGACATACTGAACAGGTCGGATTGATGCGGGTTGCTATTGCCTTGTTCAAGACTCGCCAGACGTTTTCGCGCAATGGCCAGAACTGAAGCCGGTACACCAGCGAGTTTGGCTACTTGAATGCCATAACTCTGGCTTGCTGGACCGTGTTTAACCTGATAAAGAAATACGATGTCTCCCGCGTGCTCGCGTGCGCTCAAATGTACGTTGCCAACACCCGGGTAAAGGCCCGGTAGGCCAGTCAATTCAAAGTAATGGGTGGCAAATAGCGTCAGTGACTGCGCTTTATCTGCCAAGTGAGCCGCACACGCCCAAGCCAGCGCCAGACCGTCGTAAGTACTAGTGCCACGGCCGATTTCATCAAGTAGCACCAGGCTGTTGGCCGTTGCATTGTGGAGAATATGGGCGGTCTCAGTCATTTCAACCATAAACGTGGAGCGCCCGCTGGTTAGATCATCCGCCGCACCAATACGGGTAAAAATGCGATCTATTGGACCCAAGGTGGCGCTCTGGGCTGGGATATAGCTACCTACATAAGCGAGTAGGCAAATAATTGCGGTTTGTCTCATGTAGGTGGATTTACCGCCCATATTTGGCCCAGTGACAACCAGCATTGTGCTTTGCTCGCCGAGCTCAACATTGTTTGCAATAAACGCATCTTTCGACGCTGCTTTGACTACTGGATGCCAGCCTTGATCAATATTCACACCGGTCTGTTGACTAAAGCTTGGTTGCGCAAAGTTAAGTGCATAGGCACGTTCTGCTAAACAGGCGAGCACATCGGCCTGGGCAATGGCCTCTGCTGCTTGGCGCAGGGTCGTTGAATGCTGGATTAGCTCGTTTAGCAGGTCACCGAATAACCTTCGCTCTAATTGTAAAGACTTAGACTGGCTGCGTAGTGCATCTTCCTCAAAGTCTTTGAGTGCTGGGGTGATGTAGCGTTCTGCGCTTTTCAGTGTTTGCCGGCGAATGTATTCCTCTGGAATGTCGCCCTTAGCTGCTTTTGAGGTTTCTATGTAGTAACCGTGGACACGGTTGTAGCCCACTTTGAGCGTACTGATGCCGGTGCGTTCTCGTTCAGTTTTTTCCAACTCCGCTAGCCAATTTGCAGAATGGGTGGTGAGTTTGCGCAGTTGATCGAGCTCTTCGTTATAACCTTCAGCAAAAACACCCCCTTCGCGCATGGTTACCGGTGGTTCTGCTATTATGGCGCGCTGCAATAGAGACGTTAGTTCGGAGAAGTCACCTAAGGCGTCGTGCAAAGACTGATTTAACTCAACAGCAATATCTTCGAGGACTTGGCGAATTTCTGGAAAACGCAGCAATGCATCACGCAATCTTGAGAGATCTCGTGGTGACGCTGAGCCTAAGTTTATCCGGGTGAGAATGCGCTCAAGATCGCCAATGGGCTTCAGTACGTCTCTAACAGCAATTTCTTTATGGCCGGCTAAACTGTCGGCAATCCAACTTTGACGAGCCAAGACCACGTCTAAATTTCTGCTCGGTTCGTGCAGCCATTTTTGTAACAGGCGTCCGCCCATGGCGGTCACTGTGGTGTCCATAAGACTTAGTAGCGTGTGGTCCAGGGCGCCATTACTGCGGACGTCAATCTCTAAGTTGCGTCGAGATTGAGCATCGAGGCCAATAGTTTGACCGCCTTCGACAAAGTAGATGCGTTGCAAAAAAGATAGATCTTGGCACTGGGTATTTTTGGCGTATCGCAGTGCAGCATTTGCCGCGCCAAGGCTAGGATCTGTTGTGGTCAGGCCGGTGATAGAGATGACGTCGTCATTAAAGTGTCTTTGTAATTCTGCGACCGCCTGGCCGTGATCAAAGTAACTGCCATCAACGCCAGTCGGCGTTAAGTCATGCCCCACATATTCTTGCCACTGGGCCGTAATGTCCTGAGGTAGCAATACTTCCTTTGGGCGCAATTGCCAAATGAGGTCAATGAGTTGAGATTTTGTGCTTATTTTTTGTAGTTCTAAAAGACACCCTGACAAATTCAACAAGGCTAAGCCAATACCCTCTTTGGTTGGGTTTACGGCAAGAATTGAACTATCAGTTCTAGATTCTAAGAGAGCTTCGTCGGTTAAGGTGCCGGGTGTGACGATACGTTGAACTTGCCGTTCTACCGGACCTTTGCTGGTAGCCGGGTCGCCGACCTGTTCACAAATAGCCACAGAACGTCCAAGTTTCACCAGTCGCGCCAAATAACCGTCTGCTGCATGAAAGGGCACCCCACACATTGGGATCGGCTTACCGTCGCTCTGGCCCCTGGCAGTTAAAGTAATGTCTAAAAGGTCAGCGGCGGTTTTTGCATCATCAAAAAATAATTCGTAAAAATCCCCCATACGGTAGAACAAAAGTGCGTCGGCATGGTTGGCCTTTATGCCCAGATACTGTTGCATCATAGGGGTGTGGGATTCGAGGCTAGCAATTGTTTTGGGCTCTGAGGGGGGCGCAGACATTTTGACGATAAACCTCTAAAAGTGATGAAACGTAAAGACGCAACTATACCGGTGAAGGTTCCTTTACGCAGCCATAGTATTTAATGCTTGGCAGACTATATTGCAGACTATATTGCAGAATATGTTGGTTGTGAGCGTAGGACATATCTGATTTTTATAGATTTGCTTTAAACAGGGTTGCACAGACTACTGAATGGATATACAGTACTTTGGAAGGTGCATTACGATCCACCAAATGAGGTGGTGATCCAAATTGAGAGTCGAGATTAAGAGTCGAGATTAAGAGTCGAAATTAAGAGTCGAGACTCCCAGTCGAGACAAAACAGTTGAGACAAAACAGTCGAGACGAAAAATAGAAATTAGAAACCAGCTGAGCAAGCTGGCCCAAATAGACAAAAGGAGCTCATCATGATTCAGAAGTCTAAAGAAGTAAAAACTAAAGAAGCCAACAGAAAGGAAGATAACCCCGATAAAGTGCGCGCATTAGGCGCAGCCCTTGCACAAATTGAGCGCCAGTTCGGCAAAGGTTCAATGATGCGTTTGGGTGATAAAGAGCTTGTGGCTATTCCTGCCATTTCTACTGGTTCCTTAGGCCTAGATGTCGCTTTAGGTATAGGCGGCTTACCCCAAGGTCGAGTGGTAGAAATTTACGGCCCAGAGTCCTCGGGTAAAACCACGTTAACTTTACAAGTTATCGCTGAGGCGCAAAAAGCCGGCGGTACGTGCGCATTTATTGATGCCGAACACGCTTTAGACCCAATGTATGCTCAGGCACTAGGCGTAGATACCGACGAATTGTTGGTTTCTCAGCCAGATACCGGCGAGCAAGCGCTGGAGATTTGTGACATGTTGGTGAGATCAGCGGCAGTAGATGTAGTTATTATCGACTCTGTAGCGGCGCTCACACCGAAAGCCGAAATTGAAGGCGACATGGGTGATACCCACGTTGGTTTGCAAGCCCGTTTGATGAGCCAAGCTCTGCGCAAAATGACGGGTAATATCAAGCAATCTAACACCCTGGTGATCTTTATTAACCAGATCCGTATGAAAATTGGTGTGATGTTTGGCTCTCCTGAAACCACTACTGGTGGTAACGCGCTTAAGTTCTACTCCTCAGTTCGTTTGGATATCAGACGCATTGGTGCTGTGAAAAACGGCGATGAAATAATCGGTAATGAAACTCGGGTCAAAGTCGTCAAAAACAAAGTGGCGCCTCCCTTCAGACAGACAGAATTCCAGATTTTGTACGGCCAGGGCATTCATCGTACAGGTGAAATTATTGAGCTTGGCGTGCAACAGAATCTAGTAGAAAAGTCTGGCGCTTGGTATTCCTACAATGGCGAGCGAATTGGTCAAGGGCGCAAGAACGCTTCAGAGTTCTTGGATGAGCATCCCGAGATGAAGGCAGAAATAGAAGGCCTAATTCGCGATCAGTTGATGCCAAAGCATGGCGCTAGTGCGGGTGGTGCTGAAGTAGTTATTCCCGATGCGAACCAAGAGAGCCTGAGCCAAGATTAGTTTTTCAAACAAGGCTTTTTAAACAAGGGCTTGTAAACGAGATCTTTGAAACAAACGCTTTGTTGCAAAAACTTCGTAAGAAAGCTTGATTAGACAAAGAGTAGGAAAAAGAGTAGGAAAAGAGTAGGAAAAGAGTAGGAAAAGAGACCTGTTACCACTATATGGGTAACAGGGTAGACGCAAATAAGATTGTTCGCGTCTACTTCTCGTTCACCCGGGCGGACAATAGGCTCGCCCTCAATCAAAAAACTGTAATAGTCAGCCAATTTAGTCAGCCAAATTAGCCAGCCAATGAAGCCAGCAATTTTAGTTAGCCAAAATAGCCGTCATAGTAAAAATTCCTTTAGAAGCCTTTATTGGGACACCTTACTGGCCCCACTAATAGCTGTCAGAAACTAATAGAGGCTAATAGACGCCTATGTAAGCCTATGTAAGCCTATGTAAGCCTATGGAAGCCTATGGAAGCCTATGGAAGCCTATGGAAGCCAATAGAAACGATGCAATGTTGAGTTTTAACCCCATTGTTGAGTCAGTTGCAGACAGAGTGCTTTTGGAACTTTTGGAACTTTTTTGATGTTAAACCTACCCCAGTTCTACAGTTCTACAGTTCTACAGTTGAAAGTGCGAATAAAGAGCGTCTTCAAGAAAGTTTTGTGCGCCAGTATGGCTTTGGTCGACGTTAAATGTTAACCGAGCAAGATAGAGGGCGGGTGTACAACGCAGGTATTCGGCTGCTGGCTCGTAGAGAGTACGGTGTCACCGAGATCATCCAAAAACTCAGTCAAAAGCACCCGCGGCAGTTAGTCGAGCAAGTTGTTGCTCAACTTTTAGAGCAAAATCTGGTTAGCGATAGTCGCTTCGCGGAATCTCTCTGTAATAGTCGCACCGGGCGCGGCTATGGCCCGATCTACATCTCTCAAGAACTATCAATGAAGGGCATCGCTAAAGATATTATTCAGGAGCTTATCGATAAAAACGATCCTGTTTGGTTGGAGCGAGCTATAAAGGCTGGGCGAAAGAAAGCTTCGGCGCTGCTATTAGAGAAAGATTTTTTCCAATCAGAAGCGTTCGAAAAAGAATTTTTGCGCCAGAAAGGCGTTGATGCGGACGACGCCACTGAGGGGGAAGGTTTTGAAGATCACCTACTGTCGGATGCAGAAGACGAGAGTCAGTGGGCGGGTGCCGGATACGAAGAGGCAGGTGAGTCAGGTGACGCTGAGGACGGTAGTGAATTGGAAGAGCTTGGTCAGCGCCTCCGGTCGAGAAAGTTCAATCATTCACAAAACGCCCCGGGGTCACTAAAAGTAAAAGATTTACAAAAAGCTAAGAGCCTGCAAAAGACTCGCAATATGGGACAGAAGAGAGTTAAGAAAGTAATTTTCAAGAAAACCAAAGAGCAATTTTTTAGAGAGCGCAGACAAAAAGACTGGATGAAGGTAGCGGGCTTTTTATCTCGGCGCGGGTTCCCTGGTGACTTAGTTTCGAAAGCGATGAATAGCATTGCCCCAGATTAGCCGGTGCGGCCAAACAAGGCGGTTGAGCAACGGTTATTTGGCTGATGGAAGTCGAACAGAGGGCAACGCAGATAATGTCAAAGCCTGGGCACTTCCTTTATACTTCTTCGCTTCCCAATTCGATTGATTTTCAAACTAATGAATACTGCTGCTTTACGTGCTGCCTTTCTCTCGTTCTACGAATCGAAAGGGCACAAAATTGTCCCATCTAGCTCTCTGGTTCCCCACAATGATCCAACATTGCTGTTCACTAATGCTGGGATGAATCAGTTTAAGGACCCTTTGCTGGGCAAGATTGACCTTGGATACTCTCGAGCTACCAGTGCTCAACGCTGTGTCAGAGCAGGGGGCAAGCATAACGATTTAGAAAACGTTGGTTATACCGCTCGCCACCATACCTTTTTTGAAATGATGGGTAATTTCAGTTTTGGGGATTATTTCAAAGAAGAAACCATTACCTGGGCCTGGGAATTTGCTACAGAGGTGGTAGGGCTCTCTGCAGACAAAATACTCATCACTGTGCATCCAAGTGACGATGATTCGCGAAAGATCTGGCGCGACAAAGTGGGCATTAAGGCCGAGCGTATCATTGATCTTGAAGAGAACTTTTGGACTATGGGCGATACTGGCCCTTGTGGTCCTTGTACTGAACTCTTTTATGATCACGGTCCTTCAATCGCCGGTGGGCCTCCAGGCTCTCCAGACGAAGATGGCGACCGCTTCATTGAATTCCAAAATTTGGTATTCCCTCAGTTTGATCGGCTAGCCGATGGCGAGATGACCTCACTTCCTCAGCCGGGCGTAGATACGGGCATGGGTCTAGAGCGCATGGCGGCGATTCTTCAAGGTGTTCATAGCAATTATGAAATAGATCTTTTCCGTAAAGTAATGCTCGAGGCTGGTGGCTTTGCAGGCATTACTAACGAAGAACAAGTGTTGGGTACGGCATCCTTAAGGGTCATTGCTGACCATATTCGTAGCAGCGCCTTTCTGATAGCTGACGGCATTACACCGGGTAATGAAGATCGTGCGTATGTGCTCAGACGTATTATTCGACGAGCATTGAGACATGGCTATAAACTAAATATTCGTGAACCATTCTTTCACAAGTTGGTCAAAGTGCTGGTTGATGAAATGAGCGAAGCCTATCCGCTGCTGGCTCAGCATGAGCAAGCAATTACCACTGCGCTTGCCGAAGAAGAGGGCCGTTTCAGTGAAACACTTAATCAAGGCATGGACTTACTCAAAGGTGAACTAGGCCAGGTCAACGGCGATACGCTACCAGGTGATGTGGCTTTCAAGCTTTATGACACCTATGGTTTTCCAGTTGACCTTACTGCTGATGTGGCCAGGGAGCTTGGTTTACAGGTTGACCAAAAAGGCTTTGACGATGCAATGGAGGCACAGCGTGCACGCGGGCGCGCATCTACGAGCTTTTCCACCAGCCTAGGGCAAAAGATCAGTGTCAAGCAGAGTGTAGAATTTCGGGGCTACGAAGAACTCGATAGCGACGCTAGTGTATTGGCGGTATTCGATATTAACGGCGATGCCAAAGAATCTTTGGCGCCAGGAGAGGACGGCGTTATCGTTCTTGATAGAACGCCCTTTTATGCAGAGTCCGGTGGCCAGATAGGTGACTTCGGGCAACTCATAGTGGATAACAACTGCTTTGTTGTTAAAGACACACAGATTAGTGGCGATCAACGCCTGCATATCGGCAGTATGAGCTCAGACAGCACAGCAGCTATTAGCACAGGGGCCAGTATATCGGCCTCCGTAAACGCCGCTACCCGCAGTAAAATACAGGCTAATCACTCTGCCACCCACCTTATGCATGCTGCGCTGCGCAATGTGCTAGGTGATCACGTACAGCAAAAAGGTTCACTGGTGAACGATGAGAAGTTGCGTTTTGACTTTTCCCACACAGGGCCGGTGACCTCTGAGCAGTTGCGTGAAGTTGAAAGTTTGGTTAACGAACAAATTTTATTCAACAGTCCAGTGACTACCGAATTGTTGTCTTTTGACGATGCCGTTGAACGCGGTGCAATGGCGCTGTTCGGTGAAAAGTATGGTGATGAGGTAAGAGTCCTTTCCATGGGGGGCAACTACTCGGTAGAACTTTGTGGCGGCACCCATGTTAGTCGAACCGGCGATATTGGACTGTTGAAGATTCAGTTAGAAAGCGGCATTGCCGCTGGCGTGCGCCGAATTGAAGCTGTTAGTGGTCAGGGCGCATTAAACGTGGTTGCTGATAACGATGCTTTGATCGCCTCTATTGGCAGTACGTTGAAAGTTAGTGCCGCTGAAATTAGCAGTCGAATTGCACAGGTTCTGGCGGAAAACAAAGCCCTTAGCCGCGAAGTAGAGCAGTTAGGGCAACAAATTGCGGCGAGCAAAAGCTCGGACTTAGGCAGTGAAGTAGAAAAAATTAATGGCGTCGACTTTATTGCAGCTCAAGTTGAGGGCGATAACAAAGCCATGATGCAGACGCTGGATACTTTGCGTTCTCAGCTATCCGCGGACAGTGTCATAGTCTTAGCGCAGGTTGCCGACGGTAAAGTAGGCATGGTGGTATCGGTAAGCAAATCGCTAACGGACAAAGTTAAAGCCCCCGATTTACTGGCTGCTGTAGCAGATCAGGTAGGTGCTAAGGGCGGCGGGCGCCCAGACCTTGCACGTGCAGGTGGTGGTACAAACCCAGAAGGTGTGGCTCAGGCTCTGGCTGACGCTCAGGTCTGGATGCGCAATAGGTTAGGTAGCTAATGGCACTTATAGTTCAAAAATATGGTGGCACCAGTGTTGGTGACGTCGAGCGAATTCGCGGTGTCGCAGAGCGCGTTAAAAGATACGTCGATGAAGGTCATGAAGTTGTAGTAGTAGTCTCTGCAATGTCCGGTGAAACCAATCGCTTAGTCTCAATGGGCCGCGATATTGCTGGAAGTCGGGGCAGTGCACGCGAAATGGATGTGCTTACCGCGTCTGGCGAGCAAGTTACTGTTTCTTTACTGAGCTTGGGGCTTTTGTCCATTGGGGTTCAGGCTAAATCGTTTTTGGCCGACCAAATAGCAATAAAGACAGACGACGTTCATGGCAAAGCGCGAATTCAAGAAATTGATACCAAGGCTTTGCGAGCGGCGTTAGATGCCGGTTGTGTGCCTGTGGTCGCAGGCTTCCAGGGCGTCAATGACTTAGGCGAGATAACCACGCTAGGGCGCGGTGGTTCAGACACGTCTGCTGTAGCCTTGGCTGCTGCGTTAAAGGCCGACGAATGTGAGATTTGTACAGACGTAGATGGGGTCTACACCACGGACCCGCGAATTGTTGAGTCCGCAAGACGACTGACACATATTACCTTTGAAGAAATGCTTGAGCTGGCGAGCCTTGGTTCAAAGGTTCTGCATCCAAGATCGGTAGAATTTGCTGGCCGCTATAGAGTGCCATTACGCGTAATGTCGACGTTTCAAGACGGACCCGGCACATTGATCACCACGGAGAAAGACGATATGGAACAGCCCTTGGTTTCAGGCATAGCTCACGCAATTGACGAAGCAAAAATCACTATTGCCGGCGTTCCAGATTTACCCGGAATTGCTTCAAAAATTTTGGGACCTATTGGCGCCGCAAATATCGAAGTGGATATGATTTTGCAGAATACTGGCGCGGACGGTCTAACAGATTTTACCTTCACTGTTAAACGCCAAGATTACGACGCAGCGCAAAAAATTCTGCAGGCGATCTCTAGAGATATTAACGCGCGGGAGATAAGTGGTGATAATGAGATTGCCAAGGTATCCATTGTAGGCGTGGGCATGCGCTCGCATGCAGGCGTCGCAACAAAAATGTTTGATTGCTTAGCATCAGAAAGTATTAATATTCAAATGATCTCAACGTCGGAGATCAAAATCTCCGTAGTCATCGCGGAACGATATGTAGAGCTAGCGGTGCGTGCATTACATAATGTATTCGAGTTACAAAAACTGCCAGAGTGATGGTGTCAACGGCGGTTTGCTAAAAACACTTTGAGAGTAATTTTTGTTGGAGGACAGATGTCTAAGTGGAGTGTCGCTAAAGAAATCGTAGAGTCGGTGAGTGAATTGGCCGCAGAAAATGCAGCAGATGAAGTAGGTATGCTTGAGGCGCTTATTTCAACAGCGTTGGTCAGTTTGAACGCACAGAAGGGCAAAGACTACGTTCAGTCCTTTATCGACTATGAGACAGCAAGCCTAAATCAGTCGCATCACGACGTGCAAAGATTGACCTAACGGCTATACCCGGCGCAATTTTCGCAGACTGTTGTTGTCACAGTGTAAGTTCACCCACACAAGCACATATTTTCATAACAAGGCTTACGCTTACTGTTGAAAAAAATACAGAGTAGGAGAAAAAAATATGCACTACACCAATGATCTTTGTCTTGATCCCTCTCAATTGGTAGGCAGTCGTTTGGGCCCTGAGCATGTAAGCAGTTGGCGTAATCAGGGTTATGCGTTTGTCGACGGCCTCATTCCGACAACTCTAATTGAACGTGCTGAAGCTGATGCGCTGGCCTTTTTTCCTCAACCAAAAAGTCCAGAGGCCAAACATTTTAATACCTTTGGCAGCGGGCAAAATTTTGTCTTTCCATCGCGCTCGATCGCAGTTAATGATCTTACTATGTGCGCCGAGTTATTGGCTGCCGTAGCAGCCTTGTTGGATCAACCGTTGGGAGATCTGCGCCTGTCCCAGTCAGATTTGTGGCCTAAGTATGGAGATGGCGCTGTTACTGGTCGCGAGGATTGGACCGAGCAGCGCATACATTGCGATTATCCTAACCACACTTTGCTACACCCGCCTCAGTGGGATAGTCCAGAAGCGGTAGAAGTTATAATTTATCTCAGCGACTGTGATGAATGTGGTGGCGCTACGGCCTTAGTACCTCGTGAGGGCGCAGATGATTCAGCTTACACTTGGCCAATATTCAATATGCCTGGTGTGCAAGAGCGCCCCTATATCAATAGTCGGGTTGAAGCGGAGGATTATTTGGCAAAAAATTATCCTGAAATCGCATCTTTTCGTGCAACCAATCTATACCCACGAGAGCGCATAGCTCACTATCGCCGCGGTAGCGTACTGTTTTATCGTCACGATACCTGGCATCGAGGGCGCCCGGTCAATGATGGCACTTGTCGCATTGTACAAAACCTAACGTTTAAGAAAGCCGACAGCGAATGGCTGAATGTTCTACACCCTGGTTGGTGTTGGTCAATGTACGGCAAGCAGCAAGTGATGGAGCGTTGGGTAGCCAGTGCATCTGTTGATCAACGGGCTTTACTTGGCTTTCCGCTGCCCGGCCACAACTACTGGTCCATTGCTACAGTGGCAGCGGTAGAAAGCCGTTATGCCGCATTTGGCATTGATATGAGCCCCTATCGAAACGCATTAACAGACAGCTGAGCCGAATGGTTCTACTTTTGATTTTCCCACTGGTAAACAAAAACTTAGATGAAAGATAATAAAAACGAAATGATCGCAGACTATGTAATTGTGGGAGCAGGTTCAGCGGGGTGTGTCTTGGCCAGTCGGTTGAGCGAAGATCCAAACTGTTCAGTGATACTGATAGAAGCCGGTGGTTCGGATAAAAACCTAATTGTACAAATGCCCTCTGCGTTCTATCTGCCTATGCAAAGCAAAACATTAAACTGGGGCTACGCATCTGAGCCAGAACCGAATATGAATGGTCGCAGACTCGATTGCCCAAGGGGCCGAGTTCTAGGTGGTTCCTCATCCATTAACGGCATGGTCTACGTCCGCGGTAATGCTAATGATTATGAGCGCTGGGAAAAACTCGGCGCCAAAGGCTGGGGTTACTCCGAGGTTTTGCCCTATTTCAAGAAGGCCCAACATGCGGACAAACGTACCTCCATGGATGAGTTTCAAGGCCACGATGGCCCATTAGGTACGACCTCTGGAGAGCTGAAAAACCCGCTGTATAATTACTTTCTAGCTGCAGCAAAAGAAGCTGGCCATTCTATGAATGCAGATTTCAACGGCCGGCATCAAGAAGGCTTCGGTGTTATGCCCATGACCGTAGCAGATGGCATCAGGTCTTCTACCGCAAGGTCCTACCTACCTAAAGACCGCAGCAACCTTACCGTGATTAAGAAAACCATGGTGTGTAAAATTTTAATCAAAGGCGGCAAGGCCGAAGGCGTGAGCGTTGCCGACGGCTTCAAGACCAAGGAGGTTTTTGCCAACAAGGAAGTATTGGTGTGCGCGGGAGCAATCAATTCGCCTCAGTTGCTTATGCTCTCGGGCATTGGGCCCAAAGACCACCTGAAGAATATTGGCGTCAAATTGGTCGCAGACGTTCCTGGAGTTGGTGAGAATCTGATGGATCACCTTGAAGTTTATGTGCAGCAATCGATTACTCAGCCGTTATCGCTATACAAAGATCTGAGTTTATTTGGCCGTGCAAAAATTGGTTTGGAGTGGTTGCTGACGCAACGTGGTTTAGGTGCCACCAACCACTTTGAGGTAGGTGGTTATATGCGCAGTCACGCAGATGCCGAGCAGCCGGACATACAGTTCCATTTCTTACCTGCTGCAATGTCCTATGACGGTACATCCCAAGTCTCTGGACACGGTTGCCAAGCCCACGTAGGGCCAATGTTGTCGCCGAGTCGCGGTACGGTAAGGCTGCGCAGCAATAATGCATTGGAGCACCCTACGATCAAGTTTAACTACATGAGTCATCCGTCAGATTGGGAGGTGTTTCGCGCCGCCATCCGCGGTGCTCGAGAGATATTTGCTCAACCCGCCTTTGACGCAATTCGTGGCCCAGAGTTTAATCCAGGCGTGCAGGCGCAAACCGACAAAGAGTTAGACGCATTTGTACGCGCTCATGCGGAGAGCGCCTATCACCCCTGCGGTACCTGCAAGATGGGAGTGGACGACATGTCGGTAGTAGATTACGCGGGACGGGTGCAGCAAATAGATAATTTACGAGTGATTGACGCCTCTATTTTTCCGCACATCACCAACGGTAACCTAAACGCGCCCACCATAATGGTCGCAGAAAAAATGGCAGACATGATTAAGGCAGCTTAATTCTACAGTTTTACAAGAATAAAAAGGCAATACACCATGACCACAATACTCATTACCGGCGCTAACCGAGGTATCGGTTTGGCTATAGCAACACTGGCTGTAAAGCGAGGCGATAGAGTAATAGCAGGGTGCAGAAACCCAGCGTCAGCGGCAGAGTTGTCGGCACTACAAAATAGCTATTCTGAGCACTGCTCAATAATTGAGCTCGATGTGGTTGATGAGCAATCGCTGGAAAATGCGGCAAGCAACTTGAGTGAGCCTTTAGATCTCCTCGTTTGCAATGCAGGTGTGCAGAACGGATATAGCGGTATGCACGGCGAAGAAAATACCTTGGCCGCATTCGAAAAAGTTCTAGTTACTAATATCGCCAGCCCATTCTTCACCACTCGGGCGTTCTTGCCTCATTTAAGAAAGAGTAGTGGAGAAGCCAAGGTCGCCGTAATTTCTTCGCTTATGGGCAGCCAAGCCCATACTGCCGCCAACGCCTACGCTTACAGAGCGTCAAAAGCAGGCGCAAATAATATTGCGGTAACACTGAGTCATGAACTAGCAGCAGAGAATATTGCTGTAGCCACCTATCACCCAGGTTGGGTTAGAACAGATATGGGTGGCCCCAACGGCGATATCTCAGCAACCGAGAGCGCAGCAGGACTACTCGATAGGTTTGATGAATTGTCCATGGAACAAAGTGGGCAATTCATAAACTACAATGGCGACAAGTTGCAGCTTTGATTTTTAGTTAATGTTTTTCTTCCTTTCTTCCTTTCTTCCT